>Ga0214192_1000716_pt1 | contig 20083 bp, 10 predicted proteins | sample TroBogEpilimnion_44_FD_153030 | JGI IMG/M metagenome (GOLD analysis project Ga0214192, IMG submission 153030) | Freshwater microbial communities from Trout Bog Lake, WI - 29JUL2008 epilimnion | ecosystem: Environmental > Aquatic > Freshwater > Lake > Epilimnion/Euphotic zone | place: Trout Bog... | reverse complement strand
AGTCCGTATGTCGAGTTATTACAGTCATAAACGGCATCGAGCAGGAATTGAGAACCGTAAACGCTGCAAGCCATACCTCTTGACTGAATAAACTGATCGATCCCCTTGAGGCAGTGATCGGGCGCCAATCCAAAAGCTACCGGGAACATATTGGCATGTAGCGAGGAGTGACTGGTCCCGATTCCATCCACATAAATCCTGCTTTTTTTATCAAGTAAGAGGGAATTAAAGGCTTTTTTTAATTTTTCAGCCTGCCGGGTGTACGTGTTACTTTCGGTATCCTTTCCAAGAGCTGCCGATACCTGGGCCATGATTACCAGCGCCCGGTAGTGGAAAGCATTAACCACAGTATTTACCTCCCTGAAAACAAAGCCATCTGTCTCTCCCGGCTCTTTTTTTCCAAGTCCAAAGCCTCCTGAATGAGGCCAGTCTATGATATCCCGTAGTTTGCTATTGAGATGGATGGATGCCAACAGCTCCGGGGTTACCTTTCCCGTTTGGGTACTGATAAAACCAGGTTCATCGGAGAGGGAAATCAATGTTTTGGCTTTCAATGCCTCAAAGTTGTGTTCCAAGGCTGTTTTATCCCCTGTATAAAGGTAGTCGTTCCAGGTGATCAGCACCGATTGCAAAATCCATTCGGTAGGCCAGGTGGCGTGCAAGAGGAGGTATTCCTGAGAATAACGGGCCATACTGTATTCCCGCGAAACTCCATATTGTCCAAGCTGGTTGATCAGTGCATCGGCTTCATATGGAATCCGCTCGCGGTCACCATCAAGGTAAACCCCGGTATAGGATGTTCCTTTAATTGAATACTTACACAACTCCCAAACTTTGTTTAAAACGGTATCAGAACTGGCAAAATAAGAATCGGTGTCATCGAACGGATAATGGGTAGTTTCCCGCACTACCTGGCAATTCTGAAGCTGATCGTCGAAACCCTCAATCTCGCAGTAACGGAAAGGGGTCACATCGCCGGTATACTCCGGCATTTTAATAGCATTGGGTCCCGTATTCCGCTTATCAGGCCGAATGGAAATTACATAAGTGTTCCATCCTCCCCTGGTCTCAAGTTTGTATTCTGAAAATCGAATTGTTCCTCCGGGATTTCTGTCGATCCGGCCCTCTTTTTGGGCTTCACCGAAACGGATGGTCAGGCTGTTCATCCCTGTTTTCCCCGGCAAGGATAACCGTAAACGTCCAAAAGCATCCTTTCCGAAATCGATAAAGGTCAGGTTATCCGAAATTTTCCGGATCAATACCGGAAATTCATCCTGTTTCTGTAAGGGATAGCGGGCTGTTGCATAATCGGTTAGATGAGAGGCTGTTTTGAAGCGGGCAATAGAAGAATAATCGGATTCAACCCCGTGATTATCCCAGGTTTTCATCTTCCAGAAATACACTTTATCTGGGTTTAGCCCCTTTCCCTTGTAGGTGACATTTAGAGACTCATTGCTCTCCACCTTCCCTGAATCCCAGAAATCACCGGTATTATCGCGGATGTTTTCCAGAGTTGAAGCGACCAATATCCGGTATGCCGTTTGTAAGGTATTATTCTGGCCCGAATTGACAATCCATCCAAACCGGGGGTTCTGCTGTGCTATCTCTGCAAACTGGTAATCTTCCTTTCCTGTGAGGGCATCTTCCAAAAGGGTATTTGTCGGATAACCATTCAGATACACCTGATCAGCAAAGGCTAAAAAGTTGACAGATAACCCTGTTGGCCGGTGAATAGCATCAGCTGCTCCGCCGGTGGAATAGCAGAAACCCGGGAGAGCAAAAATCAGGAAAAGTGCCAGCCTGTATTTCTTAAGGAACCTTTTCATTCTTAAATTATGTTATTGGTTGAAGTTCTATCCTGTTAAATTAAAGGCGCTATGACGATATTATGGGTAACTATGATTATATTACTGCTAATCGGTTAATGAATACTATTTATTGAGCTCAGGAAACAATTTCCCTGAAGTTCTGTTCATCACCACCCCCGTTGATCCGGGTACCGGCATTTTCAGGTTTTTAATATCAATTCCCGTTGTGTTGTTGAAATAGATCGCAGGCAATTCCTTTACCGCAGCAATGTTTACATCGGTCAGGCCGATACCTTTTACATCGTCAAATACGAATGCGGGACGAAAGTCCTCCTTCTTATACCAAACCCTGACATTCTTCATTTTGATCCCTTCGGCATGGCGCACGTAAAATCCCCAGGAAGGGAGTTCTCCGAACATGGAGAACTCAGGATATTTGGCCTCATGTTCCGGAATAGCAGTGATCTCCCTGAGTGGCATAAAGGCAATTGTTTTATTGGCCTGTCCTCCGTAGCTGATCTCTACATTTTCGATGGTTACATCCTGAACCGGATGGCCGGGAATACCCACGATGGATGAGGGTATCAGGTTATAGGGAAGGAAAGGGTGGCCATAGATATGAAAGTTGGAGGGACGGCTTGGCATTTTATCCACTCCGGGCTGAAGGTGGTCAGGCGGCCCTTCAATCGGATATCCCTGGTCGGGCTTTAAAAGAGGTGTTTCAGCCTTGACATTGGCAATGTACACCCCCTTGATCGATCCAAAGTTATCCCCCTTGTTCCGGTGACCAAGCCGAATAAAGATGGCGTTACCTGTATTTTTGGCCACAACATTCTGAATATCTATATTTTCAATTACTCCTCCGTCGACCGATTCAATGGCGATCGCGGAGCGGTAGGTATCAAAAACCGTCAGGTTCCGCACTTTAACATTTTTAAAACCTCCGGTTGAACCGGTTCCCATTTTGAATCCGCTCGCGCTTGAGCGCACCGTACAACTATCGACAAACACATCATCACAGCAACTCCGGAAATCTCCCGATTTAAGACAAATGCCGTCATCCGCTGAATTGATAAAGCAGTTGGTGATTTTTACATGTTTACAATCCGAGATATCCAATCCGTCATTGTTCCAGTAGGCTGTGCTTTGAACTGTTATCCCGTTAATAATTACATTGGTACAGGCGGTATAGTTTTGCACCCAGCCCGATGAGTTTTGCAGGGTAATGCCAGAAATCCGAACATCGTTACAGTCATCAATCGAAAGGATAACCGTTCTGCCACCTTCGGGTCTCTTGTACATCCAGATTGAATCCTGCTTCATCTCGCCGCTTCTGAGCTTTTTGAAAATATCGAGCATTAGTTCATGCGCCTCGCCGTCAATGACACCCGGGCCGCTAATTGAAATTCTGGTTTGCTTTTTTGCCTCAATCAGTCCTGACCGTTTATCATCGGTATAATCTGCCCTGTTGGCAGTTCCCTGCAGGCAGGCGCCAGCCTCCAGATGCAAATCGACCCCCGATTTCAAATAGATGGTTCCTGTCCTGAAATTTCCGGGAGGAACTAGCACTTGTCCGCCACCTGCTTCAGAAACGGCATCAATGGCCTTTTGAATAAAAGCCGCATTATTCGTTTTTCCATCGGGTATTGCACCAAATGAAGTAATTAATTTACCATTCTGTTGGGCACAGCCTGCAAACAGAAAAATGGTCAGGGATAAAATCAGGAACTTGTTTTTCATTTTAAAGATCTAAAAAGTTAGAATATGATGGTGTAGTCACGGGGGGCAATATTCCATCCCTTAACCACTACGGTGTAATGTGTGTTTTTTGCCGGCTTGTTCATGGTCTCGATGGTCACCTGCTTGCTCTCGCCGGGCAATAGCGAAAAGAAGTTGTCGGTATAATAGGAAGGGCGAACGGGCTTCTTTTCGTTGTCCAGTAACTGAATCTGTGTGAAAAAGGCAATCCTGCCCGATGAATTCTTCACATTCAGATTAATCAGGGAGCTTTTTGAAGTAGTGACTGTATGAACGGTTGTCTTCAGGGTCGTTTTTGCCATCGATGATAAAGATTCAAATTTTCCCGACGTCGGCCCGGTCATCGTCTTTTTTCCCAGGTATTTATCTGCTGACCTCCAATAAAAACTGCTGGCGACTATTTTCCCTTTTTCGTCAAACAAGCACAGTTTTATGAAATGCACCGGAGTAATTTTTGGGTCAAATTTCAACGTGATGAGGTTATTGAGAACCCCATCTTCGGGAATTACTCCGAGTTTTTTTGTATAGCCAGCAACTTTTTTGCTGTTCAGATCATAGATTTCAGCAGTAAGTGAATAATTCCTGAATGATCTGAAGTAGTCGTTGTAGACCGATACGGTATTTTTCAGGTAATCAAACTGCGGGTGTAAAGGTTCCAATGCATTTTGGGTATGGTACAATGAAGCTGTCGGTTCAAGGGACCAGTCCCACATCCTGCTGCAAACCTGGCGGATGGGACAATTGAGATACCAGAAAAGCAGACCTGAGCAAAACCGGTCTCCATATCCGAACTTGTTCGAATTCCAGGTTTCCCATATTGCTTTTGAATTAATTGCACCAATCAGTTGACCCTTTTGAGCAAACTCATCGATCGATTTTGATTCGCCATAATTATTGACCAGTTCGGTATATTTTGAAGTCATCTGGTGAAAACCGTTGCCATCCAGATAATCCCACACCTCTTTATTGATCGGCCAGAGGTCTTTTTCAGGCATCATTTCGCGCAAACATTCGATTGTTGGGAGTGTCGGAGCGCCGTATTCGGGGTTAAAGCCATCGATTCTGCTTCCACGGTCAGATGCCGTATTCTCGTAAATCTGCATAGGGTTTACCTGCTGATAAGGACTTCCATCGTGCACACCGTCACATTCCGACTGCATTTGGTAGGGACGGGTTCCGTCAAGTTGGGTGATCATCTCTTTAGCTCCCGAAACGTCGGTACCTTCATTGGATGAAACGTAAAAAGCCAGGGAAGGGTGATTCCGAATCCGCTTTAAAGTTGACTCTAAATTATTCAGGTACAAATTCCTGTCCTGCGGGTGTTTAGTGTCACCCGTAAGCCAGAACTCCTGCCAGACCAGTAATCCAAATTCATCGCAGAGCTGATAGAAATAATCCGATTCGGCAATTCCTCCACCCCACAGCCGGAGCAGGTTGATGCCCGATTGTTGGGTGTAACGCAGTTCAGCATACATTCTCTCATCAGAATTCCGGAGCATCGCTTCGGGAATCCAGTTCGCACCACGAATAAATATTTTCCTGCCATTTACATAAAAGATCTTGGAACTGTCCGGCGAATTCCGGTCTGCCATAATTTCGCGGATTCCAAACCTGGTTTTTACCGAGTCACAAATTACTCCGTCGATGGCAACTTTCAGCCTGAGTTCATACATTTCCTGACTCCCCTTAAATCGGGGCCACCAAAGTCTTGGATTCTTTAGTTGAAGCTGGGGAAAATCCCGGGGATTAAAAACAATTTGTGTCTCTTCTCCACGTACCACTTCAACATTTTTTTCAAAGGTGATCCCCTCACCGGCCAGTTCGCCGGTTACCCTGCATTTCAACGTCTTCATGGTAGGATTTACCAGTTCAACCGAAACGGTTTCGTCAGCCTTATTGTAGTCCGGTTTATTCAGGGTGGTTTTCACAAATGGGTGGCGGAGGGCAACCTTGTTAGTCGAATAGAGGGAAATACTCCTCCAGATTCCGGTGTTTCTGTCCCGAATACCGTCTTTAAAAGAAAAATCCCAACCCACCGACATCAGCATGGTGGTATTAAGACCAATATTTCCATCCCCGCCATTGCGGTTTTCACCACGTGGCCTCCACGGTTTTACCTTATTTGTCCCCGGCATATCCACCGGATAAACTTTCACCGCCAATGCATTCTTTTCACCGATCCTCGCAAAATCGGAGACGTTGATACACGATTGCATAAACATTCCCGAAACAGTGCTTACCAGATTTCCATTGAGCCAGATTTCGGCACGATAGTTAATCCCATCAACCTGCAACCAAACAATCTTGTCCTTAAATCCGGCGGGGAGACTAAACTCTGTGCGAAACCAATAGGTATAAGCCTCCCGCCCAACCCTGGCAATATCGGGAATGAGGTTGCTGGTCAACTTATTATTTAATCCGTAGTAGGGTTCCGGATAAACTTTGTCATAAACCAGCGAATTGAGGACTGTTCCGGGGACAATTGCCGGCATCCAGCTTTGTGCTGAAAAATCAACTGCCGATATTTGCGTTGCATTGGCGGTCACGTCCGAGGCTTTGATCATCTTCCACAGAAAATCACCCCCATGCTGTTCTTTGGAATCTAAATATATTTTATTCTTATCCCTGTTGTAATTTTCAATCTGGCCGTAGGAGTGGATCAGGATAAAAGTGAACAGCGTGGCTATTAAAAGATTTTTCATTCGAAATCGAAGGTATTTGAATTAGTTTTTTTGATCGCCCCAACTTTTATTTGGAACATTTCCCATCAGGAGCAGAAGCTTGCCCCCTTGTGTAAGCTCATCCTCAAAAAACCATTGGTTGATCAACGGTTTTCCGTTAAGATTTGCCGATTGGATGTAGTAATTTTCCGGTTTGTTGTTTTTCGTTTCAATCACGAAGCTTTTACCTTTGTAATAATCCGGATCGAGATGAATTGTGATTTTAGAAAAGATGGGGCTTCCCAGTTCGATAACCGGTCGCTGTTCGATGCCTGAATTCATTTCAAACAATCCTATTTTCATCAGTACTGCCAGTGAACTCATTAAACCCTGATCTTCATCGCCGCTGTACCCTTTGTCGGTTGATAGGGCATTGAATGTCTGGCCGACAACTTTCCGCGACCAGTATTGAGTCAGCCAGGGATACCCGATATGATTAAAAACAAATGCCGTTTCGATCGATGGCTGATTCCCGTAGTTAATGGGAATCCGCCGGTATTCTTCCTGTAACTCCTTAGAATGAGATTTCCCTGAGGTAAAGTCAAATCTGGCCGAGGCATTAAAGCTTGCGTCGAGCTTTGCGGCCATTTTATCTTTTCCACCCATCACTGCGGCTAAACCGGGAAGGTCGTGGGGGACATACCAGGTGTCCTGAGCGGCATTCGCCTCAACAAATCCGCTTTCATACTGGTACGGATCAAAAGGTTCCTTCCATTTGCCATTCAGATCTTTGGGATGAATCCATCCTGTTGTGGGGTCGTAGAGGTTTTTCCAGTTAGTGGAGCGCTTCATAAAATATTCATAATCAGAATCTTTACCCAATGATTTGGCCATTTGTGCCAGGCACCAATCCTGTGAGGCATATTCCAGAGTCTGGGCAGCCCCATCCTGGTGAATTCCCCATTTCCCGTTCAAAGGGTAAGGGACATAGCCTCTTTCGATATAATATTCTATTCCCCCTCCATGGGCAGTGTTATGCTCATAACCCGCTTTTCCCATCATTCCGCCCGGCATATGGTTTTTCTTCATCCCTTCATAAGCCTTCTTAACATCAAAGGTTCTGATCCCTTTCATATAAGCGCTTACAATAAAAGGAGTTGACGATGCGCCTGTCATCACTGCCGTATAGTTGCCTCCGGCAGGACCCCGGGGGATCAGCCCCCCGTCATCGTACATCAGTAACATGGAGTTGATAAAATCACTGGTAATTTTAGGATAAACCAGGTCCCAAAGAGTTGCAATGGTCCATTGTGCCCCCCAAAAGGAATCTGAATTGTGGTGATCGAACGATGGCTTGCCATCACTGTTAAGGGGAATCTGCCTGATTCGCCTCTCTGGACCGGTCATATCGCAATATTTGCCGTTTGCATCGCTGATTGTTCTGCGGCCGAGTAATGAATGCCATAAATCGGTGTAAAACCGCCTTTGCTGCTGGAGCGTTCCCCCTTCAATTTCAATTCGGCTTAAATAGCTGTTCCATTGGTCGGCAGATTCACGAACCACCTGGTCAAAATCCCAGTGGGGTAATTCAGACTCAATATTGAGCCGGGCCTGTGCGGCATCGACATATGAAATTCCCACTTTCATAAGGACCGTTTTCCGTTTGGCTGTTGCAAATTTCAGGTAAACACCACCGTTACTTCCATCAAACTGGTCAGCGACTCCCTGAAGCTTCCCATCTTTCCATGAAGACATATTTTCAAACGGAGTATCAAACTGAATATCATAGAAAACATAAAGTTCCTTAGGGCGCCGGGTGGTTTTATCCATCAGTGCATACCCCTGGATCTCTTTATCATTCAATTTCGTGGCATATCCTTTTACGGTGCCGGATGGACCTAAAAATGTACCAAGATCAAGTAAAATATAGCTCCTTTCCGATGCGGGAAAGGTGTAGCGATGAAAGCCTACCCTGGTGGTGGAAGTCAATTCCGCCTTTATCCCGTAACTATCCAGAACGACAGAATGGTATCCCGGTTTAACCATCTCCTTGGAATGCGAATATTTTGATCCGTAAACAGTGGATCCCAGATTTCCCCTAAAGGCGCCATTTACAGGCATTACCGGTATTCCTGATAATTGCCATCCGTGGACATGGCTGAAAAATTTGATGGAATCCCTTTCATACCGGTATCCCGAACCCCAGTCACCATCGGCATTATTGTCAGGGCTGAGATTTACCATCCCAAAGGGACGGCAGGCCGATGCAAAGTAAATCCAGCGCGAATTTTCGGTGTCCAACTGGGGATATACCAAATCAACCGGACGGACAATTTTATGAATAACCCCAAAAGAAGTTGAAATCAATAATAAAAATGTTAAGAGAAACAAACTGATGCGCTTCATATCTATTTAAATTTCAATAATATATAATTACCAAATTGAAAATTCAATCAGTAACCGTTTAATTTAATTTTAATCCAATCAGGGATCATCAAAGGGCAGAAACAAATTTGATCCGATCCTTACAGTTTATTTACAATTGGTTTCATTTTATGTGAAGGATCGGCCAAAATCATTTGTAGTTTGCCCCCTGTTTTTGTAATAAAAAGATCAACAGGTTCCTTAAAGCTGAGGATTACCTTTCCGTTTTTGCGTAATTCAGAAAAGCCGGTTGCTGCGAACTTTTTTATACCACTCTTTTTATCCGTACTGATGATGGCAATACCTTTATATTGACCCGTAAAAATATCATCTTCAGCCTCTAAGGTGAAGTTAGCTGTACTATTGGTCCGAAGAGAGGGATTATCGTTAAAAACATAGGAGCCGTCCTCATTTTTACACCCATCAGGAAGCCGGTTTTTGGCAATTCCCAGCCTTGGAAGATCTTCAACCGAATATCCTTTTACAGTCGCTTTTTCTTCAATCAACCTGAACCGATCGGCGATGTTATTTCCATTAAAGTCCATTGTGGCTTGACCTTCCATCATCAGCTTACCCCCTTTTTTGACATATTCTTCCAGAAATTTCAGCACAGGTTCCCTTGAATATTGGGGATAGAGGTATAAAACGGCATCAAATTTATGACCATTCATTACCGGTTTTCCGTCATCCCCGATCTTCAGCTTTTGATTGACAATCAGATCTGAAGGGACGACTGCATTCAGGTAACCGGCATTCCAGATCTCCACCCCTTTCTGTTCGATGTTTAATTTGTCATTAATATCGTAAGCGCCCCGGTCAGATTCATTGGGATACCAGTTTGAAAGGGCTTCCATTCCAAATATTACAAGTAGTTTTATTTCGGGTAATGCAGGATTAAATTTATTTAGGAGCCGTGTGCAGTTTTCAATCTGGTTGATCCCCTTAATTGCGTCAGGATCTTCGAGGTCAAAACGGAGCGGGCGTTTGTCATTCAAGGCGTGATAATGGGTTCGGATGCCATACCGGAGGTCAGCAAAGGCTTTCAAAAGTACCAGTTCCAGATCCTTGTCGTAATACTGATTATACATGGCATTCATTGGGTGTGCCATCGCAATACCCATTTGGGTTGGAGTGGGTGTCTTTTCGTCGGTCTGGCCATAGGCCCTAGGGGCATCCCACCAGCCAATCCCATTGGCCCATATCTCATCATTAATCAGGCTGTTGTGATAGGTGTTATGGATTCCGTTAAAAATGTTTTTACCGAATATCTCCCTTGATTTATTGTAAACTGCATTTTCGACCCTCAGTGGGCCGGTGCGCATAAATTCCATATATTCATTGATTGCCCTGATTCTCACCTCGGGCTTGCCCTCAGGAGCATACCTTCCATCAAACAAGGTTTTCTCCAGTGAATTTCCTGTAATGCGTGTAAACTCCTGTGCCATAGGAGTTGAATACCAGCGCCCTCGGAAAACCTCTGCAGATTTCAGTTCCACAATGCGCGATACGAACTTATTTCCATATTCATCCAATGCAAAACCATCGAAAGGAATGTCTGAATAAATATTCATCGCTTCAGCAAAGCCGTTTATCTCAACATCCCCCCACATACTGCTCTGGCTGCAGTATTCCTGGGTCATTACACAAGCAGTAAGTCCTTTCAGACTTTCACCACCTTTAATTTTGATCACGACAGTCTCTTTATTAGGAGTAACCGATTCGCATTGCCCTGTAATATCCTTGAGTGTGGCGGGGTCATAAAAACCTTCCGAGGTTTTGCGGAATGCATAAACCTTAAACAAGTCTGTTTTAAGCAGGCGATCCGGAAAACGGATGAATCTTGCTTTAGCCGTATAATCGGCATTGCCCGACTGATCCAAAAGCACTTCATTTTCAACGATCATCCGCTGGGAACCTTCCATCGACTTGTCCGGGTAATTGCCCCAGAGCTGAAGTCCGACTTTCAGCCCTTTTCGATGTCCTTCGGCTACCAGTTTCTGAAATACGGGATGCAACAAGGGAAAATCATAAAAGTTGGCCCCTTCGCGCGAGGTGAGAAAAAGCATCGTGTACATGCACTTGTCTGCGATACTGTCGATATTGGCCAGAATTTTTTTCTCGTCGCCAATTAATTTAGGGGTAATAAACCAATACCCTATTTCGGGATGGTTTTCATTGGAAAATTTCGGCACATATTCAATTATCTGTGCCTGAGCCCACTGAATATTCAGACAAATCAGCAAAATGAGTACTGCAGCTACTTTATTCATGCTTATTTGGTTTTTGCATTTTTGATTTTTTCCAGCAAGGTAGTCAATTCTTTCACCTTATCAGGAAACTGACTATAGAGGTTATGATCCTCATGAATATCGTTATCAAGATTATAGAGTTGTCCAATGGCCTCACCGGGGTTTGGTTTTATTTGAACAGGAACGGTAAATCCACCCGATCCCAGTCCCATGATCAGTTTCCACGGCCCCTTTCGGATGGCCAGTAACCCTTTGGATGAACAATGGACGACAGCTGGTTGATTAGCCACCTCTGTTGCTTTTCCGGTTAAAACAGGAAGTATCGAATAGCTGTCTTCAGTCTTATATTTTAAGGACTGGTCTCCTGTTAAATCGGCACAGGTTGACATCAGGTTCGCCAGGGTGGTGGTAGCATTGCTATTCGTTCCCGCTTTGACTTTTCCGGGATAGCGGACAATTAGCGGAACACGGTGCCCTCCCTCAAAGGCATCGCCCTTCATACCCCTGAATTCGCCGGCCGCATGGTGATTATACTTTTGAACAAAATTTTCGCGCCAGTAAGGGCCGTTATCGCTCGTAAAAACGACCAGGGTATTTTCAGAAAGACCCAGGCTGTCGAGGGCATTCAACACTTTTCCTACTGCATCATCCACCATCTGGACATAATCGCCATATTCACCGGCCTGTGATTTGCCGATAAACGCCGCTGTCGGTAACCAGGGAGTATGAGGCGCCGGTATGGCGAAATAGAGAAAGAACGGATTTTTCACAACAGACTGTTTTTCAATAAATTGAATCGCCTTATTTGTAAAATTGGGAAGCACATTATAAAAATCAAAAGAAGGGGACATTAATCCGGCTCTCCAGAAAGGTCCCGTGTAGCCTGATTCCTTTTTGTTACCGTTAGTATAACCGGTCGGTTGTTCTGTTAAAACATCGTTTTCCAGGTAGCAATAGGGAGCCATGTCCAGCGAAGCCGGAAGGATGTAAGAGTAATCAAATCCCTCAGTTCGGGGACCATGAACCGGTGGTTTGGTAAAATCAATTTGATTGGGATTCATATCGGATGTAATCCCATAGAATTTGTCATTATCGATAGCCCGTTGAACCGAATCCCTGCATTCTGCCTTTGGAACCCAATCCAGACCCAGGTGCCATTTACCGACCACACCAGTCTGATAATTTTTTGATTTTAATAAATTGGCAACTGTAGCCTCTCCCTGTTCAATTAATGTCCGGCCGTAACCATGCAATACCCCCGCAGGAAGACGGCTTCGCCAGGGGTAGGTTCCTGTAAGAATCGAATACCTTGATGGGGTACAAACCGCAGAGGTGGTATGTGCATCGGTAAACCGCATCCCCTGTCTGGCCAGGGCATCAATATGTGGTGTAAAAATTTTGCCCTGCGGATTATAAATCGAAACATCACCATAACCCAGGTCATCCGATAAAAGATAGACAATATTCGGAAGTTTATTTTCTCCCTTTGTCTTTTTGACCCCGTCTCCCTTGCCAAATCCAAGCAAAGGGGCAGACATCAGCAACAAAAGATACTTATTCGGTGCCTTCATTTAATTTATTGAATTTATGTTATTTAACATTAATAGTTAGAATCTTTGTCCATCCTTTTTACAACTCCCCCTTTTCGGGTTTGTCGTAATCCCTTTTTCTTTTTAACCATCAAAGGGCGAACTTTCACAAAAAAAATTGCTTTGCGATATTATATTTTTGATAATCTGTTAGTTAGTCATTAATTCCGGCAGGTTCAAAGAGTACAGTCAGCAGGTTCCCACCCGCAACTGCACTATCACACTGACTTCCGGAACTTATACCCTAACCTATAACGATAAAAGGCCTCCTGACCCCCCCCTCATATAATATTCATTTTACGGTGCTGACCGGATAATTGTTGGAATGAATATTAAAAAGAGACTGGTGATTAAACCGTACCTTCTCAATATTTTAGAATTCAGGAACGCATAAAAGCAAATAATTCGGTTAGCAGGTAATCCTTTTATTCGCCTGATTTCTCTTTTGCAGGTCTTACACCTACCTCCTTTGCCCATTGTTGATAACGGAGTGACATTTTTTCCAAAATATCAGGTTGGGAATCGCTCAGATTAGTCAACTCCGTCGGATCGTCCTGCAGATCATATAATTCCCAATCGCCGCCAAATCTTTTGACCAGTTTCCAGTTTCCCTGACGCATCGCCTGTTCACCGGAATATTCCCAGAAAATGGGAGTATCCCGTTTCAAAGTGCCCCCTTTGAAAACGGGAACCAGGCTTTTCCCACGTAAGGATTTAAGGGAAGTGTTTTTGAATTGCTCCGGATATTTTGCCCCGGCAGCCTCAATACAAGTTGACATAATATCGGTCAGATGTCCCACCTGGTCGGTCAAAACACCCGTTCCTTTTACAACTTTCGGCCAGTAAATGATCAAAGGGGTTCTTATGCCACCCTCGTACAACCAGTTTTTGTAGTAGCGGTATGGAGTATTTGAAGCGTTGGCCCAGGGTTCACGATAGGAATCGTAAGATCCTTTTTCACCGATGGGAACGCCCGGAATACCCAGGTTCCTGGAGGAGGCAATTTCGGCACATCCACCATTATCGGACAGAAACAGGATCAGCGTGTTATCGAGCTTCTTCAGCTTTTTCAAGGTATTGACTACACGGCCAATTCCCTGATCCATACGGTCAATCATTGCCGCATAAACCTGCATTCTCCTGATCCATAATTCTTTAACCTCAGCATCCTTCCAGGCTGGAATGGTAGAGGTACGCGGACTTAATTTATGATTACCGGAAATGATCCCCAGCCTTCTCATTTTTTGAAAGCGGGCATTCCGTAGCGAATCCCATCCAATCGCATATTTACCTTCATATTTTCTGATATCCTCGTCCAAGGCATGGAGCGGCCAGTGGGGGGATGTATAAGCGACATACAGGAACAACGGGTTCTCTTTTTTTTCGTTTGAATGCGAATTAAGAAATGCTACGGCCGAATCGGAGATGGCATCGGTCATATAAAAACCAGTGGCGGGGGGAATCCATGCCTCATTTCCGTATGCCATCTTCCTTAACCGCGGTTCTTTTACGATTTCAAAATAACTGCTCGCCCCGCTGATCAGTCCGAAATATTTATCAAATCCGCGCTGTAGCGGCCAGTGTTCAGGTCGTTCGCCAAGATGCCATTTGCCTGACATATAGGTCGAATATCCACTGCCGCGAAGCACCTCCGCAATGGTCATACAATTTTCATTTAAGAATCCCTGGTAAGGGCCAGGTTTGATTGGAGCATCCGCATTGGTGACCATATTGCCCATTCCTGCCTCATGATTATAAAGCCCGGTTAGCAACGATGCCCTTGAAGGACAGCATTTTGCATTGTTGTAAAAATTTGTAAACCGTAAACCATTGGCTGCCAGCCGGTCGATATTGGGGGTTGAAATCTCGCTTCCATAGCATCCGATATCGGAATACCCCATATCATCAGCCATAATTATGACAATATTTGGCTTTATAGACGGCTTCTTTTCACCGGCATATGCCTCTGTCAAATATCCGGTTAATGCCATCAAAGGCAAAAACCGGACTACCCTGCGCAGGCTGTTTTGCAATATGTTTTTTTCCATCGGTTACTGATATTTGGGATTATATTTACCTTTCTCCTTAAATCCGGGAAGATCACGCATCGCTCCAAACCGCGGGTATGAATCAAAAACATCGCCCTTCCCGGTCATTCTCGGATCACCCTGAATCTTAAGATCATTTTCAAGTGTATTTCTCAACTCTTTTTTAATGAGCTGGAATTTTGGGTCGTTTGCCAGGTTCTTCATACAACATGGATCATTATGAATACTGAATAATTCTTCCGCAGGCCGTTTTTCATAACCCAGCCGGAATGGTTCGGGGTATTTATCGCGGTTTTTGATCAGCATGATTTTCGTGGGTGAGTTATCGATATCCTGGTATCCTGGCCATAACGATTTCTCATTTTCTGACGACAGTGGAACTTCCAATGCTTCAGGTGCGGGGTCACCGGCAGGCCAGCGGTCAGGTTTAAAGTTCAGGATAAAAAGAAAATCTGCTGTTCGGATGGCGCGTGCCGGATACCCAAGATTATCGGGTCTGGCGTGTGTATGCCGTTCCCTTCCGGTGAGGACATAATTTCGCAAGGGATCAGCTGCCGGCTCTTTTTCGGAGAAAAGCAGACCGGATAAAGTGACCCCTGTCATTTGCGGAGCATTATAAACCTCTGCAATTTCGAGAAATGTAGGCGCCAGATCGATTAATCCGACCAGCTCATTCACAACTCTTTCCGGTGATATTTTTTTGGCCAGCAGATTGCCAGCGGAACGTGTGTCCCATACTCCATCAGATTGGCTTTTGCTGATGGAAAAGGCATTCCATTGTCCGCAGTAACAACGATAATGGTATTTTCAAGTTCACCCTTTTCTCGCAGGAAAGTGATCATTTTACCTAATTGCGTATCAAACCATTCAATTTCAAGTGCATAATCAAGTACATCACTTTTCACAAGATCAACATCGGGCAAAAATGAAGGGACGACCGCTTCGGATAGCTTTTTCCCAGCCTTTAAACCTGATCCCTCTTCATAATCACGATGGGGTTCATGGCCGCCATACCAAAAGAAGAAAGGGGTATCGCTTCCCTTTTTTGCGTAGAAATCCCTGAAATTTTCGAAATAATCCGTTTTACTGATTCCTTTGGTGGGTACCGATTTAAAAATCCTGGTGTTGTATTCCGGTCCGACCGGGTTACGTGTGCGGCCGGCATCTTTCCAGTTACCCGGAGCCCATGGTTTCCCGGTAAACCCGATGTGATAACCAGACTTTTCCAGCAAGTCTGTAAATACAACCAGCTTTTTGGGAAAATAACTGCTGTGTGTGCCGGCCTCCTCGAGCTGCCAGATATTTTTACCGGTTAGTATGGCTGCCCTGGATGGGCTGCATTGCGGCGCTCCAACGAAAGCATTGGTAAATAGCACCCCTTTTCGTGCTACCTCATCAAATGCGGGGGTACGGACACCCCTGGTTCCATAGGCCGAGGCATAGGGATAAGACTGATCGTCGGCAATTGCAAACAAAATATTAGGGTGTTTGCTTTTTTCTATTTTGTGAGCCCCACCTGCAAAAACCCCGCCTGCCAAAGCAGAAAAGGTGAACAGGGTACATATTGACTTCCTGTGGTTTAACATTTTCATATTTTTTAACCAGGTTTACTTTGCAAAAACAAATCCGTAATTCAATATTTTTGATCAGTTTTAGCTTCAATAAACTTCGTATTTTTACTTCCTAATGACTGATCTTCATAAAGTTTAATTTCCCAAATTGCTGGTATACCATCGGTGATCCGAATTCGCAGAAAACGGGTCATACCAATTTTCCCGGCAATATGTGGCGATCGGATAGCCAGTTTTTCCACCATTACGATTCGCCATCTCTTTCCATCCGACGATTTTTCAACAGTAAAGAAGTGCCCCAACCCCGTTGCGGTCCGGTTTCAGGGGTTTGATTGTCCCGTCAGCATTAAATTCCATACGGTTGGCATAAATCTGACGGGAAGTCCCCCAAATTCCGTATTCAAGATAGACAAAAATCCACTTGTCAGTATTACTGATATTAAATGCAAAGCCATGCCCTGGTCCCCATATTTTTTCCGGCAGATTAGTTGTTAATATAACATCGTTTTCAGGGGTTTCGAAGGGACCAAGTGGTGAAATCTTACTCATTTGATAGGCATACTGATAATCACCATAACCACCCATCGTATAGAAATAGTAATAAATTCCGTTTCGTTTAATCATGAAGGGTCCTTCCGAATATCCTTTCCAGTGGGTTGGTAATGTGATGGTTTCACCAGTTGTTTTTTGAAAATCAGCAGTTAATTTCGCTGCTTTGCGTTTGCGCCAGAAGAGGTAAGCCTGTCCATCTTCATCGACAAAAGGGCAGCCATCGATATCGTCAACAATCATTGAGTTTCGTTCAACTCCGGTATATTTTTCAGGACCGTTTGCCAACCTGAACGGCCCTTCCGGTGAATCTGCAACAGCCAGTTGGGTGAGGTGTTCAATGGTAACAAAGAGATAATATTTTCCCTCTTTGTTAATTACACGCCCTGGCGCCCAGAATTTGTATTTATGCCAGTCAATTCCGGGAAAGCTAATCCCCTCGAAACTCCAGTTGACAAAATCTTTCGATTTCCAGACTACCGGGTTACCCGAAAAACTCAGGTCAGATTTCAGATCACCCACATCGCTAGTGGCATAGAGATAAAAAGTATCCCCAAACTGCATGATCGTCGGGTCGGCAAGGTTGTCGGGGACAATGGGGTTGAAATTGGGATGTTGTCCAAAGGAGGCTAACCCAATAAAGAGGAAAAAGGCAAAGGCTGCTATTTTATGCATATTAATTTCTATTTCTAACTATAACCTGCATAATGATCTTCCTATTGATTTTTTAATTTTCCAGGCCAATCCCAGATAATCAAATCTTTACTCCAGGCGATTCCGATGGATGAGTTTTTATCAAAGTCACCCTGTGTTTCGGTCAGGGGCCCAGAACCATGAAAAAACATCAGGTATCTTGCCTGTCTGTTTCCGTGCAATTCAAGGAGTGTTCCAGCGGTAATCCTCCCTTTCGCCCAGTTCCATTCAGCCTGACCCAAAGTAATCAGTTTTCCCCAATCTCTCCATGTTTTTAAATCGGTTGATCTTTTAATGGCTATCCCATTGGGTGGAGAATGAAATAAGATATACTGATTGTGATCTTTCAGCACACAGGTGTTCTCCCCCGAGTCGGTATGGCCATAAAAGATCCAGTTTTTAAAATCATAGGTAAAGGACATACTGACACCGTTTTGCTTGTAAAAACACCAGTATTTGCCAGGATTATCCTTGTCCTGAACCAAATAGGGGTCGATCATTCGCCCCATTTCCGGTTCAGTGACAGCGGGTCCTTTGACTTTTAACAATTCCGGTTCACCCCAGTTTTCCAAATCTTTGCTACGCATAATAAACAACCGTGCAGACTGATTGCCATACCTTGGCATCTGGTCAACGGTATAACCGGGCCTTGGATAGGTTTGCAGGCAAAGCAGCCACTCATTCCTAAAACGGATAATATCTCCCGGGCTTGAAAAGTCAAGGCTCTGATCTTTAATTGTTAGTTTCTTTGGATTACTCCAGTGCACCAAATCGGCGCTTTTTGAAGTTGCAGTATACATATAAATCCTGCCATCCGGCTCAATTTCTGTAAGGGTAAAGAAAAGGAAAAAAGTCCTGCCATGGTATAATATTGCAGGATCACGGTAAGCGGTATGTTCATCACCCAGGAAAAGGACCGGAGACGACAGGTCTTTCAACCGAATATTTTGGGCTTCTGTTCCCTGATAAATCAGTAAAAACGTTGCAATTATAAGAATCAGACCTTTCATTCCAGGTGCCTTTAATTTTCTTAAAATTATGACTACTCCACGACCCTAATTTTGCGCTGATCAAATTCAATGTCAGGGTTTATCACATTCCTAAGGATTACCTGTTTCTCACGAACCGGCTCCTTGATAATCAATTTTCTGATTTTCAATTTTGTAACATCATCAAAAACGAAAGGGGGTCTGTAATCCTTTGCCTCAGCAATAACTGATATATTTTTCATGGTCAAACCGCTCACATGCCGTACGTAAAATGCCCATGCCGGCAGTTCGCCAAACATCGAGAATTCGGGATAATCAGTTTCCGCCTCCGGAATATCCTTTAACCGGCAGACAGGAGCAAATGCCAATCCATCATTTCCTCTTCCGGGAAAGGTGACCTGGATATTTTCAAGAGTTACATTCTCAACCGGATGACCCGGGATTCCGGTAATAGAGCATGGGAACGGATTGTGAAAAAAAGCGAGATCGGGTCCCCGTAAATCATATTTTTTGTCAGGACGGTCGAAAGGAACCTGCACCTTTACATTTTTTATGCTTACGTTCCTGAGGATGCTGTACCGGTCATCTTTATTGCGATGTCCCAATTTGATAAAAATTCCATTCCCGGTATTGATAGCAACGACATGATTGATCTCAATATTCTCGAGTATTCCGCCATCAACCGATTCAAGTGCAATTGCAGAGCGGAAGGTATCGTAAACCTTAATATTTTCGATCTTCACATTTTTAAACCCGCCCGATGAGGAGGTGCCAAATTTCAAACCATTTGCACTCGAACGGACGGAGCAATTAGCGATATAGATACTGTCATTCCAGTAATCCTTTGATTCCGATTTCAGGCAGATGCCATCATCTGCTGAGTTCACCATGCAGTTCGTCACGCGAACATTTCTGCAATCCGAAATATCAAATCCGTCATTATTCCAGTAGGCATCACTATCGACCCGAATGCTGTCGATCTGCAGGTTCTGGCATCGGTCGTAGGTCTGCACCCAGCATGAAGAGTTCCTGATTGTTATGCCGGTAATCCGGGTATTTTTGCAGTTAACCATCTCGATAATTTGAGGACGCATAAATTCATTTGGTCTCTTACGTCGCTTGTTGTAATGTATTGGATCCAGCTCTCCAATATAAAACAAGCTGTCCACATTCAAAGCCAATCTCCTCCCCTGACCATCGATGGTACCCTTGCCTGTGATGGAAATACCGTTCTGGTTATCTGCGAGAATAAAAGCCTTCCAGCGATTGATACCCTTATAGTGACTGGGATTGGTACTTCCAAGCAGAACGGCATTCTGTTGAAGAAATAACTGAACCCCCGATTTTAAAACAATACTTCCCGATAAATATCTCCCTTCAGGAAAGATCACCTTCCCTCCGCCCAGAGATGCTGCTGAATCGATAGCCAGCTGGATAACGGTAGTATTTAAGAATGCACCATCCCCTTTTGCCCCTAAAGCAAGGACATTAAGTACTACCTTGGGGGAAACTCCGGCTCGCGGTACCGATGATGTTCCGGGCTGGCTTCCATAGCATAAGTTAAATCCGGAAAAGAGCGCAATCAATAAAACAATTCCAAAGAGTGATTTTTTAGACATATTCGGGATGCATTTTTAAAGTATGTTCTTCAGGCAATTGATCATTAAACGGGGAATAGGGATATTGCTTTCATGAAATATAAGTTCACCCCGATAAAATTAATAATCGGAATGAGTTAAAAAACA
>Ga0214192_1000715_pt1 | contig 20087 bp, 12 predicted proteins | sample TroBogEpilimnion_44_FD_153030 | JGI IMG/M metagenome (GOLD analysis project Ga0214192, IMG submission 153030) | Freshwater microbial communities from Trout Bog Lake, WI - 29JUL2008 epilimnion | ecosystem: Environmental > Aquatic > Freshwater > Lake > Epilimnion/Euphotic zone | place: Trout Bog... | reverse complement strand
CCCGTTCATACACAAGCCACATCAGCCGGTCCGGTTTTGGCGTATGCCAAAATGTTGAGCCCACTTTAGTGGGAGAGACAAGGAGGCAGCAGTCGTAGGTGTATTTCTCCCCTCTCTTTCGGAGAGGGGTTGGGGGTGAGGCCGCCTGTCGGCTATGAGACAAATTCTTAAATGAAGTGACCTTTCGAATAAAGTTTTTAGGTTATTTTAATCGGCTTATTATTAAGTAAATTAGTATTATTTGTAGATTATTAAATACATCCTTTGCCTCCAATGCTGTCATGTTTATTCGCAGAATGTATAGTTACAGCAACCAATAACTCTAAACTATCTAAAAGCATTTCATGTCATGCCTTTCACTTTCTTACTTCCATCAATCCGGCTCAATGCCACTTGTAGAACTCATTCGAACGCCACAGCTATCTATTATCCCAATACTTCATTGCTCATCCTTCCGCTACTTTCTCTGACTCCATTTCGTATTTCTTCATGTTCCACTTCAATGGTACCATCAAGCGTCCAGGTTATAAAATACCAACATTCTGTTTGCCAAGAAGGATAACTATCGGGAAGGTGGCGCCATTTACAACCAGTTTAGTTACATAGCATATGGTTTACCATATTAGTCTTAATTTCCACTTAGATTTTCTTCTTAATGTCAATAAACTTTCTATAATTTTTCACTGGAAATCAGTGGTAAATTTGTTTTTTTTAGTCACTATCTATTAACAGCTGGCTTCCTACTTTTAGTCTTTAACTAAAAAACCAATAAGGGTTTAAAAATAATTAACTCAAACAGCTTCTTTGTATTTCAAACAATATTGGTAACACAACAAAGGATAGGCAGAACGCAACAATCAACAGGGCTAACTCGCAAAAGACCAGGGCCAACGCAACAAAGGATAGGCAAAACGCGACAAACAATCGGGCTAACTTACAAAAGACTAGCTCAAACGCAACAAAGGATAGGCAGAACTCGACAAACAATCGGGCAAACTCATAAAACACCAGGTCCAACGCAACAAAGGATAGGTAAAACTTGATAGAGGATAGGTCAAACTCACAAAAGACCAGCTCAAATTTACTAAAGACCAGTTCCAACACTACAAATGGGCTACTCAAAAGAACACACATACATATTCATTCCCATATAAACGCCTTTTTTAGAATAGTATCTATTATATAATGCACTGTTTATATTAATTGTTTAGAATTCATTATTGCAATTATCAGTAACGAAACAAGGCAGATTTAGTTGAATACTTAATCGAAAAACCTAACAAAGCTAAGATAGCGCCATCTGTAATATTAAATGAATTATTCAAATAGCTTATTTGTGAAAATGACTTTTATATTATGCGATCAATCAAAAGTCCTACAATTGAATTTAAGCCTTTGAAACAAAATGAGAACCAACAGTTTCGTTAAAGTAAACTCAATGTGTTTAATTTACACTTCAAATCATTGAGATTCCTTATTTTCACCCCGAAAATAGCAAGGAGGTAATTAAACTTCCAAAACTATCCTGATGTAATCAGCTACAATATCAGTTAAGTGTAGTAAATATAAGATTGCTTATCAGCAATTTAAACAACTCATTTTACTGGTATTGTGAAATAAATAGATTAAAAAATGAAAGCAATTATTCCGGTAGCAGGTGCTGGCACCAAATTGAGACCACATACATATACTCAACCTAAGGCATTAATTCCCATAGCAGGTAAAACAATTTTAAGCTTCATTGTAGACCAACTGCACAATGCCGGCATAAACGAATTTATTTTTATTGTAGGTTATCTTGGAGACAAGATTCAGGAATATGTTGAAGAAAATTATCCTAATTTAACCACTCACTTTATTTTCCAGAACGACCGTCAGGGTACTGGTCATGCAATAGAGCTTACCCGTAAAATTGTAGGGAACGATGAAGTGTTTGTAGCACTAGGCGATACCATTTGCGAGTTTGATATAGAAGAAGTAATGAATAGCCCATTCAATATGTTGGGTGTAAAAAAAGTGGATGATCCAAGAGAATTTGGAGTTGCCGAAATAAGTGATAAAGGAATAATAGATCACGTAATAGAAAAACCTTCTATACCTAAAAGCAATATGGCATTGGTTGGTTTGTACAAGATAAAGGAAACAAGAATATTATACGAATCCCTTGCCGATTTATTCAGCAAAAACATAAAAACTCATGGTGAATATAGTTTAACCGACGCTTTAGAGAAAATGATTGAAAAAGGGGCAGAATTCCATTCTTTCAAAGTTAGAAACTGGTTCGACTGTGGTAAAAAAGAAACTTTACTGGAAAGCAATTCTACTTTGCTAAAAAAATTTGGTGGTCATATCGATGAAAGCGTAATACAGGAAAATTCAATCATTATTCCTCCAGTAAGCATAGCGGCCGGTTGTACTTTAAAAAATGCAATTGTAGGTCCCCACGTAGCAATTGGCGCTAATACAACTATCGTTTACTCTGTACTGAAGGATTGTATTATTGGTTCTTACTCAAACTTATACGAAGTAGTACTCGACAATTCCCTGATAGGCAGCGATGCTTCAGTAAAAGGCCTAAGCAGAAGCTTAAATATTGGAGATAACACAGAGATTGATTTTGGATAGTAAAATTATACGTTTATTGATGATAGCTACTTTGGGATATAATACAAGTTTATGGATTATTCTATAATCATTAATTAAAAAATATAAACTTCCTAATGTATCCTATCTCCTCTTACTTCCATATTTTTCATAATATTGGCTTCATGTTCAAGCCATTCTTCTAATCTTTTTCTAACTTTTTCCTTTGGAATATACAGCTCTGCCAATTCCAGAAAAAGGGTATAATGTCCAGCTTCGCTCTCCATAAATCTTCTGTAAAAATTTCTTAGGTACTCATCGTTTAAACCTTCACTTAGCCTTTTAAATCTTTCACAACTTCTAGCTTCTACCAATGCCATGGATAACAATCTGTCAAGCATCCTACCCTCTTCCCCACCCCCTTTTTGAATAAATTCAAACAACTCATTTACATAAATATCCTTTCTCCTACGCCCAAGAGTGAGCCCTCTTTTATGAATTTCATTTAACACCAATCTAAAATGCCCCCATTCTTCTGTTACTATTGGTGCTAAAGCTTTTACTATTTCCTCTTTTTCACTATACCATTGAATTATAGAAATACAAGTAGTAGCAGCTTTTTGTTCGCAAAAAGCATGATCAGTTAGTATATCACCAATACTTATCGAAGCAAGATCTACCCATCTGGGATCAGTGGGCAATTGTAAGTTTAGAATACTTCTGGTATGTTCACTATAAGTTGCAGTGGATGACATAAATATTTTTTATAAAAGCAAAAATAATTATTGACAAAAAAGCCGCAATTAAATAATTGCGGCCTTCTATAACTCTAAAAGTTTAATTATCTACCTCTACCTTTTCCTGATCCTCCTTTACCAGATGATTCAGAATGAGATGAACCTCTTTCACTATTTCCACTCCTAGATGGAGACGGGTTTCTTGGTTGTAGATTATAATTTCTTGGGGGAGCTACATTTCTTGGATGAGAATTCTGCTGTTGTTGTGCTTGATGGCTTTGTTGTTGATTGCTATTGCTCCCTTGATTTGGTTGTTGTAATTGATTTCCACCACCATTATTGTTTTGATGTGGAGAAGCAATTTGATTATTATTTGATCTCGGAACACTGTTACCATTCATATTTTCAGTTCTTTCCTGAACATTCATATGTTGCTGCATTTGATTTTGCCCCGGTTTAAACCCATTATTAATATGATTATTTATGTTTGGGTTATTATTAGGTCTGCCACCTATGGTATTATTTTGATGTACAAAATTATTTCTGTAAGGCTGCAAAGTAATATTGTTTGTGTGTACTCCATTTACTCTGTGGTAAATGTTGTTTGTCCCATTATTAAAAGCAAAATTATTTCTACCGTTCATAGGACGACCATTAAGATTATTATTGAAATTAGCAGGTCTATTAAAGTTTACACGAGGTTGACGCATATAATAGTTACCATAACCTCCATAGAAACCACCATTGTAACCCCAGCTATTAAAACAAGGACGGTAATATCTTGGCCCAAACCAACCACCACCATAACCACCTCTTCCATACCAGCCCCAGCCTATACTTGGCCACATATTATAACTAAGCCCCCATCCATACCAAGGATTATATTGCATACCAAAACCCCAAGTGTAAGGACGGGAATAATAATGATGATGATACCAAGGGTTATAATACCAGCCAGTACCCCATACTACTGTAGGGCCATAAATATAACAACCTGTATATCCTGGTGTATAACCCATCCAAACATAGTCAGGATCAACGTCATATACATACACATATCGGGTATTATAAGCTATGTTGTCAGCAGGGATATTATCAACATCATACGGTCGGTCTGTCGACACAGTCCAAGGTCCATAAGCGGATTGACTTACAAACCATATACCATTATCAACTGCATAATATTTACGCCCACTTTTAAGAACTGTAATACTACTGTTTTCTGCCACCATCAAACTGGTACCATTTATTGGAGTAAAAGAAGGATCCCCTTCGTAGCTAACATTACAGGTAGCAGTTCTACGATCTACTTTAGCCGTTTGAGGAATTTGAGCATTCATTACGGCTTCATTAGCAGCATCAGTACCAGCTACATGGGTAAGTACACCATCTTTTTCAGAACCTTCAGGTATCTTAGCAAAGTCCTGAGGTAATTGGTTTGCAGGAACATAGGTCCATGGTCCATTAAGAGAATTAGCAGAATACCACCTTCCTGAAACTAAAATAAAATTTTGTTGAGAATTTACATCTTTAAAAATGTCATCTAAACTATTATCTGCATATAATAAATTGGTTTCTTCAATACTCTGATAAGTAACTTCTCCTTCCGTTTGTATTAACTCTGCTGGGCTAGTCGATACTATTATATCTGAAGGCGTAGTTGCTTTATTAAAATTATTATCATTTTTCAAGTCTCCAGCAGTTGTGCTCTCGTGTATTAAATCATCAACTTTTTGAATATTCATAGGAAGATACTTTACAAAAGTCCATTTGCTACTTATATCAGCAGCAGAATACCAGATCCCTCCTCTATAAAAATATAGTAAATTGTCTTGTGGGTTTCTAACAATAAGTGAAGGTGTATTAATTATACGTTCCATATTAAACTTAGTGTCCAGTTCAAATTTAGGCGCTCCATCCAATACAACTAAAGTACTTGGTTTAGTTCTGTAAATAATGTTGGGAGCATTATTATTTAAAGTAGGATTACTATTTTTTTGTTCTTGTTTAACCGATTTATTTAATTCGGTTACATCAAATTTTATATTCTTTGTTGGTAGCTGAGACTGTAAAGTAGCTATAATATCATCAGACTGAAACTGATGGGTTGAATCAGGTATTTTCAATTGTTTTATTTCTATAGTCGTTACTTCAGCAACTTTACTATTATTGTTATTCAATAAAACTGCTTTAAACCAACAAACTCCAAAAACTGGATCAGAACTATTGGCACCCATTACCGAGATTGCAGCTCTTCCTGTCAATATATTGCCCTTTAAGTCCTCAGACTGAGGTTGATAAACAGTTATCTTAGTACCTTCTGTAGTATATAACTTTTGAGGCCAAGTTGTTTGAGCCTTTCCTATAGAAATAGCCATTAAGCTAGTAAACACTACTAATAATATACTCTTTTTCATTTTTATATATTTTTCTATTCGACCTAAGATGATTACAAAAGTTATACCAAACTTTATTTTTTAGCACGCTCTTTACAGTTCAAAGGTAATTTAATCCATAAAACTTTTATACTAAGTTTTATTATAGTTAGATAGTTTATGTTTTAAGGATTATTTAATCATCAAATTATAGTCAGTAAATTATTCGTTAAAATAACAATTCAATTGTTCTGATTCCTTTAATTTGTAAAAAATATTAGAACAATGAAAACATACTTATCTATTTTTCTATTAGGAATTATTGCACTTTCTTATGTTTCATGTGCCAAAACTGCTACCGATAATACTGGCGGAAACAACAGTCCAACAGTCGACACCTCTTATCAACCATCATCAGCTGGTTCAAGTTGGTTATATTATACAAGAGATACTGCTGGAAATTTAAAAGACAGTATTAAAGTTACCTCTACAGGAAGAGATACAAGTATCAATAGTAATTCTTATGTAATATTAAATTACGATACTACGCTTCAATTTCAGTCTCATAATGCTAACAAATATGCATTTAGAACATCTGCCTATTCCTTTAATACTACTTATGGAAACATCAGTGTAAAGGGTATTAATGTAATTTATATAAACAACGAAACTGATGCAGTAGGTACTAACTGGACTTTCTCATGTATAGATGGAAACAATGTTACAGTCCCATCTTTACCTGTTCCTATTTCTACACAAGCTGTAGGAACTGTAAAAGGAGTTGGATTAACTGATACTGAAAATGGAGTTACTTACAATAAGGTTTTCTTTTCTCACATAGCATTTCAAGCTAATTTAGTATCATGGCAAAATATTGCAGCAATGGACATTTATGCTGCAAGGGGGGTAGGAATCATTAAAATAATCACCTACGATCAAAATGGGGTAGTTTCTACAATACAATCTTTAAAGAGCTACACTATTAAATAGTGTTAATTAAAATTATTTTACATAAAGCCTGTGTATTCCACAGGCTTTATTATTTTCTTGCTAAAACAGGTTTAGAATTTCCTTGATAAGCCAAAGGTTAATATTAACTATCTAAAATAGCCTTCTTCCCTTACTTTTGCGCCTTGATTTTTAAAATATTAGCAAGCAATGATCAGTGCAAGAAACATCACATTAGCCTACGGTAAAAGAGTATTATTCGATGAAGTTAACATCAATTTTGTAAAGGGTAACTGCTATGGTATCATCGGTGCTAATGGTGCAGGTAAGTCTACTTTCCTAAAAATACTAAGTGGAGAAATTGAACCCAACAAAGGAACTGTAGAGATTGATAAAGGCGAAAGAATGTCGTTCCTTAGACAGAACCATTTCGAGTTCGATGAACAAACTGTATTAAATACAGTGCTGATGGGACATAAAAAAATGTGGGACGTAATGCACAAGAAAGATGCTATTTATGCCGACCCTGAAGCAACAGAAGAAGATTACATGAAAGCCGGTGAACTCGAAGCTGAGTTTGGCGAAATGGGTGGTTATACAGCCGAAAGCGATGCAGCCTCTTTCCTTAGTGGACTGGGTGTAAAAGAAGAGTTTCATTATAGTTTAGTAAAAGATATTCCTGCCAATCTTAAAGTACGTGTATTATTGGCGCAAGCTTTATTTGGAAATCCAGATATTCTTTTGATGGATGAACCGACCAACGGACTGGATATTGAAACCATTGGCTGGCTGGAAAACTTCCTGGCAGAATATGAAAATATTGTATTGGTAGTAAGCCATGACCGTCACTTTCTAGATGCTGTTTGTACCCACGTATCCGATGTAGATCGTTCCAAGATCAAAACCTACACTGGTAACTATTCTTTCTGGTATGAGTCTTCTCAATTAATGGCACGCCAAATGAGTGACAAGAACAAGAAGACCGAAGATAAGCGTCAGGCTTTGATGGACTTCATTGCTCGTTTCTCTGCAAATGCGTCTAAATCTAAACAAGCTACATCCCGTAAAAAAGCTTTAGAGAAATTAACTATAGAAGAAATAGAACCATCCAACAGAAAGTATCCAGGTATTATCTTCCAGCCATTAAGAGAAGCTGGGAATCAAGTGTTGAATGTAGAGAATCTAAGTAAATCCGTAGATGGTCGTAAATTATTTGATAAAGTAACTTTCAGTGTTCAGAAAGGAGAGAAAATAGCGCTACTTAGTCGAGATCCATTAGCAGTATCTTATTTCTTTGATATCATAAATGACCTTCAAACGGCTGACGGTGGAAAATTTGAGTGGGGCACTACCATCACCAAAGCATACCTGCCTGTAGAAAACAACGATTTCTTCAAAGAAGGGTTAACTTTGATGGATTGGTTAAGACAATTTGTACCACCCCACATTACGGATGCAGATGAACCATTCTTAAGAGGATTCTTAGGAAAAATGCTGTTTAGTGGTGATGATATTCAAAAGAAGACCAACGTTTTGAGTGGAGGAGAAAAGGTACGTTGTATGATCAGCAGAATGATGCTACAGAATCCAAACCTAATTATGCTCGATCAGCCTACCAATCACTTAGATCTGGAAAGCATTCAAAGCTTCAATGAAGGTTGTCAGAACTTCCCCGGCATTGTGCTGCTAACCAGCCATGATCATACGTTTATGCAAACGGTTGCTACCAGAATTATTGAACTTACCCCAACAGGTATCATCGACAGATTAACTACATTCGACGAATACTTAGAGGATAGTAAAATTCAAGAGTTACGAAACAGTATGTACATTTAATTAATAATAATGAATTAGTGATTATTAATTGAATAAAATAGTTTTATTTCTTTTAGACTACTGTATTCCTTCCTTAATTCATAATTTATATTTCTGTATTCTTTAATTCATAATTAAAAACATGGAATCTACAACACTCATTTACATAGTTATCATAATTGCACTTGGTGGCGCTGTGGCTTACTTATTTACAAAGCTAAAAAAAGATACCCCTACCCGACCTATAAAAACAGCCAATATTGGTGGCGTTGATGCTGGTTCTTTAAACTCACAGCAGTTACAATTACAGGCTTATGAGCGTCTTACGCTGCTGGCTGGAAGAATTGCTTTACCTGGTTTAATTGCCAGAGTAAGTAACCCCGCATTGAGTGCTCGAGACATGCAAATGATCCTTACTCAAACAATCCGACAGGAATTCGATTATAATATTACCCAACAAATTTATGTTTCTGCTGATGCTTGGAATGCTATTAAAAGCCTGATGGAACAGAATATATTGATTGTACATCAGATTGCTACTGCATTACCACCGGAAGCTACCGGCAATGACCTTTGTAAAATATTACTGGAATATCTAATGAACGATCCCAAGGGAACCATGCACGAAGTAGTTTGTGAAGTATTAAGCTACGAGGCTAAAACGATATTGTAGATATTGAGCTTACAATATCTACTAATTGAATTGAAGTATTAAGTTACAAGTTATGTTTTACAGAGCTTAGCGATAAATATCTAAAAGCATTAAAGCTGTATTTAATGTGTCAACAATCACTAAATCAGACATAGATTTATAATCGGTAATCTTCCAACTACCGTCATTATTTTTAATGTATTTCGCTACACTTACTTGTTCAGAACCAATCAAAACGTACTCATTTAAACTGTTTATATCTCCGTAAAGGGTGAATTTGCATATAATATTTCCACAAACTATACTAATGTTTGAATAATAGTATACAAGGAATTTTGGAGAATATGAATTCTTAAACCACTACCAAATGGTTTACAATAAGTACCATTTAATTTAGAAGAGATTAAACCGTATATATTCGAAAATATTTTATTGTGTTTAATCGAAACGCTGCTAATGAACAAAACTTCACCTTTATAATACTCTTCTTAACTATTGTACTTCTTTTATTAATTGAATAATCTGAATCTTATAAGTACTATGAATATTGATGGACATAATTCCAATTTTATTATTTGGTGATGGTAAGTAGTACCGATTTATATTGAATACAGTTTAAAATATCAATATCAAGGTTAAAGGATATAAACTCCTTATTTTATCATCTATCCATTTTTACTTTGAAAAACTTTTTTTGCTTAACCTTTGCAGTATGCATATCGATATCATTACAGTAGTACCAGCTTTATTAGAAGGACCTTTCAGTCATAGCATACTTAAACGTGCTACCGATAAGGGTTTACTCACCGTAGCATTGCATGATCTACGTAAATGGGCTATTAATAAACATGGACAAATAGACGATTACCAATATGGTGGAGGTGCCGGCATGGTAATGATGTGCGAACCATTAGCCAATGCTATTGATAAACTGCAGACTATCAGAAAGTATGATGAAATAATTTATCTCACCCCCGATGGTGCTACCCTAAACCAACAGATTGCCAACCAGCTTTCCATGAAAGGAAACCTGCTGATGATCTGTGGACATTATAAAGGAATAGATCAACGAATACGCGATCATTATGTAACTAAAGAAATCTCTATTGGAGATTATGTATTAAGTGGAGGCGAATTGGCTGCAGCAGTATTGGTAGATGCTATTGGTAGGCTGTTACCTGGTGTTTTAAACGATGAAACCTCTGCACTTTTCGATTCTTTCCAGGACAACTTACTTGCGCCACCAGTTTATACAAGACCTGCCGACTTCAGAGGATGGAAGATACCCGACATTCTCATTCAAGGCGATCTTAAAAAAGTAGATGAATGGCGCTTCGAACAATCCATAGCCAGAACAAAAGCACTTCGGCCCGATTTATTATCTGATGATGAATTAGGAGATCGGAGTTAGGAGTCAGGAGAGCCACTGTAGGATAATTTTTTATTGACTTTGTTCCTTGTATTTGTATTCCTATTACCTCCTTGCCTTTTATTTGTATTAATTCTTAATTATTAACATAATTACCTCCCACACTTCAGCCACTCCAGATACTTCTTTACATCAGGCGTATACCCTACCGGATGATTTACCAGTTGTCCTTTGTTATTAATAATAGCATACAAAGGTTGTGTATTCTGGTGGAAGTTTTCTGCTTCAAAATTGGCCCACTTATCCCCGCTAGCCTTAGTTTGCTCGGCTGTTGTTTGGCGTACGTCTCCAGACTACGTCACTGCGATAGCAAATCTCCGATTTGCAGTTTTGCAAAAAGCCTTTTCAAAATAAGAATAGGCTCATAGTAATTTCTCCCTTAAACATCTTAAATCTCGCCACCTACGTACGAGGCTTATAAACCATAATCATCCAATTTACTACCAATAGTTCGTACCTAATGCACTTAATACAACAGAACACAATATAGTCCCCCAAGTCCTAAAAGTTCCTTGTATTTTCATTCTCTCCAGAGTGTACCTCTCCGAAAAGTCTCATTTTCCCCTCAACATCTTATCCTAAAACCATCTAAAAGGAAAATTTGCGGCTAAGAGTCCCTAAAATAATCAATCACCCTATACAAAATAAAAAAAACTACATACCCCCACCTTAAACGACTATAGTTTTGCAAAAAACAGTTATTACTTACATGTACTAAAGAAAACTAAATATATCCACGTTTTCATTCTCCCCAGAGTGTTCTTCTCCGGCAAACCCCTCATTTCCCCCTAAATATCTTCATCATTAAACCATTAAAGGGTAAATCACACTCAGATTCTTCAAATTATAAGCATTAAACCCCAAAATATAATATCTATAGTACATCACTAACCTAAATGTATTAATAATTATTAAAACAGATACTTTAAAACAAGTACATCTTTCTAATATCTCTTCACATTTTCCGCTAATACATGCTAGTAAGCAAGAATAATCTGTACATTTTCAAAATTAATTTGGTTGTACTTCTACAAACTACTAAGGAATTATGGTATAATCACAAATCAACCCAAAATAAACCCTAGATAATCTCTCATAATTCAATACTTGTCCCTGTTTTTTAAAAGATAATCCCTAATTATTTAAACCTATTTTCTCACTTTTATAAATTATTCCCTAATAATTCAATCAATTTTCCCATTACTTTTTAAGCATTCCCCACCTACACTTGCTTAGTTACTCATACTTAAAACTTAATCCCTCATTCTGTATAAAAGTTTAATTATTACACTATTAATTTAGCCTACACTATGGTTATTAATCATTAAATTAGCAGATTATTTATCTATACTTCCTATTACAACTATCAATAAGCCAATTCTATCCGTACTTAATTATTCATCTTAAAATAAAGTCTTATGTTATATCTAAATATTATGCCGGTTTTTACTGCCAGAGGAATTTTAAATCCTTTTTCTTACCTGGTAAAGGCGGGTATTACCCGTCATTCAGCTACAAATCTTTTAAGTACGGGCTATCGCAATTTCAACTTAGACAATATTGAAATTCTTTGCAGAATACTAGTCTGCGAGCCAAGCGATTTATTAACATGGGTGCCCAATAAAGTAGATACATTACCTAAAACCCATCCATTATTCGGGCTGGTAGCTTCATCAGACAAAGGTTTTAAAGAGGTGATATCCGAAATCCCTTACAAAGAGTTAAAATCACTGTCTAAATCTATAATTGTAAAATCAAACTTAGAATAAACTTACTGGTAAAAGAACACATTTTTGTATTGCAGCATAATAAAATCAATGATGTTTTCAAAGCAACATTTCTGGTAATACGGTAATGTGTTTATTAGCCTTACTGAATAAAAGTAAGACAGGAAAAGCTGAAAAGTGCTAAAGGGAACGCCCAACTAAAAGTAAATTTTTATAAAAAGATCATTACCCAACTAGCAGAAGAGATAACCCATATAGGAAAGCGATTTTAATGCAAAAGGAATTTGTAATTTCTTTTTATCAATGGCCAGGTCTACTTTATACTATATTACTGAGGTGCCTTCTTTTCCACATAAGTTGCGCTTATCCGCTCTCTTATACTCTAAGCCGTATTTTTGCAGGATGCAGATTCCGGATATTATATTGAAAGTGATGTTTTATTTACTGTGCACCGCTGTGGGTGTGCAGGTGTTTTATTACTTGTTTTTCTATAGTAGACTTGCTTTTTATAAAGAAAAACAAAGAACAGATTCGGTGGAACAGCCTGTTTCTGTTGTGATTTGTGCACGCAACGAAGCGGGGAAACTGGTCAGCAATCTTCCTGGTGTACTGGTACAGGATTATAAAACCACCCACGAAATAGTGCTGGTAAACGATAATTCGGAAGATGAAACGAAGTACCTGATAGAAGAGTTTAGAAAATCGTTTAAGAACCTTATTCCGGTGAACCTTACTCAGGAAGCTAAATTGATTGTGGGTAAAAAGTTTCCGCTGTCAATGGGTATAAAGAGTGCCAAATTTGAAACTATATTACTAACTGATGCAGACTGTGTGCCTGCATCGGAATTCTGGATTCAGAAAATGCAGGGTGCTTATACCGATGGTATAGAAATAGTATTAGGTTACGGTGCCTACCACCAAAAAAAAGGTTTACTGAACAAAATTATCCGTTTCGAGACTTTCTTTAGTGCCCTAAACTATCTATCATTTGCCATTGCGGGTATGCCTTATATGGGAGTGGGTAGAAACCTAAGTTACAAAAGGGAAGTATTTATCCGCAATAAAGGATTCTCGTCTATCAATCAATTGCCCGGTGGTGACGATGATTTATTTATTAATCAGGTAGCTACCAAAAAGAATACTACTGTAGTAATAGACCCGCTGGCACATACTTTAAGTGAGCCTAAAAAGACCTTTGGTGGCTGGGTAAAACAAAAGTATCGCCACTACTCTACCTCGAAGTATTACAAACCTCAGCACAAGATATTGCTGGGCATGCAGTCGTTCTCCTTATTTGCATTGTACCCCTTGCTGGCATTCAATTTAATATTCTGCAACTGGTGGCTGGCATTGGCCGTTTATGGCGTAAGATTGCTTATTCAAGCCCTGGTGTACTACAAAGCCATGAAGAAGCTGAATGAAGCGGATTTGTTCCCTTACTTTATTCTTTTTGATATTGGATTATTTTTTTACTACATATTTTTTCTTCCTGCTATATGGAAAAAGCCACACAAGACCTGGGATTAATTCTCCAGTATTTTACTGAGTTCTCTGAGAAACAAATTGAACAGTTCCGTGGCCTAAAGGACATATACAAGGAATGGAATGATCAAATAAACGTTATCTCGCGCAAGGATATAGATCAGATATACCTGCACCATGTACTACATTCTTTGAGTATTGCTGCTGTATGTGAATTTAACCCCGGCACTGAAGTTATTGATATTGGTTGTGGAGGAGGTTTTCCTGGAGTTCCTTTAGCAATCTTCTTCCCCGAAGTAAAATTTCATCTGGTAGATAGTATTGGCAAGAAACTGAAAGTGGTAAATGCAGTATGTGAATCACTTGAAATTACCAATATAACCACCCAGCATACCCGTGCTGAAGAGATTAAAAACCGCAAATTCGACTTCGCAGTTAGTCGTGCTGTTGCACCTTTAAAAGATTTATGGTTCTGGAGCAAACCACTAATAAAAGGAGGCTATATTCATGAACTAGCCAATGGATTGATTTGTTTAAAGGGAGGTGACCTTGCTCAGGAGGTTTTTGAAAGCGGTGTAAAGCCAAATGTTTTTCCAGTAGATCAGATATTCGACAATGAGTTTTTTAAAGAAAAATTTGTATTTCACGTTAAAAAGTAAAAATTAATCAACGAAATTGTACTACTTAATCGTTTGCGTAAAACTTTTTTAGTTAAATCATTAAGTGAAATAAACTAAACTATTATCTTTATCCGCGATTAATTCTTGATTGTTTTTACTAATCAACATAATAGGTTTGTACGAATACTCAGTTTTAATAAATAAAAAACAATTTATCACAACTATTTACAAACTTTTATGGGCGTTCTTAAGGACAAGTTCAGAGAAAAAGCGCAGATTGCACAAGAAGAAATCAAGACATTATTAAAAGAACATGGTACGAAAGTAATTGGTGAAGTAACCCTAGCTCAGGCTTATCAGGGAATGAGGGGAATTACTGGTTTAGTAACCGAAACCAGTTTACTAGATTCACAGGAAGGTATTAGATTTCGCGGATATAGTATTCCTGAATTATACGAAAAACTTCCAAAAGCTAAAGGTGGTAGCGAACCATTACCAGAAGGTTTATTCTACTTAATGTTAATTGGTGAAATACCAACAGAAGAAGATGTAACCCATCTTACAGAAGTAATACAACGTAGAAGCCACGTTCCATTACACGTTTTCAAAGCAATTGATTCCTTACCACTTACAGCGCATCCGATGACGATGTTTGTAGTAGGTATTATGGCATTACAAACCGACAGTAATTTTGCGAAAGCATATGCTGAAGGTGTAAACAAAAAAGATTACTGGGATACTACTTTCGATGATGCATACCTTTTGATTGCACGTTTGCCTCAGATTGCTTCTTACGTATATAGAAGAAAATATAAAGACGGTGTTCATATCACCCCTAATGGCTTGATGGACTGGGCTGAGAACTTTGCTCATATGTTGGGTATAGACGATCCTGATTTTAAAGAGTTGATGCGTATGTACATGACCATACACGCAGACCATGAAGGAGGAAATGTAAGTGCACATACTACTCACTTGGTAGGTAGTGCATTAAGTGATCCTTATTTGGCATATGCTGCGGGTATGAATGGTCTTGCAGGTCCTTTACATGGATTGGCTAATCAAGAAGTAATTAAATGGATTTTTGAAATGCAGGAAAAATTAGGTACCGATTTACCTGCAAGAGAACAAATTGCACAATATGTTCACGATACTCTAACTGCTGGAAAAGTAGTACCTGGATACGGACATGCGGTTTTACGTAAAACTGATCCTAGATTTACTGCACAGATGGAGTTTGGTAAAAAACATATGCCAGAAGATAAACTTTGCCGTACTGTATGGAATATCTACGAGGTAGTACCACCAATTCTACAATCTGTAGGAAAGATAAAAAATCCTTGGCCAAACGTGGATGCTCATAGCGGTGCTTTACTGGTACACTACGGATTGGTAGAATACGAGTTCTACACTGTATTGTTTGCAGTAAGTCGTGCATTGGGGGTTTTATCCAGTTTAATCTGGGATAGAGCATTATCTATGCCATTGGAAAGACCTAAGAGTATTACTACTGAGTCTGTAAAACAATGGTTGGATGGTAAAGGACAGGTTTGGGGAGATTAAGATATTACATCGTGAGTTACGTGAATACTGATTCGTGAATAGTATAAAAAGAGAAGGGATTATAATTGTAATCCCTTCTCTTTTTTATTTCCATAAACTATATTAAGATTCGCTGGCCAATTTTCTGAGAACTACCCATTGTTTCATAGCATCTCTGGCATCTACAGCAGGTAAGCCAAGAACCTTTTTACCGTCTTCAATATTGCTTATTACACCAGAACACCCCCCCACCTGAACGCCATTACCTACAGTTATGTGATCGCTTATACAAGCTCCGCCGCCTACCATTACCCCATTACCCAATGTAACAGAACCTGCTAGGCCACTACTGCCAGCCATAATACAACATTTACCCATTTTACTATTGTGGCCTATTTGTACCAGATTATCCAGCTTACAACCATCCCCAATTTCGGTGGCACTGAACTTTCCACGATCAATACAAGTACTGGAACCGATTTCTACCCCATTGCCTATTACTACATTACCAATATGGGTAATCTTTACTAGTCCACGACCATCTGGACTTGGACGGAATCCAAAGCCATCCGCACCAATAGTAGCATTAGGATGGATGATGCAATAGCTTCCCACTATACATCTTTCTCTGATAACTGTTCCGCTCCAGATGGTAGATTCGTTGCCAATAGAAACACTATCCAGAATAGTTACATTGGGATATAGTGTAACATTTTTGCCTAGTTTAACATCCTTTCCTACATAACATCCTGCACCAATTCTTACCCCTTCCCCAAGGATAGCAGATGGATGAATAACAGCAGTAGTATGAATTATTTCTTCGAAAACAGGAGCTTCGGGCATATACATATCCAATACATCGGACATGGCTATATCAGCATTCTTTACTTTAATAACTGCTCTGTTTTCGAAAGGTTGAAGATCAATGTCATCATTTACTATTACCGCGCAAGCTTTAGTAGTATCCCAAAGTTTAGCGAACTTTTTACTTCCAATAAAAGTAATTTGCTCGCTAGTTGCGTATTCAATTTGTTCTGGACCTGTGATAGGAGTTGTAGTAAACCCCAATAGCTCTCCGCTAATCTTATTACATATTTCTTCTAAAGAGAATGACTTCATCTGGCAATTTTAAGAAATGAAAATAAGGGTTTTGAATTAATTATTAATAATATAAGAAAATAAAAAGCTATTATGTTGATTTCTATAACACAAATTAATACTACATCCAAGATAATTATTATAGATAGATATTTATTCAACTTCGATAAATATTATCTTTATATTATTGGTAGATTTTTGAGAATGGATTATTTTTATTAAACTATATCTTATTCTAATTGTCTCAGCAAATTATCTAAATTGATAAAATTAAAAAAGATGCTGAAACTTAAATGCTGTTTGAATTATATTATTTTCATTAGGTTCCATTATCTCTGCTACAACTTAGTTAGACTTTTCACAATAGCACCCTCTAAAGTTGCAAAATTTACTTTTCTCGCTTCAAATAACATCAACAACTAATTCTAAATAGTTAAATTAAATAACTTCTGAAACTAAAAATTAAAGAAATATGCATCATTAATTAAAATTTAATAAATAATTTGTTAAGAGGCAGCTAATAATTTGCACAAGGAATCTTGTACATTAAATTCGCTGCTAGCATTTTTAACCTAGTTTATAAATTACACAAATCATACAATGAAAAAGATCTACTTTTTATTGATTTCAGGCCTTTTTACTTTTCTAAGTACTAACGCTCAAACAGTCCTTCTATCAGAAAGTTTTGAAGGCACATTCCCTCCTACTGGATGGGTAATTCAAAACAATGGGTCCGGAAACAATTGGGCACAATCCGCTACCGGTAATGGATTTAGTGGTAACTTCTCTATGGAGTATGCCTACAATATTAATAGTGCTGCCAATACTTGGGCTTACACTCCGCTATTAAATTTAAAACCAGTGCAAACAACAATTACTTTCTGGGTAAAAGTTGGTTTAGCTACTTACCCTGAAAGTATGAAGTTGACTGTAGGAAACGATACTACTACAGCAGCTCAAGCAACTACGCTCATGGATAGTGCTAATATTACCAACACTACATTTCAGCGTTGGACTGCGACTTATACTCCTTTAGCTGCAGGTAATTATCGTTTTGCATTTAACTGCTATTCAATAGCCAATCAATTCAATTTATATGTAGATAGTGTCACTATCTCACAAGTTCAACCACCTTGTACAGGTACACCAGTTGGTGGATATGCAATTAGTTCATTATCAAATGTTTGTAGTACCAGTAAATTTTTATTATCTGATACTGGTGCAACAACAGGATATTCTGGTTTAACTTATCAGTGGCAGTCTTCTCCTGATGGTTCTGTTTGGACTAATATTACTGGTGCAAACAATGCAACTGATTCAATAAAAAATCAGGCTGCAGCTACTTATTACAGAAATGTGGTTACGTGTTCTGCCTCTGGACTTTCTGCTAATTCGGCAAATGTATTGGTTGGAATGAATCCTGCTTCTCTTTGTGTTTGTAGTCCTTCTACTGGAACTACCCTTCATAGTGCAGCTGCTGCTCCAGCTATTGATACGGTAATTATTAGTGGGACAGTATTAAATTACGCTAGTAGTACTACAGTACCAGCAGGTGGTTATACGTTGTATAATGATACCACAAAAATGCCATCTCTGCAACAATCTGTAACATACAGTTTACATACTGGTTATAGTGCTGCGGCAATTGGTTCAGTTTGGTTCGACTGGAATCAGAATGGTACATTTGATTCCTCAGAATGGAAACAAATTAATACTGCTGGTACTACAGCAACTATCTCTTTTACTGTTCCTGCTAATGCAAATATTGGTAAAACATTAATGCGTATCAGAAGTAAAAGTAACAGAGGCACAGGTACTAACACTGCACTGAATGCTTGTACTTCATTCACTACTGGTGAAACAGAAGATTACTTAATAAATGTAATTCCTCCTATTCAATGTATTGGCACTCCAAACGGTGGAACTGTTATTACATCTGCCAACCCAATTTGTAGTAGTGTAAACTTAGTTTTGACCGATACTGGTGCTACTAGCGGAGTGGGTGGATTAAGCTATCAATGGCAGTCTTCACCTGATGGTGCTGCCTGGACAAACATTACAGGCGCTACTGCTGTAACCGATACCGTTAAAGGTCTTGCTTCATCTACTTATTTCAGAAGAGTTACAACATGTGCTGGAAGTGGCTTGAGCGGCAATTCTAACAGTGTTCAAGTAACTATAAATCCTACCATAATATGTGTTTGTAGCCCTTCTACAGGAACTACACTTCATAGTGCAGCTGCTGCACCCGCTGTAGATACTGTAATAATTGCAGGAACTCCTTTAAACTTTGTAAATGGAACAACCATTCCTACAGGTGGCTATATAATTAGTACAGACACTACTAAGATGCCTACTTTCATACAAACTAATACATATACTTTACAAACCAGTTACAGTGCTAATGCTATTGGATCTGTTTGGTTCGATTGGAATCAATCTGGAACTTTTGATTCTGCTGAATGGAAACAGATAAATACTACTGGCACAAGAGCTACTATTTCCTTCACCGTTCCTGCCACTGCAAATATTGGTAAAACTTTGATGCGTATACGTAGTAAAAGCACCACAAGTGGTGGAACTAATACTGCATTGAATGCTTGTACTTCTTTCACTACGGGAGAAACTGAAGATTACTTAATCAACGTAATTGCTCCTGTTCAGTGTACTGGTACTCCAAACGGAGGTACTGTTATTACATCTGCAAATCCTATTTGTAGTAGTTCCAATTTGATTTTAAACGATTCTGGTGCTACAACATATGTTGGTGGATTAAGCTATCAATGGCAATCTTCTCCTAACGGTTCTAACTGGACTAACATTAATGGCGCTAATGCCGTAACTGACACTGTTAAGGGTCTTGCTACCGCTACTTATTTCAGAAGAGTTACTACCTGTGCAGTAAGTGGCTTGAGTGGCAACTCCAACAGTGTACAAGTTAATATCAATCCTGCAATGCTTTGTGTTTGTAGTCCTTCTACTGGTATTACATTACATAGCGCAGCTGCTGCACCTGCTGTAGATACGGTAATTATTGTTGGTACTCCATTAAATGTTTCAAACGGAACTACCGTTCCTG
>Ga0214192_1000714_pt1 | contig 20142 bp, 20 predicted proteins | sample TroBogEpilimnion_44_FD_153030 | JGI IMG/M metagenome (GOLD analysis project Ga0214192, IMG submission 153030) | Freshwater microbial communities from Trout Bog Lake, WI - 29JUL2008 epilimnion | ecosystem: Environmental > Aquatic > Freshwater > Lake > Epilimnion/Euphotic zone | place: Trout Bog... | reverse complement strand
TTATTTTTAATTTTCTAATATGTTCATCGCATACTGATTGATATCTATCTAGAAAATGATCAAAGTCAAACACATTAGATGAATTAATTGCAGGATTTATAAATTCAATATGACTATAAACATCATCGTCATCTATATTTGGTGGTTTTGGTGCATATGGTGCTGTCGTATATAATATTGTTAAATACAGATTACCATTACTTTGTTGTATATTTGAAATATATAACTTTAATAGTTCTTCAATTAATAGTTTTTTTATTGCAAGAATATTAGGATTATCTTCAGTTGTAGTCTTAAGATCAAAATCATATGCAAATGTCCAAAAAATACGAACATTTTTCATGACTTCTATCATAGGAATATTTGGTTCATCATATTGAAGTTCTCCAGGAGAAGCTAGATTTACAAGAACAGTTCGATTCAATATTTCAGTTGAAATAGTATTTGCTAATGAATCTGAAATACTTTCTTTCGATTTTGATAATTTTACAAATGCCTTTACATCTTTGAATAAATTAGAAACACCTTCAAAATTATCTTTTGCATTGCAAGTATGAGACCCATGACATGAAAACATCATTGTTTTTGTTTTTGGTATTCTTATCATACCTTCTATATCTATAACATAAACAATAAAAAATGAAAAATAAGCTACTTTTTACTTAAAACAAAAATGTTATTTGAAAGAGTTCCTGTTAAAATATCTGATCCAATATATGATATTATTTCTGAAAAAGTGTACAAAAGTTACCCAAATGCTTGTATTTGTTTTATTGATCGTATAAATAATTCTAATTTACAAGCTATCTATGATCATTCTAAAAGTGGTATGACTGAATATACCGAATATGAACTATTTCATGGTACAAAAGCAAATTTAATTGATACTATTGCAAACAATGGATTTGATCCAGATAAAAATGTAGTTTCTGCTTATGGAAAAGGTACATATTTTGCAAGAGATGCTCGTTATAGTTCTCATTATATGAAAACACCAGATAAAATAGGGTTAAGTTATATGTTTTATGCAACTATTCTTGTAGGAGAATTTGGCAAAGATACTTTATGCGATAATCCAAAATCACCAAGCATATTTGTAGCTACAAAATTTGAACAAACATATCCCGGATATATTATTGCATTTGATAAAAATGCAAAATGAAATGATATATAATTTAAGATTTATATTTTTAAAATATATATTATGAATATTGATATATGGAAAAAATTACCAAATGATATATTTTTAAAAATTATATCATCAATTGATGATATAGATATTCGTCGTAGTTTTGGTATTTATAAAAAAATAAAAATACCAGATGGATTTGCTGAAAAATATAAACAAATACCAAAAATACAAGAATCTTATTATTTAACTATTTCATATGATGTTCATTTAGGACAATCAATTATTAATTCGCATACAGGATATAGATCAGCATTATATATTATATCTAAATTTAAAGAAAGCATGTATGCTAACAATAATAGTACAAAACATGTTCATACGTGTATTTACACAAAAAATATCAATGTAAATTATAGATATATTTATACCAATTTTTGTAAAAGTGAATATATGATAAATGATATATATTCAATCGGTTTTGATCAAAGATTAAGTATTTATCAAGCAATAGATAATTAAATTTTTTTGTAAAATAGAATGTAAGCATCGCGATTATTAAGAAGAAAATCTGTATTAACTTCTTTAACATTCAGATCATCAAATTCCATCCATTTATTATCACCTACATTACATATAGCATTATAATGACCTCCATGGTAAGAACCATAGTGATTACCTACTGCTGTTAATTGGTAATTAAAAATATGTGTACCACTGTTCAAATTAAAATTAATCTGTTCTGTAATTGAAATTTCAGTATATAGTTTACGAATATGATGGGAATCATCAATATGAAAACGCTTTAGATTGAGTACTAATACCTCTGGCATTGACCATATTTGTGATTGTTTTTGTGCGCCAATATTTTTACATTTCTCACATTTCCATTCATTCATACTTTCTACATTAAAATATTGTAGTAAAATTTCAGCAAGATCACAATGGTCAGTATTTGATACATCTACTGGAATTGATGTAAATACTTCGGGTATCCAACTACATTCATCACATACATCATTGTTACATTTAATTATACTTAATTGTATACCTTGAATATTACGAAGCCAAACACATAGGTTTTTGTTATTAATAATACGAAGCTTTTTTTCAATTGTTTGTTGCATTGGATGAATATCAGCAATTTCTCTAAGAAATCGTTCTTCACTAATATTTACAGGATTTTCCTCACCAATTTTATTTGCAATAAGTTGCCAAAGTTCTCCAATGTCAGTTTGCTCAAATTCAGCTATAAGATCTTTAAAGTTTTCATGAATACTGCTTACCAAACCACTTGGAGATAAACTCACCTTTTTATTATAAATACCATTAATTACATCTTTAAACTGAAAACTTAGACTACGGTGATTATCTGTTTCACGTTCAAGAATAAATCGGCGAAGAAAAGGGGTATATGTCATGCATTGAATTAATGTGTTAATCCCACAAGTATTCCCTACATTTGCCAACGTACCCATTCTCTTTCTTTCTAAATTAATTAAATTATCCTTCTAAATCATTTTTTTCATCGTTTTTATTTATAACTTCCGAACGTAAATTACATCTCAAAGAATTATGAAGTCCTACTATTTCTTTTTCAAGAGGTATATTTGTTAACTCTAGTATATCGTTTCTTATTTTATCAGTTCCAATCTCACCATTTTCATATAATCTATCATTTGCATTAATAGATATATCTTGAGTTATTTTGTCAAAAACTTGTTTATCAGGTTGGACCTCCCATTTACCGTCTCCTTTATGAACTTCACAATAGCTATTTGTTATATGTTTTTTTCTTACGCATAAATTTTTTGGATTTTGTAAAAGTTTATTAGCATACTTAATCATAACTTGTAGAGTTTCAATTGTAGCCCCACGAAAAATACGCTTAAGATCTTTATCAGAAATATGTTTATCGTCAAATTCAATTGTAGCTAAATTATCATATTTTATAATATTAACTGTAATATTATTGTTTTGTGTACCAATATTGTTTGTAATATTATTGTTTGTAATATTATTAATAGTTGTAGATTGTAATATTTCATGATGTTTTTCTTCTTGCTTTAATTTACATTTTTTCTGATGTCTATATTTATTAGAAGAACAAGTAAAAAATTCTTGACAATGTATGCATTGTAATGGATTAATCTTTCCTCTACATTTTTCTTGATGTTTTATTTTTGTAGAATGCTTTGTAAATATTTTTTCACATTTTTCGCATTGTTTTATGTTTAAAATAGTTGGGATATCTTTTGTGGAAGTTGGGATATCTTTTGTGGAAGTTGGGATATCTTTTGTGGAAGTTGGGATATCTTTTGGATCACTTACTCCATCAACACACCCATGAATTCTAAATAAATGCCGACTGAGATTGAAAGGATATTTTGTATTAAAATGACAGTAGGAGCAAGTCCGGAGTTCCATTAAATTATGATAAGATAATAAACTTTAAATGATTAAAATTATTATGATAAAACTCCGGAGTGCTCCGGAGTATTTTAAAATATATATATATATTTAATAAAAAATAAAAAAAGTTAAAATAATTAATCTATTCTAAATAATTTCTTAATAAAGTCTAAATAATATGGTTCGGTTTTAACTTTTTCTTCAAAAAATTTACCTTTGCATTCGTATTCTCTATAAATATGTGCATAATTATAGGTTACGGTTGCATCAACATTATCAACTTTAATTTCATGTGTACAATATGGGTATAATTTATTATAAGGCGCCTTTTTGAAATATATACAATTCATGCAAAAATTGGGCATTGATTTTCCTGATACTATTTTTGTATAAGACATGGTAAATTATATACTATAATAAGATTTAATACTTAAATAAAAAATGAAATTTAGCTTTTTATTTTTACAAAGCTAAAATAGATGTGTGCTCTTTTCTGTCAAAATGTAGCTACTTTTAAGAAGATAAGACCAAGTGCATATTTAAATCAAGTTGTCCATCAAACATTTGAGCAAGATATTCCTTCACCAACTCTACGTGCTCCTGTTGTGCAAATACAAAAGAAAACAAATACTAAATCTGCCAAATTTAACTTTGAAACTGAAAATAAAACAGCACCTGCCTTAAAATTTCACGATACTTGGCGATATGATCGTTTTCTATATTATGCTGAAAACGGACTGATTAAGAAAGCAGAAATCACAACAGATCAAAAATCTATTTATTTAGAAACAAATGATAACGAAAAGGGAAAAGTTGAACTTCCAGAAGGTTATGACTTCATAACTTATCTTGTAGAGAATAATGTTCCACTTGAGATTAAAGATGTACCAAAGGCATCAACTGTGATGACAATTATTACTGCTATATTTGAAATTGTTTTAATTCGAGTTATGATATCAGGTCTAATGGGGTCAGCATCAATGATCCAATCTAAAAACAAGCGATTTGAACCAAAGATTGTAGACTTCACGTTTGATACAGTAGCCGGACTTCAAAATGCTAAGCGAGATCTAAAAGAAATTGTTGATTTTTTGAAGAATCCTCAAGTATATACTTCTATGGGTGCAATTATTCCACGCGGTGTACTTCTAGTTGGTCCACCTGGTTGTGGAAAGACTGTTCTAGTTAAGAGCCTTGCAGGTGAAGCAAAAGTACCTATATTTGCTTGTTCAGGTTCTGATTTTATGGAAATGTTTGTTGGAGTTGGTCCGAGTCGTATTCGTGAATTGTTTAAAAACGCAAATAAAGTTGCTCCTTGTATTATATTTATAGATGAAATAGATACTATAGGCAAGAAGCGTTCAAGTACTGAAATAAATGGCAGCAATTCAGAAGGTGAAAATACATTAAATCAACTTCTAGTTGAAATGGATGGTTTTATTGATAACAAAGGTATATTAATTATTGCTGCTACAAATCGCCCTGATATGCTCGATGATGCTTTAGTACGTCCAGGTCGATTTGATCGTAAGATTATAATCGATCAACCTGATGCAAAGAGTAGAACTGAAATTTTAAAAGTACATAGTCAAAATAAACCAATAGATCCAACAGTTAGTCTAGAATCAATTGGGAAAAATACAAGTGGATTTACAGGGGCTGATCTAGAAAATCTTGCAAATGAAGCAGCAATTCAAGCCGTTCGCGATAATGCAAATACTATTAATGAAAAACATTGGGATGCTGCATATGATAAAGTAACACTTGGAGAGCCTCGTGGATATGTTCTTTCAAATGAAGAAAAACGTGTATTAGCTTATCATGAATCCGGTCATCTCTTGACATCTGTATTAGTTAGTACATTTGATAAATGCAAACGTGTTACAATAATACCTCGGGGAGAAACTGGCGGAGTCACTTATTTTGAACCAAAAGAAACACTTCTTTATACTAAGGAATATTTAGAAAATCAAATTAAAGTAGCTCTAGGCGGAAGAGTTGCTGAAGATATTATCATGGGTGCTCTTCAAACAACTACTGGTGCAAGCTCTGATTTACAAATAGTTATGGAAATTGCTTATCAAATGGTGGCTTCATTTGGTTTCAGTGAAACACTGGGTCCAATTGCGTGGGCAAAGAAAGACGACAATAGTCTTACACCAGAAATTAATAGTGAAATATACAATATAGTAAATAGATCATATCGGTATGTTCGTGTTTTATTAAAATATAATCAAAAGTATTTACATAAACTGGCAAATGCTTTGATAGAAAAAGAAAGTCTAAATGAAGAAGATATTCGTGATATACTAACTGGAATATCGTGCCGAGTATCAAAGCAAAAGATACTTAAGAAGTAAGACATATCAATACTATAATGCATAGTATTTCTAATATAAAATTTACTATAAAAAAAATACAAAATCAAGACTGTGATATTTGTATTGAAATAAATAAATATATTTATATTGAAAAATATCAAGATAAAGATGAAGACGATAACGAAGAAGATGAAGAAAACGATAACGAAGAAGATGAAGAAGATGAATACAATGAAGATAATGAAGACGAAGAAGATGAAGAAGATGAATACAATGAAGACAATGAAGATAATGAAGACGAAGAAGATGAAGAAGATGAAGACGAAGAAAACGATAACGAAGAAGATGTAGATGAAGACGAAGATAATGAAGACGATGAAAAAAACGATCCATCATGGATACCCTATATTCACGTAAGCAGATCCAATAATAAAAAATGAAACTATTTAAAAATAATCTATATTATATATTTTATATACACAGGTATGGATAATACATTAGAAATAGAACCTGTTATTGTAGATAACAAAGATGTTGGAGGATGTGTATGTGACAATTGTGAATGCGATGATTGTGATTGCGATGAAATTATTGAAGAATCACAAGGAGAAGGAGACTGCACGAACAATGGCGAAGTTTTAGTTCATCCTGCAGAAGAGGAAGAAGAGGAAGAAGAGGAAGAAGAGGAAGAGGAAGATGAAGAAGCAGATCCAACATATGTTCCATTTGAATATAAAAAGAAAAACAAAAATGAAAAATATACTATTACTGTTTTAAATCCACCTGGTATTATTATTAAAGAATGGGAAGAAATGCTCAGTAAATATATTTTTAATTTTATAAATGAAAAATCACCAAAGAGATATAGAATAATTGATAATAATACTTGTAAATATTATTTTAATATTAAAGTACCAAAAGAATTAATTATTCCAGCAGTAATTAATTTACTTTCAATAACAGATTATAATTATACAGATTATATTTTAAATTATGAGTATGAATGCGAAAATGAAATATTTGATGAAGATTTCTATATTGTAGCCGTAGTAGATCACGAATGGACAGATTTAATGAATGAAGTTAATGATTCTTGGTTTGGAAAAAATAATACTTCATTTCTAACTTCAAATGTGGCTGATACTTTAATTAAGGTAGGGTGCCAAGTTATGTTAGCTCTTCTTCTAAGTAAAATTCCATTTATGTTATCAATGGCATATAATGAAAAAAAAGATTATGTTCATGTTCTACAAGAGCCTATAATCAATTATACTGAATTTTTCTAAATTTTTATTTCAAAAATTAATAGATGTATTTTGCGTAAATGTTCATTTTTATGTATTAAATTCATGAAATGTTTTGTATTTTCAAGAAAAATATTCTCATCAAAATTGACAGGAACTTTTAATATTATAAATCTTGTATATTTTGATATTTCTTCACATGCTGTACTTAGTTCAATATTTGAAAGTTTAAGAGATACTTTATCAAGCATTTTATATTCTGGCCCACCCCACGGTGGGTCTATAAATATAGCATCTTGCCATTGTTTTTTACATTCTATGAGCGCATCTCCATGTACACATTTAATGTTTTCTATATTAATACTACTAGAATATTTAATTTTTTTAAGCTCATTAATATTATTGATTAGAAATTTAAATCGCTGTTCATTTAATTCAATTGCAATGACATAGTCAAAGACTTGCATAAATGAATAAGATGTTCCGCCGATACAAGCGGTTGCATCAGTTATGATAGATGTTTTTGGTATATATTTAAGTATTTCATTAGTAATTTTATCAGCAGTTACTTGATCCGTAGTACTATACAGTGCTTCCTCGTCTAATTGTAAATTATTTCTAATTAATGTTGGTACAAATCGAAATAAGAAATCTCTTTTTTCAATAGAAATCATTAAAAATTTCTCACTATTGAGTTAATAAAAATAAGCCTTAAACTATATTTTAATACGACAATGTTTATGTAACATATGTTCTTGACTGAGATCGTTCGTATCAAGTTCTTTGATATTTTTCTTCATTATTTTTATTTCATTTTTTGATTGATTAAGTTCTTCAGTTTTATCTTCTATTTTTTCTTCCAATTCATTAATTATTGCGGTACCCTTCTTTTCAATAACAGTTTTAATATTTTCTTTACACTTCTTACGTTCTTTTACCGGTTCTGTTTTGCATTTTTCTTGAGCAATTTGAATTTCATTTTTAATTTTTTGCTTAGTTTCTTTAATTTCATTTTGCGTTGTTTTAACACCATCTTTTAATTCAGCAATATATTGATGTATTTTTTCCAGATCATTTTTAGCTTCTGGTATTTTACTTCTTGACATAGGAACTACAATATCATGAAATACAGGATATGAAAATTGGCGGGCATCTTTTTCACGATTTAAATAACTAATATATCCACTAACATCATTCGCAAAAAGAGCCTTACCGCCTCTGGAAAAAGATCCATCGTCATCCAAATATTCATTATAAAATTTCTCAAAATCGACAGGCAGCGCTTCTGAAGTTGGACGCATCAAATTTAATAATCGAATCATATCGATTGGATCACTTGTATAAGGTGTGGCGGTCATTAATAATACTCTTACTGAATTATCACCAGAGACTTCATAGGAATGTTGAATTGCTTCTTCTATTGCCCCTGCATTTGGTCTTTCACTTCCAATTACATCTTTGGCATAAATTTTATGAGCTTCGTCAATAATAAGTAGTGTTTTCTTTAAAATATCACGCGATCCATTACGTTTAACCATGTCTTTATATATTGCATTTTTACCCATACACATATTTGAAAATTGTTTAAAGCTAATAGGTAACATCCAATTTTTTGAAAGGAATTGTGAAGGTGATTTAATTGCACCAGTTCCTTCTGGTAATTTTATCTCTCCATTTTTTAGTTTTTCTTTAATAACAAGAGAACAAACATCTCGAAATAAATTTTTATAAATATCAGCTTTCAATGTATGTCGTGTTACCCATAAAATAGTATATCCCATAGGTTCCCATGATGTACTTGCAGTTGCAATAGCAGAACAAGTTTTACCAGTACCAACTGAATGATAAAGCAAAATACCTTTATAAGCACTTTGAGGTTGAAAATAAAATCTGCTAAAGTTTTGACTCGGTGTGAATTCAACTAATCCACCGCCATAAGATTGACATTGATTTTCAAGTTTTGCTGGCGGCCATTTATATTGAGAAAAACGATCTCTTACATATTCTTGCATTTTCTCAGAATTTTTACGAGTTCGCGGAGCTTGTGGATGAAGAGGATTTCTTCTTTTCTTGCCACCTCCCTCAGAATCATAATCGGAATCTTGTTTAGATTCTGGTTTACTCAAACTCAAAGATTTACTTTTAGATGCAGATTCTATAGAAAATTCATGAACTGATTTAGTAAGCTCATAATCAACTGCAATATCAGGAATTACTTTTTCTAAATCATCAGCTAAAATTATTTTTCGAATATCTATACCACTGTGGTTTAAATATAATTGAAACATTCGTTTTGCGCCAAGAGTTTCTTGTAATTCATCTGGAATCGAAACATCATATTTATAGACATGTAATGGCCAGCCTTTAGTTGGACTAAATTTTAATCCAGCCTGTCCGCATGAACGCGTATTTCGCCCTACCGCTTGTTTTAAATCACCATTTGTAGATAAATCTTGAATAATATGACAATATTTGGTATCATATACATCGATACCTTCGCGAAATCCAGAATCAAGAATGATAAAGCGTAAAAGATCTCCTTCAATATTTTCAGGTCGACGATTAAATATTTCTAGTAATTGTTTGCGCACTTTTACTGGAAAAGTCTTATCATATAAAGTACTGCTTGATAAAAACATAAAATTATCACCTTTTGTTTTTGCAAGAGTAGTTTCATCTACTTTAAAATTTTTATCATATGCAGCATTAAAACCTTCTGAAATAAAAGCAGCCGCAACCATTTTAGCAGAAACACCTTTAAAATCTACGTAAATACAATGTTTATAGTATTTTTTATCCTTCTTTTTATCAGCTGCATCAAGTTCTTTTATTTGTGTAAATAATTTAACTAATTTAGGAGAAATATCAGGTAACGATTCTTTAAGTTTTTCTTTATCAAACTTACTTTTATCGAATTTAAACTCAGGTAAAATAGTACTAAAATTAGCAACTGTTCGAATACACTCTGCAGCTTTAGAAGTCATTTTAATATTTATACTATATCCTCCTAATTACATAAAGGAAAATTAGTCATTTTTAGTAAAAGTATCTAAATTATATCTCTTTTCACCGTAACCAATTAAAATAACACCAATGCAAACTAATAATATTCCAAAAATACTGACTAAACTTATTTTTTCAGATAATATATAATATGCTAAAAATACAGTAATCAGCGGAAATCCAGCAGTTAAACCAGTAACTATGGCAGAAGAATTATTCTTTAATGTTAAAAAATATAATCGATTCGCTAAAAAACCAGATAATACACCTGATACAAATAGTAATAAAATATGTTTGTATTTTATTATTCGGAAAGATTTTTTTAATTCATTACGATTATATATACCATAAAGAATTGCACATAATGTATAAAAAACTGAAGAAAATATAAGTATAATACTTGCTGAAAAATCAACTAATAATAATTTTTGAGCAATTGGCCCTATTGCCCATAAGATAGATATAATAAGTGTATTAATATAAAGTGTTAACATCTAAAAAAATAATTACATAATAAGTTAATTTTTTTGCATAAATTCTCAAATCAGAACAGTGTATCAGAACATTTATATTTTATAATATGTTTATAAATATTCTATAGATACATTACAATTTTTTAATACTTGAATCACTTTTGTTTTCATATAAAATGAAACAGCAGGATCATCTTCTTTATTACTTCTAATATTTAAATATATGGTAACATGTTTATCCAAATTTTCATCAGTAACACTAAGTAATCTTTCATCTCCTGGTTTTACATTTTTATCTTCACTTCGTACTAATTTAAAACCAAGTAAACTATAATATTTTGCCAATTTTTTATTCTGATTTATCATACACATAGTATATTGTAATATCTCTTTGTTCTCTGGTTTAATATAATATTTAACTCTTTCGCTTTCATATTTTCCAAAATACTCTTTTAATTCCTTGAAAGAATATTTTTTATTAATTTCATCTATATTATCACAAGTTTGTCCACCTTGTGCAAATAAATATATAGTTTTGTCAACAATATCTGAATAATTATAACGTAATTTATCAAATAATATATATTCTAATGCAAAGCATAACATAAGTTTTCCAATTCCTTTAAATGCCTTTAGTTCGTAATCTGTTGCAAATCTGGCAAATAATTGCGGAAATAAATACAATTCGTCTAAATATAGACCCAAAAATTTATCATAACTTATCGTTGCAGTGCCAAATAGATTATGTATCTCAGTGACATTAGTTCTCTCGTATTCATCGAATACTGGTATTTCAATAGTTATACGATATTCTCCTTGTCGAATATTTTCATCTTTTACATTTTTTACTTGAAATAAAATAGGAAATTTATTACCATTTTGAGTAATAGTTTTTCCAGTATCAAATAGATTTTTCTCTTTATCAATTTGTTTTATTGATAAAAGCTTTTTTGATTGTGAAAGACGTTGTACAGATAAACTTAAATTAGTTGGTTTATTTTTTTGTTGTTGTAAAGATTTAAATCCAGGAATGTTAATATTAACTGATTGATTTTTATTAGATTTAGTATTAATCTTACTTTTAGATTCAACTGTTTGAATTGGAGGAGATAATGATTGTGATGGTGATAGTGATTGCGATGGCGATGGCGATGGCGATTTATTTCTACATTTTGTACTAGGCACACCTACGCCATCACGATTTGGAACAGATAAACATGGCCCTGCGCCTGTTTTTAATTTAGTTAAAGCCGACGCCGAAGCAGGCATTGATGAAGGTACTACTTTTTTTGTTAACGGTTTTAATAATGATTTTATAGTTTTAGGTAATATTTGTTTATCAGATATATTGTTAATTAAATAAATATCTTCAATATCATTTATACTAAACCTCTTTTGAGGTGTAATATTTAAACATCCTTTTAATAATTTTTCATATGTGGATTTTAAAGGATCTCTTTCTCTTTGTGCAATACTCATTCTCTGCCTAAGTGAGAATAGTAATATACCTAATGAATATATGTCAAATTTCTTATGTATATTAAATTCTTTTAACGATTTCAATATAATTGATGAAATATAATAAATCTCTCCCTGCTCAATCTCGAACTCTTCTTTACTTTTTTCATGGTCTACAAAATTTTTTTTAATTCTTTCTACCAAAACAGTATGTTCTTTTTTAGCCTTTTCAAGTTCTATATTATTATTTTTAATTTCTTCTTCGTAATCTTGAGATTCTGATTTATTCTTTAAAAGTAAAAGTTTTTTTATATTGTTAGATAATTCTCTTTGATAATTTTCAAGTTTATCTTTATTTTCTGCAAATTTTAGTGTATTATTTTGAATTTCTATATATTGTTTAAATTTTTTATTTTTATTTAATAAACCAATTAATGTTTTGCAAATAAAAGTAAATATCGTATTAATATTTTTATATTCATCTGAATTAATATTTATTCCTATTCTATCATAATAATTGTCATTAAAATTATCATCATTATTATAAGGATCAATTGTACTACGAGTATCAATGGTATCATCCTCCTCTTTTAATAACGCATATGTACCATTATATTTAGATAATTCATCAATAGTAATGGAAGAACCATTTATAGCTCTTTCTTCATTATAATTAATATCATGAATCTCAAAAAATTTAAAGATTAAGTATTTTATTGTTTTATCAAGCCGTAATTCAGAAATTAAATTACTTCTATATAATTTTTCAAATTTTAAAAGACTACATATATATAATATAAATGGATATATATATCTCATTTCAGGTGATGATAAATAATATTCATGTACCCACATGACATTGTCTTCTTCTATGTAGAACTCTTCTTTATTAAGAGCAAGTCCAAAATCAATTAATCGTACTTGAATATTATTTGGTGGATAAAGTGTGTTATAATTACAAATTATATTAGGTTCTTTAATATCACTATGAACTATATCATTTCTATCTAATAATTTAATACCATCTACTATATTTTTTAAAATATTAAGAATTAGAGTATAATTAATTTCAGAATAATGTAAAGAATATATATATTCTTGTAAGGTTTTATCTCCTTCTGGCAATTGTAATAAATCAACCATCGAATCTCTTAATTTTTTATTTTCAACAGACGTACATATTTTTTTTTTGTTTTTTTCTAATTCTCTGTTGATTTCCTTTATTTTATTTATATCAGCTTTGCACTTTTCATCTGGATAAACAAAATATTTTTGATCAGGATCAATTTTAAGTAAAAATCGCGTTTTATTCCACTCTTCTTCGGCAGATATTGAATCTACCATAACTTTAGTTACATGTTTTGGTTTTAAAGGTTTGCCTGGACAAGGAATTCCTGTAAAAACGCATCCATATGTTCCAACACCATATAATTTGTGTTCATGTTCAGTAGCCATATTACAACTAAGTTACTTATATGTAAATAATAAAAAATAAAATATATTAATAAATAAATTTAATCTTGAAATGGGTCAATCCCTTCTTTTTTCATAATTGGTATTTGTATATCTGATCCAAGTGTATTATTCGTATAGACAAAGTCAGGATTAGAAGCATATACGTTTAATAAACCAGATTGTATCATTTTTGATATATTAGCATCGATTTGTTTATCAAACGGAATATTTGCATATTTTAATATTGCTTCTATTCCTTTTTGATTAATAATGTATCCATGAAGACCCCAGAAAGCATTTACATTTCTATATGTACGCATATTTTCACATGATAAACAAATAGAACCCATTAGTAGAATATCCCAATCATTTGGTATTAATTGTAGTGTATTTTCTAAACCAGCGTATACATTTGAAGCCAATATTGCATCGTCTTCAAATATTAAACCAAATTCTTTTTTACTATTCTGAATTTGTTTATATATTTCAAGATGACTTAAGTAGCATCCAACGGCTCCTCGAGTTAATTGATTGTGTTTTATTCTATATGAATTATCTTCAATTTCTTTTATTTCATTATAGGCTTTTGATGTAACATATTTTTGTATTTCAATAGATTTGCCGTCTACTGCTTCAAAACGAATTAGATCCATTGTTCCTAGATCAGATTGTCTAAATGATTCCAAAAAATTATTCATACGTATTTTATTTCTAGCTAAATTAATTACATAACAATCAAAACTATTTTTATCAAATTTAGTTGTAGCAAAATTCTCCATTTGATCTTTTTGTTTTGTATCTTTATAAAGATCAAGTTGTTGTTTTACAATAAATATTAATAAAATAATAATCAAAATAGACAAACTGATATTTAAATATGGTTCTATTTTTTTCATTTTAGCTATAATCCTATAAAAATATATTGAAAATTAAATTGTAGAAAGGGTACTACTATGGAACAAAGTACATATTTTATTGTTCTAATACTTTTAGTACTTTCAATATTTGCACTAAAAGATAAATACGAAAATTTTGAAGAATCATATAAACCAAATAATAAATTGAGAGTTGGTATAGCTTGTATGATGCGTAAGCCTAGGGATATTCAAGATTGGTTAAATTATCATCAAAGTCTAGGAATTTCGCGTTTTTATATTCGTCTCGAAGATACAGATGAGTTAGTTAATACGTTAAGTAGTTTATCTAATGTTTTTCTTGAAGTGGGAGAATCAACTGGACGAGATGAATACAAGGTTCAGCAGTATAGACAATGTACTTTTGTAAATAAGATGTTGAAAAAAGCAGAAGAAGATAATATTGATTGGCTATTTCATATTGATTGTGACGAATTAATAAGCGGAGATTTAAATGAATTAAGTAAATTAGATGACTCTGTAAGAACAGTAGTTTTAAATAATATTGAAGCTGTTTATGAAGATATTCCCCGAGACAATGACAATTGCTTTAAAGCAGTAGAGTTTAAAGACTGTTCAGACCCAAATAGTGGGTGTGTTGCATATGTAAATGGTAAATCAGGTGGTAGAGTTGCATCAGATGTATCATGTTATGGTCCGCATCGATTTAAAAGTAATAGAAACGGTGCTATTGAAAAAACAATATCATTAATAATTAAACATTTTGAAAGTTGTAACTTTGAAATATATAAATCTAAATTTAAACGTATGGCGAATAAAGGAGGCGACGTTGAGATACCATTTCCATATTATAATGAATCTATTGAAGCAGCCAAAGAAGACAATGATTCATTATTAGAAAATGTATTTCGAAAATATAGAGTAAAAAGGAACGACTAATATTTATATTTTTCTAACATATATATAGAAAATGCCTTTTTATCATCGTTCATTTTTACCCTATTATCCGGAATATCCATATTATTGTAGTGATTCTTCTAGTGATTCTTCAAGTGGTTCAGATCGCTCATATGATTTATTAGCAAAATATGTAGATCCAAAGAAATTAAAATCAAATAAAATGAATCTAAGTACAATGCCAATTAATACTCCAGAGATTTTCCATAAATTTTTAAAGAAAAGTAAAGCTTTTAAAAAATCCGCAGTTTTACTTAAAGCAACATCAACAAACCAATCAGTTTTAACTCAAAGTCAAATTGATGATATAACTGGATATATTAATAATTATAGAAGTATAAATAATGCACCTCCTTTAACGTGGGATCCTACAATTGGCGTTTATTCACAGAATTGGGCTAATTATTTATTAGCAAATAACTTATTTCAACACAGTGGTTCTTCACAATATGGTGAAAATTTAGCTTATTTTAAGGGTTATTCAGGAGATACGATTAGTTTATTAAAATTAGCAGTTGATATGTGGTATAATGAAATCAAACTATATGATTTTAAAAATCCTGGATTCTCTGAAACAACCGGACATTTTACAGCATTAGTATGGAAATCGAGTACAAGTTTTGGCATGGGATTTGCTATAAATCCAGTAACAAATGTAGTTGATATAACTATGAATACTTCTCCACCAGGTAATGTACTCGGTGATTTTGAAAACAATGTATTAGAACCGTCTACACCAACTACAGTACCTGTAGAAACGCCAGTTCCAGTAATAGTACCTAATACTCCAAATAATATTACGCCTACCCCCGCTCCAGTTCCAATACCAGGTAACTCAATAAATACACAACCAGGTTCATCTTCATCAACTACACAGATATCTTTCAATAAATTAAAAGCAAATATTATACATTCATTATATGATGTTATAAATGAACTTAATATGAATATTTCAAAAAAAGTTGTAATTAATCATTTAAATGGTGTTATTATGGATATTGTGAATGTTTAATAAATAAAATTATCCATTATGAAATTAAAGAATGGCACAGAAATTAGAATTGATAACTTCTACTCCAATGACAACTATGATAACTATTGATAGTGCAGATAGAAATCAATTAATGTATCCATCTCCTTCATCATATACATATAAATTACCAAATTCAATAAGAAATGCAGATACTATTGAACTTATGATGTTTCAAATGATTCGCACAGAAGCAGATATACATTCTGGTAATTGTAATTTCCAAGTTACATTAAATAATGGAAACCCTATTACAGTTATATTACCTTTAGGAGAAATTAATAGTGTTATTAGTTCTTATACAACCCATACTTCTGGTACTGTTATATATTCTAGCTCAAGTTCAAATGGTCTTGGAACCGGAGAAATTAATGTAAGTGGTAGCAATAATTTAGCCGCACTATTACAATATGGGTTAAATAATACACCTGGATTGAGTGGTTTTACAGTTACAGCTAGTCCGAATACTGATATATTAACAATCACAAATGCGAATCAGTTTACTTTAATTATAAATGAATTACAGTCTAGACTATTTGGTTTTCAAGGAACTCTAATTACTGGATTTGAAAGAGGCGCCGGCAATTGTGTTGCAGTTCTAAACGGCGGTTCTTATAGTTTAGTTGGAACAAGAGCAGCAGATTTAAATGGAGAACCGTATTTATTATTAAATATAAATGATTATAGACAATATGTATCTGTAAATAGTTATATGCAAAAAGCGTTTTTAATTATACCACTAGAAAGTGTACAAGTTGGAAGACGCTTTCTTATAAGTAATGATTTAAAGGAAAAGAAAGGAACATACAAATTAGATAAAAGTCAAAATAAAATTGATAATTTGAATATAAGTATTACTCGCCCAGATGGTAGTTTATATGATTTTAAAGGAACTGATCATCAAATAGTATTACGAATAAATAAGAAAGATAATCATAATTTTTTAAATTAAAAAATTGAATTATTATAATATTATATTAATTATAATGTTAATAATAAAAAATACTATATTTAATTTAAATAATCAAAATAATAGTATTCCTTGTAAAAAGTGTTTAGACGTTAGTATTTTAAATTCAAAAAGTAAAAAACAAAAAAAAATAGAATTAGCTATTCGTTTTGCATACGATATATGTTCTGCCAATTCTGATTATCATTGTAATAGAGCATGGAAAGAAGTTAAGGAATTAATTAAGAAAGAATTTAACGAAGAATATGAATAAATTATACGTTGATGTAATATTATGGATATTTCTTCAAAATATGTTAACATTATCTTATGAATATTTCGAGGAAACTGACGAATATAATATTTTTGAATCAAGTATATTATGTTCTTCTACTCAATATATTTTATCTAAAACAGATTTATTTGATGAAAAAAAAGACGGTCATTTCATATATATTAATTTTTTTGATATGATCTTTAATCTTAAAAATGAATTGATTAAACATAATAAAATAGATTCAATTAAATATAAACTTATTAATGAAACTTATCCGATTTTTGAACAAATGATGTTATCAAATAAACTACAGTTTATAAAGTTATAAAAATAAATTTTTGATACTGCAGGGATTCGAACCCTGGAACCCGATAGGGATAGCTACTTGAGAGCTACGACTTTGACCGCTAGTCTACAGTATCATTATATACTATATAAAATTTAAACCTTAAATAAAGATTAATTTATAACAATAGTATTTGAAGTTATTGTTTTATTTTTTTTTGATCTTACCATTGTATATACAATAATTATTGCAAATATTAAGAATATTCCAGTAAATATACTTAATGCAATTATTGTACTATTATTATTTTTAACTATTTTAGTATTATCAACAGTTGATTTAGTAGATTGTGAGTTTGAGTTAATAGTTGGATTATTACTTAACTTACTACTACCATCATCAAATTTTTCTTTTTTATTAGATGTTCTTTTTACAAGTAAAAATAATACTACAATTAATAATAGAAATGCAATACTAATATATAATAAGTTATTTTCTTTTACCATAAAGAATAAGAATCTATAGTAATTAAAGAAATTAAAGTATTAAACTTTTCTCATGACCAACGCGAATATCAGTATTTACATATACAGTGAATCCTGCTTTTTGTAGATTTTTACAGAAAGATACATCTTCACTGCACATATCAACTAGATCGGTGTTATTTTCACGCTGAATTACTTGTAAATCTGAATTAAAGTAAGGATATTCTAATTTATTTAATGCTTCTTTTGTTATTGCCATAAAACCCATACCGACATAACTTACAGGCATAAAATTAGAACCAGTTTCTTCTTTCCAAGTTTTAATATCTTCTAATTTAAGAAATTGAAAAGTACCATTCTTTGTAAAAAAATCAGTATTCCAATCTTTTACAATAGCAAGCGATTTAGTATCAGACATCATATAATAACCAGCCACAACTGGATGAATTTCGGTACTTTCTATAAGTTTAATTAATAAACTTGAATTAAATATTATGTCAGAATCGATAGTTATGAATATATCATAATCCATATTATTAAAAGGTTTTTGTTCTTTTCCTCTTAAGACATCAAGGCCTAATGTTTTCATCCTAGCAAAAGTAACAAAAGAACTAACGCCAGGTGCAATGACCACATCATATTTTTGGCTATCCCATAAATTATATAAAGTTTGAGTCCATGATAATAAAAAATTGTATGAAAATGAATTACCTGGTAATCCAATGATTATTTTCTTCTTTTTTTGGTCATTTATATTAGTGTTTTGGGTTGTATCATTATCCATTACCTTAAAAGATAAAAAAAGCCTTATATCGTTTTAATATCTATATATTTAAAGAGGAGAATTACATAAATTATAATGGCTGCTATAACAGGATTAAATGATTTATTTAATATATTTTTATCTGACACAAGTGATACAAATACCGGAGAGGTTTCTTCATTTGGAAACATATCTAATACAGCAAAATTACGGTTATTCGATAACAGTAATATATCAACTAGTTATTTTATTGGAACAAGTACTAATTTATTTAGTATAGTTCATAGTACTCAATCGCTAACATGTGTGGGAATTGGAACGACGAATCCAAATAAAAATTATATGTTAGATATAGCTGGAAGCGTTCAAGCAAAAACTTTATCTGGTAATGGATCGAATATTGTAGGTATAAATGCAACTAATATTAATGCAGGATGGTTAAATGGGTCTTTACTCACCTCAGTCAATTCAAGTTTTATTCCAGTATATTCTAGTAAATCATTTGGTTCAGCCAGTAGTTCGCCAATATTTACAGTTGATTATACTGGAAGAGTTATCATGGCTTCATCAATGCCAATAAATATATCATATCAAAACGTATCAGGATTAGTACTAAGTGCAACAATCGATACAACAAATGGAACTAATATTAATGCAGGATGGTTAAATGGGTATTTACTCACCTCAGTCAATTCTAGCTTTATTCCAGTATATTCTAGTAAATCATTTGGTTCAGCCAGTAGTTCGCCCATATTTACAGTGGATTATACTGGAAGAGTTATCATGGCTTCATCAAGTCCAATAAATATATCATATCAAAACGTATCAGGATTAGTACTAAGCGCAACAATAGATACAACAAATGGAACTAATATTAATGCAGGATGGTTAAATGGGTCTTTACTCACCTCAGTCAATTCAAGTTTTATTCCAGTATATTCTAGTAAATCATTTGGTTCATCAAGTAGTTCGCCCATATTTACAGTAGATTATACTGGAAGAGTTATCATGGCTTCATCAAGTCC
>Ga0214192_1000713_pt1 | contig 20153 bp, 24 predicted proteins | sample TroBogEpilimnion_44_FD_153030 | JGI IMG/M metagenome (GOLD analysis project Ga0214192, IMG submission 153030) | Freshwater microbial communities from Trout Bog Lake, WI - 29JUL2008 epilimnion | ecosystem: Environmental > Aquatic > Freshwater > Lake > Epilimnion/Euphotic zone | place: Trout Bog... | reverse complement strand
GGATTCTTATAGAAAAAACTTTATACCTAAATTTAAAATGGAGGATGACAAAGTGCAGCAAAAAAGTTAGTATGAAGTGGACTTCTCTTCTGGCGCAGGGGTGGACTAAAATACCTGGCGCACAACATTAATCATAGATTCAGTAAAACTCTCGGAAGATAAGTCTTCGAGGCTAATAATTCATCCTGGGAAGAGTAAACATTTTTCAGCTGGTGCGGATATTAGATTATTTTATGAACAAATAAGTAACAGGAATTTTAAAGCTATAGAGCAATTCATTGACCTCGGTCAAAAAGCAATGCTCACTCTGAAATATGCAGCCATTGATGTGATATCATGCGCCTACGGTCTTGCCCTTGGTGGAGGTTGTGAATTATTGCTACATTCTCATTGTGTGGTAGCACATCAAAACTTAAATGCAGGATTAGTTGAGCTAGGTGTCGGTCTTATTCCTGGTTGGGGAGGGGTTAAGGAAATGTTCTTACGTTCCGAAAATGATAAAAATCGGCTTATACAAAACCTACGAAACATCTTGGTACAATATCAATCTGCTTCGAGTGATTATTTCGCTCTGGAATATAATGTTAATTGTAATTTCAATATGAATATTGAAAACATAATGGCAGAAGCTATTGAAGTAAAGACTGTAAAACGAATTACCCCTAATAGTGTTAACTTACCAAGAATGAACCTTGCAAGCGAAATGGATACAGCAAATTTCGATAACATCACTGGTGAGGTGCTAGAATTTTTTCAGAAGATAATTGATATAGGCAAAATCGATGAATCTACTTTGCTAAATATGGAAAAAGAGAAATTTCTGCAGATGGCTGCAAATCCAGCAAGTCTTGAAAAAATTGGCAGATTATTGGCTACTAAGTAGAAAAGCGCTATTTTTAGTACTTACAGTATCTTATTTGTCAAATAACCAATTCATTAGATCTCTTGCATAACCTAATTCTAAGCAGTAATTTTTTTGTCAAACTTAACTTCCGCTTCACATTTCGATTTACTACATTGCGGTGCTTAGTTGTATTTTCCCTAAAAATTCTCTACTTATTTAAGGGTTATGCCAAGAGAGATCTTCTAATCGAAATTTACTCCTGGACGCATAAGATAGTATTAAGAACCTATTTAACTAAAGCTTCTATAGTAATAGGATCTTTGCCTTCAATTTTGATTACTATATCAAACTTGCTTCCTGCGGCTAAATTCTTTTTCAAATCAAATAGCATAATGTGAATAGCTCCAGGCATAAGCTCTATTGAGCTTCCAGCAGGGACCACAATTTTATCAATTGAAGTCATGCGGCTAACTCCTTTTTCGTCTACAAAACTTTTATGAAGCTCTACATTGTTAGCAACACGTGATGCAGATGCTCCAATAATTGTAATCTGCTCTGTAGTTGGATTATTGATTTTCATATATGCAGCGGAGTTGTTATTTGGAGACATAGATTTACGCGCCCAAGCCTCTGTGATTTCGAGAGTCTTCTTTACCTCCACTGTTTCTGATTGCAAGCCTGCTACAGGTTTTGCGGTATCATCAGTAACAACTGGGTTTTCAGGAGCCGCGGCTCTAGAAACATTACAAAATAACAAGGCTACTACGCTTAGGCCGCATAAAATTTTCTTTTTCATTATAATCCTATTTAATATTTTAAGAAACATTAAAATTATAGTGTCACAAAGCAAATTTAATTGCAAAGGAATTATGCCAAATTTACTTTTGTTCCTTATAAAGAACATTATATATCTTGGAATTGTGTAGTAATTGAGTATGGGAACCTTGGCTTACAAGTGCTCCTTGATTAATAACCAGAATTTCATCTGCTTTTTCAATAGAAGATATGCGGTGCGCAACAGAGATTATAGTTTTACCAGCCAGGAAATTCTGCACATTAAGCAATATCTGTTCTTCACTTTCAGTATCTAGTGCACTTGTAGCTTCGTCCAAAAGTAAAATTTCTGGGTTATACAAAAGGGCTCTAGCAATAGCAATTCTCTGTTTTTGTCCACCAGATATCCTTATGCCTCTTTCTCCAATTTCCGTATCCAGTCCTAATTCAAGAGAGTTGGTAAAATTAAGGATGCCGCAAAGCTTGGCGATATTGTTGATCTCGTCATCGTTAGCATCTGGCCTAGAAAAATTTATATTAGAGCGAATAGTTCCAGAGAATATTGTTGGATTTTGTTCGACATATGCAATTTTGCTTCTAATAAACTCGTCTTTAATTAGAGAGATATTTTTTGAACCAACAAAAATATTACCATCTTGGTGATTATAAAATTTTAGCAACAATTGCAGTAAAGTACTTTTTCCAGAGCCAGATTTACCAACAATAGCTGTAAATTTTCCTTGAGATATTTCTAGTGAAATGTTTTTTAATACTAAAATATCGGGTCTTGAGGGATATGAAAAATTAACTTTTTCAAAGCGAATGGAATAGCTTTGGTCTAAAAATTCTTCGTTTAGTACCGGCGCTATATTTGGTTTTAAGTCTCGAAGCTCAAGTACACGTTCTAAAGCAGCAAATGGGTTTTGTAACTCATTTAGAAGCTCAGCTATACCTCCAGCACTCATACCAACTATCATCGCATAATAGATAAATGATATCATTTCCCCAGAAGTCATAGCTTCACTTAAAATATCAATACTTCCAACCCAAATAACTAAAGTTATTGAACCAGTAATTATTGCTATAGCCAATGCAAAAAATAGAGACCGAAGTCTTAGCCTTACGCTGGCATGTTTGATATTTGAATGAATTTTCTTATCAAACTGATCTGACAAATATTGTTGCTGGTTATAAGCATAAAGAGTACGGATACCAACAAAATTTTCTTCAATATTAGAAGCTAATAAACTCTGTTCTTCTAACACTCGTTTAGATAAAAATCTAACGTGCTTACTTAGCCTAAGGATAGGAAATAGGAGAACAGGAATGCTAAACATAACTATTAATGAAAGCTTAGGGCTCTCTACAAACATTAAAGTTATCCCTCCTAGTAACATTATTGAATTTCTAATAAAAAATGATAAAAAATTGATAATTAGATTACCAACCATTTCAATGTCTGATCCTAATCTTGAAATGATATCGCCAATTTTTAAATCTTCAAATCTAGTCAGATCAACTTTCAATAAATTTTTGAATGTGTCTGATTTAAGTTTAGAAATCACCTTAAGAGTAATTAAGTTAATATAATAAGAACGGAAAAAACTACCAACTGCAAAAATACAAATTAATCCGCTTATTAAGAAAATAGAATTATTCACTATACTTATTTGTCCAGAATTTAAGCCATTATCAATCAATTTCCTAAAGACAAATCCTATAAAAAGAAGAGATGTAGAAACACTTAGCAAGGATATCAATACTACAAATAAACTTTTTATGTGCTCTACTAAATAGAGACCCAATTCTTTGACATTACTGCTCATTAATTAGCTAACCTTTTATTTCTATTTGCAATTCATACGACAGCACCTGATATAATTCTGCTCCAGTACGAGATTTCCATTGCTTACCTTGTAGAGCAAAATGATAGGGCCCACTAATCGGAGAAGACAACCATATCTCTTTAGCAACACTTTGTTTGTTTATAACATAGGTACCGCTTTCATTAGAGAAACTAAGAATCCCGTCATTAAGATCCAGATCAAATCTACATTCTTGATCGTTATCTTCAATAGTGGTAGCTATTTTATTTATAATTCTTTCTACTTCAATCGAAAAATCTAAATCTTTCATTTTACCCTCTAACTAGTAATCTAATCTTATGAATTCCTTTGTACCCAAGGTATATTGCTATTCTTTCAATCATTAGTTCTTGTTGGTAAGCAAGTTCCATTGAAACACTTGAGCTATCAACAGCGACATGCAAAATATTTATTCGTTTGCCTCCCTCTGTGCTTATAGTAATCTTTAATGGATTTGACTGACTACTAAACTTAACGCCAACAATTTTGCCCCAATTTATGATTAACTCAGCCAAAATTGGATTTTGTCTTTTAAAAATACTATGAATAAGCTTATTTATGTCATTAACTATAGGTTTCATGATTTGCTAAACTAATGACCTCATGAGCGTGACTCCCACAACAATAAGTGCTCCAATTATTGAAATGATAGGGTAATAAAGTGATCCAACTGAAAAAATCATTAGTAACAAATTACATTTTATTATACGTTTTACCACCTGCTTATGGCTACGTCCTTTTTGCACTGATTTATGAAAAAAATGCTGTAAATGTGGTTCCCATATCTTTTCGCCTTTAATAAGTCTCCTTAAAATAGTCAAGCCACCGTCAGCAACGTAATAAAGTGAGGCAATAACACATGCGGCAAATAGCTTAACACTTGCTGAAGCGACTGTGAGTAAACATACTCCAAGTAAAAAGCCTATACTGATACTTCCTGTGTCACCTAAAAATATCTTGGCTGGTTGCCAGTTAAAGTAAAAAAATCCTATAGCCCACCCTAATAGTATAGTAGTAATAATAATTACCATGTCAACATTTGGAATAATGTCGTAGCTAAGAAAACAAAGAATTATAATAGTAATAGATAAATGGCAAGTTTCGCTTACAGTGATGCCATCAATCCCATCAAGGAAATTATATAAATTTAAAAAAGTAAGTAAAGCAAAGGCGGCTATTATTAAATCTAAGTAAATAGGAATTCCATAACTAAGTACTATGCTTGGATGAACAAGCCACATAATAGCTAGGAAAGAGCATAATACATGTATAGTCAGTCTTAGAGGAATCATTACATGAGATATATCATCCCAAAATGATACTAGGCTGATCGGGAAAAATATCTGTAATACGGTAGGAGAACGATCAAATTTTCCAAACATACAATATTCAAATAAAGGTAGTAACGTTATAAAAATAATAACGAATGCTATACCACCGCCACGGGGAGTTTCTTTGTCATGTACCCTTCGCGTGCCTGGCATGTCAACCATTCCATATTTGGGTAGTAGATTAATCAGCAGCTTTATCAGTAAGTAAGAAGCAACTGTTGAAATCGTTCCTAAAATAACAAGACTCAATAGATAGTAATTCATAACAACATATTTGATTTAAAACTATAATAGTTACCACCACCTATAATAACATGATCATGAACAGTTACATTAATCATATTACAAGCATTAATAATTTGTGTAGTCAAGTCAATATCAGATTGCGACGGTTTGATATTACCACTTGGATGATTATGAACTAAAATAATTGCCCCCGCTTCGTGAAATAAAGATTTTTTTACAATTTCTCTTGGATAAACAGGAGTTTGGTCGATAGTTCCAGTAGCAACAATTTCATCAGCGATAAGGACATTTTTTTTATTCAAGAATAAAACCCGAAACTGCTCTATTTTTAAACAACCCATATTAAATTTTAGATAATCGAGTAAGGCGCTCCATGAGCTTATAATATTCTTCTCTTTGATTTCATTCTGAAAAATACGATTCAAAAGTTCTTTGAGCAGTCTGAGTTGTAAGTAAGTTGGTTCCTTGGCTTCATCTACAGCAAAAATCTTATCTTTCTCAGCATTAACTAGCTCACTAAAATTGCCAAATTTTTGTAATAAATCTTTAGCAAGAGGTTTGACATCCCGGCGGGGCAGAGCTTGAAATAATAATAATTCTAGTAATTCATAATCGCTAACACTAGAAGGGTCAGAGTTTAAAAATTTTTCTTTCAGTCTCTTACGATGACCAATATAATGGGGTTGGTTATCTCCTTTATTTTCCTGATTCATATGGCGGATATAGCAAATTTGTTGGTGATAGGGTAAAAATTTCTACTCCATCTTTAGTTACACCTACTGTGTGCTCAAATTGAGCAGAAAGTGACTTGTCTCTTGTCGTTACTGTCCAATTATCAAACTTACTCAAAATAGTTTCTGCCTTGCCTGCATTTAGCATTGGTTCAATGGTAAAAAACATTCCCTCTTGTAGTACAACACCAGTTCCAGGTTTCCCATAATGGAGTACGGTTGGTTCGTCGTGAAAAACTCTGCCAATGCCATGACCAGTATAATCACGAACTACTGAATACTTATGTTTTTGGGCATATTGTTGGATTGCATGACCAATATCCCCAAGACGCACGCCTGGTTTTACCATCTCAACCCCAATCATCATTGCTTCATAAGTAACTTGTATAAGTCTCTTTTGCTTAATACCAACCTCACCGACGTAGAACATACGACTAGTATCACCATGCCACCCATTCAATATAACGGTTACATCAATATTTATTATATCACCATTTTTGAGTTTTTTATCCGATGGTATGCCATGACACACAACATGATTAATTGATGTACAAATTGATTTTGGAAATCCCTTGTAATTAAGCGGTGCAGGAATTGCTCCATTAGTAATAATAAAATCATGACACAAATTATTCAAATAGTCAGTAGTAACTCCAGGGATAACAAAACTAGCGATATAATCAAGAGTATAAGCGGCAAGCTGGCCAGCTTGCCTCATTTTCTCAAAATCAGCTTCTTTGTGAATTTTTATTGTCATTATTTTAATTTTTCTTTCAATAACTCATTGACCATTGCTGGGCTTGCTTTACCTCCAGTTTTTTGCATTACTTGACCAACAAAAAATCCCATAAGTTTATCTTTGCCACTTCTATAAGATGCTACAGAATCTGGATTTGCAGCTATTACTTCGTCAATAATTGGTTCAATTGAGCTGCGATCCGAGACTTGTGTCAGCCCTTTGTCTTTAACAATTTTAGTTGCGCTATCGCCGCTTAAAAACATTTCTTCAAAAACAGTTTTAGCTATTTTGCCTGAAATAATGCCATTTTCTATCATAGTTACCATAGAGCGTAGCATTTCTGGCGTAATCTTACACTCTACTAAAGTCAGCGAGTTTTTGTTTAGTTTACCAAATAATTCGCTTGTAATCCAATTTGCAACAGTTTTTGCATTTGTTCCAATTATCGCTTGCTCAAAATAACTAGCAGTTTCTTCATCAGCAACTAAAACCTCTGCATCATATTTACTTAAATTCAGCTGAGTTACGTAACGTTGAGTTTTGGCTTCCGGTAATTCCGGCAATTCTGATCTCATTTTTTCGATGAGCGCATCATCTATAACTACAGGAAGCAAGTCTGGGTCTGGGAAATAGCGATAATCATTCGCATCTTCCTTGCTGCGCATTGTTCGTGTCTGTCCCGTACTTGCGTCAAATAACCTTGTCTCTTGATTAACTTTCTCACCGCTTTCTAGTAATTCTACCTGACGCATTGCTTCATATTCAATAGCTTTCACTATATTTTTAACGGAGTTAACGTTCTTAATTTCACACCTGGTTCCTAGCTCCTCGCCTGGTTTGCGTACTGAAATATTTGCATCACAACGCATCGACCCTTGATCCATATTACCATCACAAGAGCCCACGTAACGTAGTAAACTTCTGAGTTTTTTAACATATTCAGATGCCTCATATGGAGAATTCATATCTGGTTCAGTTACGATTTCCATTAAAGCAATACCTGAACGATTTAAGTCAATTAAGCTATAATCTGGATGCTGATCATGTACGCTTTTTCCAGCATCTTGCTCTAGATGAATACGATTTATCCTAATTCTTTTTTCTGAACCGTTTTCAAGAGTAATATGCAAATGACCATCTTGTACAATCGGCAGATAAAATTGCGAAATTTGATAGCCTTGCGGTAAATCTGCATAAAAGTAATTTTTTCGGTCAAAAACCGAAAGTTTATTTATTCTTCCATTTATTCCTAACCCTGTTTTTACTGCTTGTTCTACGCAGTATCTATTTAAAACTGGCAACATACCAGGCATTGCTGCATCAACAAGGGAGACTTGGGTATTGGGTTGAGCACCAAAATCAGTTGCGGTTTGTGAAAATAACTTTGCTTTTGAAGATACTTGAGCATGGACTTCTAGACCTATTACATACTCCCACTTTCCTGTATTTCCTGTGATATATGCCATTAGAAACCTCCTGGTGTAAAATCGGTATTAGCCATCGCTCGCTCAATTACTGCCATTGATCTAATAAGATTATACTCATCAAATGCAGGTGCTATTAATTGCATTCCTAGTGGCAATCCTTGGGACGATATGCTAGCTGGGACGGATCCGCATGGTAAACCGGCTAGGCTTGCTGGAATGGTAAATATATCGTTTAGATACATAGTGAGTGGATCGCTTTGATTTTCATTTATACCAAAAGCGGCTGTAGGCGCAGACGGCAATAAAATTACATCTACTTTTTCATATGCTGTTTTAAAATCGTTTGCTATTAAACGCCGTATTTTTTGAGCTTTTAAATAATAAGCATCCATTTTGCTTGAAGAAAGTACATAAGTACCAATCATAATACGTCTCTTTACCTCATCACCAAAACCTTCTGTTCTGGTATGGGTATACATTTCATCAAGAGACTTGCAGTCTTTTTCAGTTCTATGGCCGTAGCGAACCCCATCATATCTTGACAAATTCGATGAAGCCTCGGCAGGTGCAATAACATAATAAACAGGTAGGGCATATTTGGCATGAGGAAGTGAGATGTTAACTATTTCAGCTCCTTCTGCCTTCATCATTTCAATCGAATCTTGCCACATTCTGATTATTTCACTATTAACTCCCTTCATATCCATTAAATCCATTGGAATGCCAACGCGCATTCCTTTAACTGATTTTGTAGAAGCTGACACAAGCTCTGGTACAGATTTGTTGACTGAAGTGGAATCTTTTTCATCAAACCCTATCATCGCCTCAAGCATCAAAGCAGCATCATTTACTGTTCTCGTAAAAATGCCTGCTTGATCAAGAGAACTGGAGAAAGCCACCATACCCCATCTTGAGCATCGCCCATATGTAGGTTTAATCCCAACGGTGCCTGTGAAAGCCGCTGGCTGCCTGATTGAGCCGCCAGTATCACTTCCAAGAGCTGCCATGGCGCTAAAGCTACTTACTGCGGCAGCTGATCCTGCAGATGATCCTCCTGGAACAAGATCTTGAGAGTTGTTTTTCGCTTTCCAGGGACTAATCGTACTGCCAAAGTAGCTAGTGGTACCCGACGAACCCATCGCATACTCATCCATATTTGTTTTTCCAATCATGATTGTCCCATGATCAGCAATATTTTTACTAATTGTTGATTCATATGTTGGAACGAAATTATGTAGCATCTTTGACCCGGCAGTAGTCCTGATACCGTTCGTGCAAAATAAGTCTTTTACTGCAACGGGAATTCCTTCTAGCTTACGATTAGTTCCTTCTTGATAATTTTGATCCGCCTGCTTGGCTAGTTTAGTTGCATGGTGAAAGGTCTCTGTAATATATGCATTAAGATTTTTGCATTTTGTTGCTTGATCTATATGGGCATTAACAAGTTCAGTTGAGGTGAATTTTTTTGAGTTTAAGCCCTCTAGAGCCGACGTTATGGATAGCTTTATCAATTCTTTCATATTATTCAACCACCTTTGGAACAATAAAACATTTTATTTCACGCGCCAAATCGACGCTATTACCTGGAACATTTTTGAAGAGATCATCGGAAAGATTAGCTTCATTTACTTTATCTTCGCGCAGTCTTTGGCTCATTTCGCATACTGATCTTAGTGGCTCGATATCCTGACATTCAACCTCATGAATTTGATTAATCATGTTAAGGACGCTTTCAAGTTTAGAAGAGAATTCTTTAGTTTCCTCACCTGAAAAGCTTAGTCGAGCGAGTTTTTGTAATTTTTTTAATTCTATGTCGCTGATCATAATTGATTCTCATCGCATGTAAGTTGTTTATTATAAGCCGGTGTTTATTTATGAATAATCCTGAGCCCATATATCATATGTATTATAGGAATAAAAGTTTTTAATAAACGCACTCAGGATCTCAAGGGTTGTAAGATAAGTCCTGATACTTGTATTCAGGATAACTTGTAATTCTTAGTATATATCGGCTGTTATTTTTTCTTTTTTCTTTTAGTCCCATCGGTCGTTTTATTGAACCTACCTATATTTTTGACAAATTTTTGTATACCATTTTGCTGAGTGCCATATGTCTGTGTATAGTTGCTTTGTGATGAAATTTTCTCGTTTTGGCCATCGCTTAAAAGTCCGGCTTCTTGAACTTTATCGCCATTAAATACTACTTTTACTATACGTTGTTTTACCACCTTAGGATCAAACCATGCTCTTTTAGCGAGTGAACGCTGAATATAATACCATGTATTTTTAGAATAATCTGGTACATAGGTTGGAGTCCCAACAAGTGCAATCAACTCAACTTTGGTTGGTTGCTGAGAATTTATTTGCTTAATTGCCTCGTCGCTTACAAATTGTCCACGGACGTCTATAGACTGACAACCAGCCAGGAGTATAAGAAAAATTGTCGGTAGTAGTTTGTGTAAATATGTCATAAATGGTTTTTATATAAAAATATTATGGATTTTGTAGATGAAATATAATACAATGCGCCTCTGTTTGACAAACACTTTTTTAAAATACTGACAACAAAGAAGTATATTGAGGGATAAACCATGGCAGTTCCAAAGAAAAAAACATCGAAATCAAAACGTAATATGAGACGTTCACATGACGCACTTAGCCGAATCAATGTTATAATAGACAAAGATACTGGTGAGTACAGACTACCACATCATATGGATGCAAGCAACGGTTCATACAATAAACGTCAAGTTATTGCCGAAAAAGTTGAAGTTGAAGCGGTTGAGTAAGTAACTCATATGGCCACAAGAATTATTGGTTGTGGAGGCTACTTACCAGAAAGAGTTTTAACTAATGATGATCTAGCGAAGTTTGTTGACACTAGTGATGAATGGATTAGAACAAGAACTGGGATCTGTCAGCGACATATTGCTGCTGAAGGAGAGTTTACTTCACACATGGCTTATAAAGCGGCGCTTGCAGCAATTAAAGATGCTAAAGTTAACGTTCAAGACATAGATCTTGTTGTTGTGTGTAGCAACACCCCGGATAATAGTTTTCCTGGGGTAGCCAACAAATTGCAAGGCTATCTAAATCTCCAACATACACCTTCTTTTGATATACAGGCAATCTGTTCGGGATTTATATATGGCATTCATGTAGTGGATAGCATGATAAAATCTGGTAAATATAAGACTGCCTTATTGGTATGCGCTGAGAAAATGTCAGCTCTTCTAGATTGGAAAGATCGCTCAACCTGTGTATTGTTTGGAGATGGTGCTGGTGCAGTAATTTTACAGCATTGCAACTCGAATGCTGGTATAATCGATAGTAATATTTATTCTGATGGGTCAATGTACGATATACTTTATACTGATGGAGGGGTGAGTACTAATGGCAAAAGTGGCACAGTTCAAATGAAGGGTCAAGAAGTATTCCGGCGTGCGGTTGAAAAAATGTCGGAATCAGTTAAGCAGGTGCTGGAGTCAAACGGGATAAGTTTATCTGATGTTGACTATCTAATTCCTCACCAGGCAAATTTGCGGATAATTGATAGTGTTGCTTCGAGATTTGAGATTGATAGCAGTAAAGTGGTAATTACTATTGATAGGCATGCAAATTGTTCCGCGGCTTCTATTCCTCTTGCACTAGCAGAACTCAAATTATCCAAAGGAATAAAGCCAGGAGAAATAGTAGTATTTACTGCTTTTGGTGCGGGTGCAACTTGGGGATCTGCGATTGTAAGATGGTAATATCATAATAAAAAATTGATGGGGATAATATGCATAAGGCCTCTACCATTACTAAGGAAAAAATTTCTGAAAAATTAAGGTCTCAACTTGGGTTATCGCTATCGTTGTGCGAAGAAATTACATTGTATGTTTTTGCAGAAATTTTAAACCTTGCCAAAAAAGATCAAAAAATTATGCTGCAGAATTTTGGCACTTGGAAAATTAACCACAAAAAAACTAGGCCAGGATTTAATATTCATTCTGGTAATTCTGTCTCTATTCCTCCAAGAACTGTGTTGCAATTTAATCCTTCTAAGTCGTTTAAGGATAAGGTGAATTCATGATAGCTGAAAAGAAGTATTTCTCTATCGCTGAAGTCTCAGAGATTACGGGTTTATCCACCCATAAACTTCGTTACGTTGAGAAATCTGATCTTAATCTCTCAATAATAAAAATGAGAGGCAGAAGATATTATACAAAAGATACCATTAATTACCTAAAACAAAGTTACTTAATCAACTCTATTATAGAGAAAGATAGAGATGCTCAATTAGATCGAGTGAGTTTGGGAGGCGAACCATCATCTGAGGCTGCGTTAGTAGGCAGGGAGCTAGATCAAGCTGATAATTCTTTGTACGATGTTAACCAAATGAATGACTATAAGATCAATCATCCACGTCAGCTTGATCTTGGTATTAAGTTTTCTGTAGATGGCCCTGCGCCGGTGCAACAAATTGATGAAGATTTGAGCTTGAGTCAGCTAAACAAGAATGCAAATCAAATCCAGGAATCACCAATACAGATTTTTACTCAGATAGAGTCTAAACAAGTGCCAATTGTTTCCCGAATCGATCAGTTACTTAGTAAGCTATATAAGATGCAAAATAAATGAATATTAAAACTATTTTATACCAGTGCCTAGATTAATTAAACAATGAATTCAACCACAACCGCGCTATATATTTGGTGAATATAAGGTTTATGGATAAAATTTCTCTCGTTTTAGATATCCAGAGCTGAGCGGTAGAGTTCTAAAATTGCTTCTTGCTCTGCTAGCGAATCTTTATCAAGTTTCTTTAATTTTATCACCTGCTTCATAATTTTAGTATCAAAGCCGTTTGCTTTGGCTTCATCAAATACTTGTTTTATATCATCAGCTACTTCTGCCTTATCGCTATTTAGGCGCTCTATTCTGCTGATATATTGCTTTAGTTGGTCTATTGCTATTACTTCTGTCATTGTAGTAAACTCCATTTTTATGATAATATACGACATTTTTGTTAAAACTTAAGCAAAAAAAATAGAAAAAATATTGCATATGAGAAAAAAAGTTGATATTTCTCTTTGTACAGAGTTAAGTTAAGGTTAAATAGCGACTCTGATTAACAACTTATAGTTTAATATTTAAATATCACTAATAATTTAAAAATTCTTATGTTTAATGACTATGATCTTATTTTGTTTGCTTGTGCTGGAGGAGCAATTATTTTTGTACTTATTACTAAGATCTTTACTTATAAGAAATTATTAGATGAAAAAAATATCCAGATAATCCAGTACTAATCTTGATGGCAAATTTTTATATAAAAATTTGGTGAATAGTATAAGTATTTCTAATACTTCTGCGTTTTGCAGCCAGTTAATGAAGAATATCAAGGAGTACCATAATTTGGAAGATGTTATAGTTATAGATTCGATTATAATGCTTTCTGGAGAGAATAATACGCTTCTTCGTAGCGCGATCATAAAATATATACAAAAAAATATTACTAGGATAAGCGCTGCTATAGAAGGCCACAAACTTGCCAGGTTTAGTTGTAAAATTATCGATTCTACTTATATAATATACATTTCAAGTATTGCTTCAAAAGATGAAGGGGATGGGTTGATTGTTTGTGTAGAACAGGCTCCATCCCTCTTGACTAAGCAAGAAAAGCATAGCCTTGAGAGCAGTGTTAATTTACTAAAAACAAGATTGCTGCACGGTTAAAATAATATATACTACGAAATATATACTACGAGTAGTTGAATTGTACTATAACAATGTCAGCAGTAAGTTTTTTGAGGTTAAGAAGACGAGTGCAAGAAAAATTAGATTTGCCTTTAGGTAAAGAGGCTAAGTATTCATATAGTTATGATAGATCTCTGTTAGTTGGCATACCAAGAAAGTTAGCTAGAGAGCAGATTAATTTATTTGGAGATATGCCGTTTAACGGAGGGGATTTTTGGAACTGTTACGAGTTATCCTGGCTTAACCCTAAAGGTAAACCGGAAGTGAGAATAGTACAATTTTTTGTTCCTTTTGATTCTGAAAACATCGTAGAGTCAAAATCAGTTAAGCTTTATCTGAATTCTTATAATGGAACAAAATTTACTGACGAAAATGAGGTTAGTGCTCTACTAAAAATGGATCTGGAGCGCGTAACCAATTCGGACATAGAACTATCTATGAAATCTTTGAGCGTGTTTTCTAGTGATAAGTTGGTAATGTTCGATGGTGTGTGTCTTGATGAACTAGACCTAGAAGTAAGCGAGTATAATGTCAATTCTAAATTACTTAAGCTATCTGATGATTCGCAGGTAGTAGAAGAGCTGCTATATTCAAATCTATTAAAATCAAACTGCTTAGTAACAAATCAACCTGATTGGGCTTCGGTACAAATCAAATATCGCGGGAGAAAAATAAACCATAAGTCTCTCCTGCAGTATATTATCTCTTTTAGAAATCATAGTGAATTTCATGAACAATGTGTCGAGCATATGTTTAATGATATTATAAAGCAGTGTTTGCCAATGGAATTGACGATATTTGCCAAATACACTAGGCGAGGCGGGGTGGATATTAATCCTTATAGAACTAACACCATCTTTAAAGCCACAGATATTAACAAATATAGGGATATACGGCAGTAAATAAATTTGTGAAAGAAAAAAAATACCGTAAAATATTGTTATGAAATTATTTTGATTTGGAGAATCGATATGAGTGGTAATAAAGCTAGCCCAAAGGCCAGCAAGAGTAAAAGTAGCAAACCTAGCAAGACATTTAATGAGACACTACGGGCGGGGAATTTACTTGAGTCAGATTTTGCCGAGGATATGAAGCAAGGTGTAAACGATTTTATAAAATCTGCCAATTCTACATTTAGTTCTGGTTTACATGGTAATAGTGATCTCACTAATCTTACCCAAAAAATGATAAAAAACCTGACGGATAATATTAATAATTCCTTTGAGAATAACTTGGGTTTAAGCGCGGAGTGCTTAAAATGTAAAACCGCAAGCGATTTTATAGAGATCCATCGTAAGTTTTTTGAACATAACTATCAAACTAGTGTTAGGACCTATACTGATCTTGTTCATGATGTACAACAAATCACGAATCATAATACAAAAAGTGCTAGAGGATGTTTTGGCAAATAGGCCTACAAAAAGGTCATGCAGAAATAGTATAGAAAAAGAAATAGTATAAAATCTACTAGATTGTGACGCACTCAAGGTGACTCCTTACTTAGCTGGTATTGAATTTAATCATCAACACTCAGTTTATATACCATCCCAACGCTTGATAATATCGGTATCAATGTTAAAAAGGTCTAGAATCCTTCCGTTAGAATGATTTATTAAATCCTCTATTGAAGAAGGTTTGTTATAGAATGCTGGAACTGCTGGACATATCGACACCCCAATACGGCTTAATTTTAGCATATTCTCTAAATGTATTGCATGAAGCGGCGTTTCTCTAACCATTAGGGCTAGTGGCCTTTTTTCTTTTATTACTACGCTAGCTGCTCGGGTAATCAGATTATCTTCAAACCCATTAGCAATAGCAGAAAGTGTTTTCATACTGCAGGGGGCAATAATCATACCGTTAGTTCTAAAAGACCCGCTTGAAATTCGAGCCCCAATATCTCCTAAATTATATGAATAATCAGCGAGGTTCATTATATCTTTTACTGTAAAGGTTGTTTCAGTCGCTATGGTAAGATGTGCTGCTTTTGAAATGATTAGATGAGATTCTACAGCAACAGTGCGTAGAGTTTTTAACAGATTTATGCCGTATATGGCTCCCGATGCCCCAGTAATGCTGACAATAATTTTGTAAGTATTTTCTTTTTTTATCATATATTATATAAATACTCCTATCTGGCAATAATTATAGCTCGGGATTATAATATTACCGAGCTTAAAAAGCAAAATTTTTTGCTAAAAAACAATTTAAACGAATTTAGTACTTGATCTTTTTGCCTATTTTTGTATTTTACTAGGAGGCATTTAAGGTATTTAATTTTTTTGTATAATTTTTTGTGCATTTAATCAAATATTTTTAAAACAAGCGGGTGTAGCTCAGGGGTAGAGCGCTACCTTGCCAAGGTCGAAGTCGAGGGTTCGAATCCCTTCACCCGCTCCATTTACTAATCATTGGCGGTTGTCATATGTTTAAAGAAGTTAATCTAGTTGGTATCTTTGCGTTGATAGTGTATCCAATAATTTTGATTGGTTTAGCTATTTCTTATACGACAATCAATCAACTCGGTTGGTTTGAAATGATTCTATTTTTAGTGGGATATTATGGGTCAAATATTACTGTTGGAGTTGGGTTCCATCGTCTTTGGTCGCATGATACGTATAAAACAAATAAATTTGTTGAGTTCATACTAGTTTTATTCTCTGCTGGCACTCTACAAGGCCCAGCTTTATCTTGGGCATCAAATCATTTTATGCACCATACATATACTGATACGGAAAAAGATCCGCATACACCACTAAAATATAAAAGTAGAATTATGGGATTTCTGTGGTCTCATATGGGATGGATGTTGGTTGGAGAAGGTAGTTATAAATCCATTGACAGAGTTACAATAGTAAAGCATGGAAGAAATAAACTACTAAGATGGCAACTAAAATATTATTGGCATATCGCTATTCTTATGAACACCTTAGTTCCTGCAGCTGTTGGGTATGTTTTCGGCGGGGCTAGCCTACTTGCTGCCTATGCAGGATTTTTGTTTATAGGCCTGGGGAGGGCTGTCCAACAACAAGTTACATTTTTTGTAAACTCGCTTTGTCATTTTGTTGGTACGCAAAAATATACTAACGGTACATCTAGAGATATTTGGTGGTTGGCACTTTTATTACTTGGAGAAAATTGGCATAATTTCCATCACGCATTTCCTTCTGATTATCGTAATGGTCATAAGTGGCATCAATTTGATGTCCATAAATGGATCATATATCTTATGAGTAAATGTGGTTTGGCTTGGGGTTTAAAAAGAACTGCGGAAGCTCGAGTTGAAGCTAAAATTTTTCAAACAGCAGATCAGGTTACCAAATTTCATAAAGAAAAACTGGAATTGATGCAAACCAAGGTTGACGAATTAGATATGCTGTGTCAGCAAAAAATACAAGAGCTGGAAAATGCGCCTGCTAGGGCAAAGAAGAAATTTTGGCAGGCTTTGTCAAAAGCTCACCATAATTTAGATAATATCAGGCTTCAACTGCAAAAGCATATGAAGAATTTTGAAAATCCTTCGGAGAAAATTATTAATGCAATAAATAAAAAGCTTAAAAAAGCAGAGTGTTCTCTTCAAAAGGTATATTCAGACATTGAACGTATTAAATCTTACGTTTAAAAATATAATAGACTTCTGGAATTAGATACAAAACTCTTCATAATAAGCAGCTTTAACGTACCAGAGGCAAAGTTATTCAGGGCAAAAAACATCCCCAGCGTTCTGTGTTACAAAGTCATACCTAGCATAAGCTGCTTTCTTCTCCCGCTGTTTTGGGATCCTGCCAAGATGCCAGCGTAAGATTCAAACAACTTTAGAATGACTTTTGCTATGTTATACAAAGTTTTTCTTGTCACTACCGAATTCAATCACCAAGATTTAATACCTTTTTTTGACTATATTTAGAAAGTAACACCAATTGAATAAATATTTCTTGTACTTATTAATATATTGACAGTTAAGTTGAAATAGGTATTTACTTAATAATGTATAAGTTAACTTTATTGAGTATAAAATATTATGGCAAAGGATGAACCAGTAGCACCACCGCCCCTTACTGAGCAACAACTAAAAATAGCAGTCAATGATGTAGGGCGTAGCCCAACTACCATGAAAAGGTTTATTGCTCAGCAATTAATGACATTTGCTGCAGAAAACAATGGTGAAATTGATATTACAAATAAGCAGTTTACGGACGGAATAGCCACTCTTATGACTGCGGTTCAAACAAAATCTCAAAAAGATCGTGGTATTGGAGTATTAAGTATAGCTCAAACAGAAGCAGACATGACTAAGGATATCCAAAATGCCATAGCTAGAGGTGCAGATCCTCAACTTTTTGAACCGGCAAAAGCCTCGTTGCTTTCTGTTAAGAGTGAATTAGCTGATAAAGTTAAATCCAATAAAGGAGTTGCAAGTCTAATAGGAGAGTTTATAAAAGACCAAAGCCTAGCAAATGGTATTCCTTTTATGAATGCTGAAACGGGCAGAGGATTAGTTCCCCAAGAGAAAGCAGAGCTTGTAGCAAAATTAATGCCTTATGTACAATTTCCAGATAACGTCTCGCCTTTTGTGCGGAAAGATATTGCCTTTGTTCCAAAGGTAGTATCTCCTAAGGCGCAAGCAAGGATGGCTGAGTTTTTTTCAGTTGAAGGAAAATTGACAGAATTTGGATCTTGTACTTTAGATCCAAACAAACTAACGCCAGAAAATATGAAAAAATTTGGTGATGCGCTTAGTAAAGATTTGGAGATAATGGCTGTCGTAGAGCAAGGTAAAAAGGAGGTGGAAGGCAAGGCGACGTCTATTATAGAAGCAAGTCTAAAAGAACTTGAAAACAAGGGGCATACAATTTTGCCTGGAACAAGAACAAAAATGTATGCAGAATTAATGCCAGTACTAACTTCCCTTGGAAGCCAATATCTAGAGGCTAACAAAGTAGATTTGTCTAAGGGATTAACAACTTCACTAGATGCAGGAAAAACTTTTTCCTTTCGTTTTAAGAAAAATTTTGATATTGCAGAAAACAATTTACATTCTGTAGCTACAAAAATAACTGCTGACCATTTTAAGAAAAGTGATGAAGCTGCTGTAAAAAAATATCAGTCTGCTTTTTCAAATATAGATATGAGTTTAGCTCGTAACACAGTTTTATCAGAAAACTTGAATAAGCTCTTAGAAGCTAGAGGTGAAAAAACTTTGTCTCTTGAAGAATTTAAGAAATTATCCGATAAAGATCTTGCTCAATATAGAAAAGTTGACCCCAAAGAATTTGATAAAGTAGTTTTTGGTGTTGGAGCTACACCTGTTGTTGAAAAGGTTAAACCAGTGGTCAAAGAGGTGCCTGTAGAAGCTAGTGTACCACCAAAACCTAAGGAGTTACCTGTAGGTCCTCCTCCTCGCCCTATTTCTCCTCCTCCGTCTCTTATAACGCCACCCCTAGTGCAGCCATTGGCACCTAAATTAGAGAAGGCAAGTGTAGTAGCTCCTACTCAGGTGGATTCTATTGCTATGGGAAAAGCTAAAGCAATTATTGATGCTTCAATAAAAGCAGGAGGTCATAGCATTACTCCTGAACGAGTTGCAAAAATTACTAAAGCTCTCGCGCCCACACTTACAAAATTAGGTCCCGAGTATCTAGAACAAAATAAGGCAGATTTGACTAAAGAGCTGACAAAGTCTTTAAAGTCTGAACAAAGTTATTCCACTAGTTTTACTGGTAGTTATACTGTTTCTACAAGCTCATTGAATAAGATTGCAACTAAATTGGGAAAGCAACATCAACCCCAAGCTGAAAAAGCTTCGGTTAAAAAAGTAGAAGGAGCTAAAAATATGATGACAAAAAACCTCGCCCAGCAAGCTAGTGTTGTAGGCCAAAGTCATGGTCTGCCTCATCCACCTCCTGGGAAAGTAACCCCAAAGCCGCCAACTACTCCGCCACCGCCTACTGTTGGAGCAAACAAACTTCCTAAGCCGCCTCCAGGGCGTCCTACTAAGCCACCGCCTACTACTCGTCCCAGATCAGGTGGTTTTTCAAGGTAAATGTCTTCTGTATCACGCTAATTGGGGATAAAAGCTTATTATCAAATCCCTGTGAGCGTTCAGGGAAAAAATTAAAGAAGAGCGTGGAGTTGGGCGAAAGGGTTGAGTTTTTGGAGCTTGGCAGTGGCAAAAATAGATTTAGATCGCTCGATAAATCTTTCTCCTCTGTTTGACCAAGTAAAAAAGGAATTTTTTCTATATTTCACATGATGCTTTATCTGCCTTTCCGCAAAATTATTGGTCGGTGTTGTGCGCCAAGCATACTAGTCCACTAAAAAAGAATCTGCGCCAAGCATACTAGTCCACCCCTGCGCCAGAAGAGAAGTCCACTTTCAAAAGAAAAAAAGAGTGATAATTTAGTTAACACATTGGTTAATTAAATTAGAGTTTAAATTAAATTGAATGAGGAAA
>Ga0214192_1000712_pt1 | contig 20162 bp, 23 predicted proteins | sample TroBogEpilimnion_44_FD_153030 | JGI IMG/M metagenome (GOLD analysis project Ga0214192, IMG submission 153030) | Freshwater microbial communities from Trout Bog Lake, WI - 29JUL2008 epilimnion | ecosystem: Environmental > Aquatic > Freshwater > Lake > Epilimnion/Euphotic zone | place: Trout Bog... | reverse complement strand
ATTTGAAAATTTTAGAGCTGCAATCTTATTTTTTCATGGTAAATTAAATCTTTATCCATAAGAATCATAGTAGAACCCAAAAATTTAACAATGAATATAATAATTAATTTTTCCAAACACATTTCATTAGGAAATGTATATGACTCATCTATCATAGATAACAACAATGATTTTAAAAATGCACAATTATTGTACAATATTTATACTTTTGAAATAAACGATAGAGTTAATAAAACATTGAAAAACCCACCTCTAATAAAAGACAAAATAATAACAAATGTTCAAGATTTAAAATATTCTAGCTTTATAATATCACTTGAATTTGAAGTAGAAGAAATTATAGAATCGACACTACGACTTAGCTTAACAAAAGTTAATAAATAAACACACCAAATAAGAACAGGGTACACAATAAACAGCATAGTGTTCGGCATATGCGCAACTAGTGCCCATACTTAGTCCCCGCTAGCCTTAGTTTACTCGGCTATTGTTTGGCGTACGTCTCCAGACTACGTCACTGCGATAGCAAATCTCCGATTTGCAGTTATTCAAAAAGCTTATTCAAAATAAGAATAGGCTCATAGTAATTTCTCCCTTAAACATCGTCTATCTCGCACCTACGGGGCTTAAAATCATAATCATACAATTTACTACCAATAGTTCGTACCTACGGCACTTAATATAACAGAAAATATATTATTCCCCCAAGCCCTAAAAGTTCCTTGTATTTTTCTAACTCCCATTTAAGGTTGAGGCACAAAAAGAGCCCGCAGAAAAATCCGAAGGCTCCGTTTATAAAGTAGTATAATTAATAAGTTATTCTGTTACCGTTACTGTTATCACAGCACTTAACTGTCCTACCAGTTTATCGCCTATAAAGAAACATGCACGGTAGTCTCTTTTCTCTGGTTGCCCAGCTATCAATAGTTCTCGTTTATCAAAGTAAACTGGTTTATTTATTTTATCCAGGATGGTAAACTCTGTTTCCGCCCCTCTTCTGCATTCCAGCTTTATTCCATCATTTGTTGCTTTAATATATTTAATTTTAACTTCCCCTGCTACCACTTTTGCAGTTAATATCGGCATCACATCTTCCTGTCCTGATTTTGCAGCTGGTTCGGCACCAATAATGCCCAAAGCTTTATTAATATCATCGGTACAGTGTACACTCAATTTTATTTTCTTTACCAGTGCGGATACTCTGGTAAATATACCGGTAGTAACTGCCTTAGGGACAATGGCATTAAGTTCAAAAACTGGAATAGTTACAGGAATAATACCTTGCTGTGGACTCTTCATAGATTGATGAAAAGAGACACACTGATGCTCAAAAGTTTTTCCTGCAGCAGCTAATAACAACCCGTAGTTATAAACTTCAGTATCGTCGTTTAGAACAGCTATTTCATCTATTGTAATACCTAGCTTAGTTGCAAGTGCTGCCGTAAGTTTATTCCTAAAATTGCTCAACCAGATTCCTTTTTGAGCATTCCCTTTGGGGAGATATGGCTTCTTTCTCATAGTATTTAAATTTTAATCATTTTCAATCAGTATAGTTGTTTCTTCTGCCATTAAGTATTGTGGCTACCTATATTGGTTAGAAATTATGCTGTAATGTACGCCTATTTATATTAGAGACACGGATATTATTAGGAGAGATATGTTTCTCGATACATGGTATACGTGAAATAAACTCAGAGATACCTGTCTCCAGCCTTGGTATACGCGTTTTAAACACAGAGATACGTACCTCCAGTTTGGGTATGCGTGTTTTAAAATCAGGGATACGTATCTCCAGCCTTGGTATACGTTTTTTGAACTCAGATATACGTATCTCCAGTTTTGGTATACGTGTTTTAAACTCAGAGATACGTATCTCAAGCCTTTGTATGCGTATATTAAACCATGGTATTCGGGGTTTAAACTATGCTATACAGACATTAATAGATGCTATACCAATATTACAATTTGATACACTTATTGCAGGATGAAAAATACTTGCTTAGAGCAACATTTACTGTTAAATGGAAGTAAATACAAATGATTGAAGCTGGCAATAATTCAAAAGAATGTTAGGTACATTTATGGGTAGAAAAGAAATAATATTTTGACAATAACAAGGACTAAAATAAATTCAACATTAACTGAATCATATAAAGGGTTGCGCCTATAGGACGTTGAATTTAAAAAGGAACTTGCAATACTACTAAAAAGTAATGCCTATGAAATGGGTAAATAAGTTTTGGAGGAACACAATTTTGCTAGTATCATAAAATTATTATCGCTAAAATTCATTTCCAGAAGAGTGTACTTCGCTGCAAAAGTCTCATTTTCCCATCAACATCTAATCCTAAAACCATCTAAAAGGAAAATTGACTCCTGCGGTATTCAAATTATAAGCCTGTATACCAAAACAAAACATCTCACCAGTACTACCACTTTTAAGTTTCAGCCAAATATATAAAACCTATTTAGTATAAAATCGAGTAGGAAGCAAGGTATTAGTTCCCTGTTTAACTTAATACTCTTTGAGCGCTAAAACCACTAAATCCAGCTTCGTAGCATACCTTATAATTTGCATTCGGATATTTTCTTTTTAAATGCTTTATTAAAGTAACAGCATTTGAATCCCGAATAAAGCCTTCTAACTCAAATTCACCATCCTGTACGTTTACTCGCCAACTCTTCTTATGTTCATCAATCCCACAAAAAATAGAACTGCCACTAAAGTCCAATGATCTAGCTTGTATCATGATTATTGTTTTAAGATTTAAAATCCTACATTAATCATTCATGAATTGAACGCTACATGATATCTATCTCATACATGAGACCTTGTATTTGTATTAATTCTTAATTATTAATTATTAATTCATAATTATTAATAATTAATTACTTCCCACACTTCAGCCACTCCAGATACTTCTTTACATCAGGCGTATACCCTACCGGATGATTTACCAGTTGTCCTTGGGTATTAATAATAGCATATAAAGGTTGTGTATTCTGATGGAAGTTCTCCGCTTCAAAAGTGGCCCACTTATCCCCAACCGATACTATATCCTTCTTCAAACCATCCTTGGTTTTATAGCCATACACCTGCTCTTCGGAAGGTAGTAATTTCTTATCATCCACATACAAAGAAACCAGGATAAAATGGTCCTTGATATATTGTTTAACTTCAGGGTCAGTCCATACGTTTTCTTCCATTTTTCTACAGTTCACACAGGCCCACCCAGTGCAGTCTACCAGTATTGGTTTTCCAGTCTTTGTAGAAAGTTTTGTAGCTGCATCAAAGTCGTTCATCGCGTTTGATTCCAGACCTTTTCCTTCTACATTATGTTTGCCATAAATACTATAACTCAAGGGTGGAGGAAATCCACTCAATAGTGATAAGTTGGCATATTTAGTATTCGTTACTCCCGGTATTATATACAGACTAAAAACAAATGCAATCACCCCGAGTACTTTACGGGAACGGGATATTTTCTGTCCTTTATAATCATGAGGTAGTCTAAGCCAACCCATCAGGTAAGCACCCAATCCTATACTTACCAGCAACCAAACACCAAAGAATACTTCTCTTTTTAGTATTCCCCAATGTTCCACTAAGTCGGCGTTCGAAAAGAACTTAAAGGCCAGCGCCAGTTCTACAAATGCGAGTACTTTTTTAATGGTATCCATCCAGGATCCCGATTTAGGCAACAGATGTAACCAGCTTGGAAAGATAGCAAACAGGGCAAATGGCAAACCTAATGCAACACCAAAACCAGCCATACCTGCACTCAACTGCCATGCGCCACCATTTATGGCGCCCACAAGCAAAGTACCCAGCAATGGCCCCGTACACGAGAAGGATACAATGGTCAATGTTACAGCCATGAAGAATATTCCACCAATGCTAGTCAGTCCACTCTTCGAATCTGCTTTGCCTGCAATAGAATGTGGTAACGTAATTTCGAAGAATCCAAAGAACGATATGGCAAATACAATGAATATGATAAAGAATAAAATATTTAATCCCGGACTAGTCGATATATTATTAAACACTTCCGGATTTAGATCCAGTAAGTGAAAAGGCAGACTCGCCGCCACATATATCAGCAGTATAAAGAATCCATACAAAGAACCATTACGGACAGCCTCCCGATGGTTGTGCGACTTCTTGGTAAAGAACGAAACCGTTACCGGTATCATGGGGAATACGCAGGGCGTAAATAAGGCAATAAAGCCACCCAGCAACCCTAGTAAAAACACTTTAAACAATCCGGTAGAATGATGAACTCTATCGGCAATATCACCACAATCGCTCAATGGTTTCTGTACCTCAATGGTATTTATTTTAATACTATTGGCAGCAGCTTTATTCTCCGATAATATAATATCTATCTTTTGTTCCTGTGGAAGAAAAGCACCCTCCTTACCCAGGTTAGCAGTTATAGTAAAATGCAAAGAGTTGATTGTCTTTTTAGCCAGAAGTACATCCTGCTTAAAAGATACCTCGCCTTTATAAATATTCACTTCTTTATTGTCAAACAAAGCATCTTTTATCTTCAATGCATTTCCAGTCAAATGAAGTTCACCAGCAGGTTGTAGATCGGTGGTGCTAAATATTATTTTCACATTTTCCAGTCCATCTATTGTAGAATTAATGCCATATATATGCCAGCCCAAAGGCACTGTAGTATGAGCAGATAACTGATAAACAGAATCATTTACTTTCACTGCTTCGGCCTTCCATTCAAGGGAAGTATCGTTTTGTGCAATGGAAGAAATAACAATAAATAAGCTTAGAAAAACTGCTGCAATTCTGTTCATTGTCCCCGGGATTATGGTAGCGTTATATCAAAAGATTTCTTAGTAGGTGGCGTGCACTCTCTGTCGTTGCAAAGCATATAATCCACCACACCGGTGAAGGTTGTTTTTACAGGAGATTTTAGCTTTACAATCTGCGTAAACACCACGGTATTAATATAAAATATTACCTGTGTTTTAAAAAGATCATCATACAATTTCTCCGCTTTTCCACTCTCCAGCGTTTTCCCTGAAAGCGTTAACAATGGGTTCTTCTTAAATACAAAAGAAGTAGGTATAGGACCCTCCTTTCCCGAGTTCTGAGAGTATATATGCCATGGTTTATCTACAGTAGCAGTAATTATAATTTCATATTCAGTAGCCGTCTTTTTCTTAGCCTCAAACTTCCAGACAATATGATCCTTGTTCTGCGCAAAAGAAGATATTGATGTAACAAAAATGGTCAGTAATATAAAAAGCTTTTTCATTGTATTTGTATTTAATTTCCGAATTAACGCATTAGCGAATTTGCTAATTACCGTATTTATATGTTATTCTAATATTCTATTTGTGTAAGTACCCAATCTCCAGTATTTGTATCCCTCCCATCTCTTATCTCCCTGTATTAATTGACTGTTCTGTATTCATTAGCTAATTAGCACATCAGCAAATTAGCTAATCGATTTGTATTCCTCCTGCCTCCTCACTCCTGTCGCCCTTTATTCTGTACCCCTCTTGCCTCTTTGCCTATTGCCTATTGCCTATTGCCTCTTTGCCTTGTATTTGTATTCCTTTGTGCCTCTGTGCCTTGTTGCCTCTGTGCCTTCCTCTAATTAAAAAGCAATTCAAACACCTTCTTCCCATCTTCATTCTTCAATATAGCCGACGTAGCACGCTCCGGATGCGGCATCATACCAAAAACATTGCCAGACTTATTTTTTATCCCCGCAATATGATGAGTGGAGCCATTCGGATTACCATCTTCTCCTACCGTTCCGGTTTCGGTGCAGTACCGGAAAATTATCTGACCATTACTTTCCAGCTCCGATAATACCTTTTCTTCCGCGAAATATCTTCCTTCTCCATGGGCAATCGGAATCTTCAGCGCTTCCGCAGTATCACCCTTTATATAAACGTTTTTACAGATAAATTGTTGGTTCTCATTGCGCAGTAATACGCCCGGCAACAAACCACTTTCGCAAAGAATCTGAAAGCCATTACATACCCCCAATACTTTACCGCCTTTATTGGCAAACGCTATCACACTCTGCATCATAGGACTAAAGCGGGCAATGGCACCACAACGCAGATAATCGCCATAGGAAAAACCACCGGGTAGCACTATACAATCGTCGGTAGTAAACATACTCAGGTCGCTATCTTTATGCCAAAGCATAATCACTTCCTTTTTCAAATCATGCTCTATTGCATATTGCATATCTCTATCGCAATTGGAACCGGGAAAAACAACTACGCCAAATTTCATGTATAGATAATATTAGGCCTCAAAAATAAGACAATGACCTACTGTAAGTCTATTAATTTATTCAGAATCTGGGGAATACTTCCATGAATAGCTCATTTCCAATGTTATATAACCGAATTAATGTTAGTTTTTCTTTTTTGTAGTCTTTAGTTTTTGTATTACTCTTAGCCTTGTATTACATGTAGTTTTTCTTCTTTTAGTTTTTATTTTTTTATTCTGCTTTTTTTACTTTTTACTTTAATCATGGCAGGCCTTTGGCCCCCGCTATCATTCCAATCTATTTTTTGCCTGTATTAAATACCCATTTAGGGAATAGGGCTAGGCAAAAAATAGGATTTTCCCTTCTATCGGTTTTGCAATACAAATACTCCATTACCCTACTTCTTCATAAACTTCCTCACCAAACGCTGCCCATCTATTCCCTCAATAGTTATATAATAAATGCCAGTACAGCAATTGCAAACACAGAATCCACCATAGCCTTATAACCAAAGATTGGTTTACGGGAATTGGTAGATAAAATTTCGCCCACACCCATTGCTGGCGATAAAATGATGTAAACCTCAGGGCGCATCCCATCTAGGAATGATAGATGAGCAATTAAAATATTAGAATACTTGAATTATAGTATAATAAGCTGTTTGATTATTGCGATTATCAGGAGTAATACAAGGCAGTTTTTGCAACTTTATTCGGATGCTAAAGCAAAAAACCAATGAAATTGTAGTCCCAATAACGCCTACAAAGAATATCAATTTATCTACATAAACAACTTCAAAGCAATACCACTACTACTTTGTTTTCACTAGAAAATGTATTGCCAGATAACCTCCTACGGCAACAATGGCAAGTACCAGGATGGCTATTACAATCCAGTTTATATCCAGTGGTTTATGTTTCTGCAGTCTCTTTTTCTGTTGCTGGGTAATGGTTTTAAGTTGTTTGTTTAAATCACCTACTATATCGTTTATGGCATCCCTATTTTCCAGTTCATACAAGCCTTCTGCCGCATCGCCAACAAAGACAGAATTCGCCATAGCCTCTTCTACCATACGGGTATCAGCATCCGATAGTTTGCCTTCAGTATACTGCAGCAACATTTCATTGCTAATAGTATTGGGTGATATATGTTTATGTTCGTCCATTATTTGTTTACCTTCATTTTCTTATCCAGCAATATTTTAAGGTTACGCTTACCATTCTGAATATAGCTTTTCACTTTCATCATCTCGTACCCTGTAGCAGCGGCTATTTCCTGATAGCTTTTATCGTTCAGATAAAACAAAGTAACACAAATTTTTTGCTCCTGATTCAATTCCTCCACCGATTGTTTAAATAACACTACATCCTGATCCTTATGCAGCAGACCAGCAATATCCAGATCTTCATGAACAGTAATGTCGGGCATCTCTTCGTGTAAAATTACTTTCCCTTTACTGCGCAACTGCATCAGGCAATGATTCTTAGCCACCAGGTACACCCAGCTTTTAAAATAAGTAACCTTATATTTTGCCAGCTCGGTAATAACTTTTAAAAACACCTGCTGAACAGCATCTTTTGCCTGGGTTTCGTTCTTCAGGTATTTCATACAAGTACCAAACAATAAAAGAGTATAGCGCTCCAGCAAAGCCCCCAACCATTCGTTGTTGCCGGATTGATAAAACTTGTTTAACAATTCCTCATCGCTGATATGTGAGTAGTTATCCTTCAAACTATTTTTTATAATGTTGCTTAAGCCCTGAGTCGTGAAAAATACATCGTGAGTCGTGAGCCGTAAATATACTTTTCAATGTAGATGCAGGAATGTTGAGAATCCACAAATACAATTCATTAACGAATTAACGGATTGGCGAATTAACTAATTAAATACAAATTCAGAACCGCAGAGAACAGAGTTCTTTAATTGAAAATGGAAAATTGATAATTATGTATTAACGGCTACTTGAACTTATCTCCATGTATTCTACTGACTCCTATCTCCTCGTATCTCACTTGCCTCTTTGCCTAATGCCTCCTTCTAGTCTTTCGTACTCACCCCTTTAAACTGATGTACGGTTTCTTTAAACAATACATTGAAGGTAGTAAGGGTACCATAACTAGCAGTGATATACTGTTGCATATCTACCTTTTCTTCGTCAGTAAGTCCTTTGTGAGCGTTGATTTTTTGTTCTATCAATCTTAGTCTGTCACGCACCATTACTATCTTATGAAAGAAAGTTTCGATAGGCACTTCCTTTGACTGTAAATCGGAATCGAAAGGCTTTAGAATCATGGTACCTTTATTCCATTTCAAAGCCATAGGAACAATCTCGTAGTCGTGCAATCTTTGTTTTAATACATTCTCAACTGCCAGTTCAATATCGGCAAGGGTAACAGAAGTTACCTCTACACCGACCTCAGATCTTTCTATTACTTTTAAATCAGCATAGTCTTTACCTATGCTCTTGGCACCTGACTGCGATTTGAAATATATTACATAAAAGTCGCTTCCTAAATCCACTATGGTACCTTTCCCAAAACTTGGATGTTCTACTAAAGAACCAATTCCTAATAAATTGTTATCCATACTATTAATTTATGTATTCTGTGTTTTACCAGTTAAATTGAATATCTAAGACTAAATCGGGGTGTAGGCTTTTTACTACCGGACAAGTGTGGGCAGTATTCTCCAGAATTTGCTTCTGTTTATCATCTAGGTTTAAATTTTCCGGGAAGAACAAATGAGCTTTCACCTCTCCTATTCTTCTGGGATCTGCCTTCATTATTTTAGTGATTTCTACCTTGGAACCTTCCAGATTTATACCCATTCCATTGGCTTTAATGCCCATGGTGGTTAGCATACAGCTACCTACAGCGGTAGCCACAGAATCTGTTGGAGAAAAGCGTTCTCCTTTGCCATGATTATCAGTTGGCGCATCGTTTTCTACAATGCTCCCACTTTGTAAATGTGTTAATTCTGTTCTTAAATCTCCTTTGTAAATTACAATTGACGTCATAATTTGTATTTTGCGGTAAATTTACAAACGTAAAGCAAAAAGATGAAGCATTGTTTTCTTTTGATATTAATAATTTCTGCCCCCTTTTTGGTGAGTGCACAGTCCACTAAAAAGGAACAAAAAAAGCAGGAACAGATAGCTAGAAAAAAGTATCTGGATGGTATAGCCAAAAAGGAAGAGGAAGGAGCCATAGTATTCGACAAACAGGATGTGTTTGGCATTAAACTAAACACGGATGGCTATGGACTATTCTTTGAGCATGGCAAGTTTATTACTATGAATAAGAATAAGCTTTGGTGGATAGAACTAGGAGAAAGAAAAGACCCTAAAGAGAAAAGAGGCACTCTTACAGATCCTAATGGGGTTGCCTATGGCAACTCGTTTATTTATGGCAAGATTAATAATTTTTACTACGCCAAGTTTGGTTTGGGCAATCAGTTTCCAATAGGTGGCAAAGCCAATAAAAATGGAATAGCTATTACTGGCATTTATGGTGGGGGAGGTACACTGGCAATGATGAAACCTTACTGTTTGCAGGTAGTGGATCCCAATGACCCAAACAATGAAATACAGATAAGATACCATGAGAATCCTTTATATGATTCTTTATTCCTGGATACTAAGAATATAAATGGCGGTTCACCTTTTGGATCTGGATTTAATAAGATTAGTTTTACACCTGGGGTATTTGCAAAAACGGCCATTCGGTTTGACTGGGAACATTTTAATACTGGCATTACAGCAATAGAACTTGGGCTGAATGCAGAAGTATACACACAGAAATTAGCGATAATGGCGCTTAACCCTAAAAACAATTTTTTCCTTAATGCGTATATATCTATGGTATTTGGAGGAAGAAAACTGCGATAAATAGTATAATATTTGCAGCCTATTGAGATTTATAAATCACTTTTATTGAAGGAGATAACATTATGCAAGAACTACCGGTAATAAACAATACAGCTACAAGTACCAGAATCAAGAAACCCGATTGGTTAAGGGTAAAACTACCTATTGGGGAAAGCTACCGTCATGTAAGAGGATTGGTAGATAATCATAAATTACATACTATCTGCGAAAGCGGCAATTGCCCTAATATGGGTGAATGCTGGGGCGAGGGCACTGCAACCTTTATGATACTAGGCAACATATGTACCCGTAGTTGTGGATTTTGTGCAGTAGCTACTGGCCGACCAGATGCAGTTGACTGGGATGAACCACAACGTGTGGCAGAAGCTATCAACCTAATGCGTGTAAAACATGCCGTAATTACAAGTGTTGATCGTGATGAACTTCCTGATGGAGGTTCTATTATATGGTATAATACTATTAAAGCGGTTAAAGCACTAAATCCCGAAACTACGCTGGAAACACTTGTACCCGACTTTAGGGGCAATGTAGAACAAATAAACAAAATTATAGAGGCTGCCCCCGAAGTAGTAAGCCATAATATGGAGACAGTAGAAAGAATGACCAAAAAGGTTCGTGTGCAAGCAAAATACCGTAGAAGTCTGGAAGTGCTTAAACTACTTAAACAAGGAGGTCGACGAACTAAGACAGGCCTTATGTTGGGAATAGGGGAAAGTAAAGAAGAAGTAATAGCAACAATGGCACACCTTGTTAATGTAGGTTGCGATGTACTTACACTTGGACAATACCTTCAGCCAACTCCAAAACATCTACCTGTTTTGCGTTTTGTACATCCTGATGAATTTGCCGAACTAAAAGAGATTGGCTATCAGCTAGGATTCGATTATGTAGAAAGTGGTCCTTTAGTTCGCTCTTCTTATCATAGTCAATCACACATTATTCCAGGATTTGGAAGAAATGAGTGGAAGAAATCAAAGGCGTAGAATGTTACGAGAATTTTTATTCTTGAGAACACAATTATTGATATATATAGTTATTAATAAAAAGTCAGATAAAATATGAAGCTTTTTTCAGCAGCAATCCTAACTATCGGTATCCTTTTAGTTTCTTGTAGCAAACCTAAAAGCTTTGATTACAGAGGGGTGAAAAACATAAGAGTGCAGCAGCTTGGATTTGATAAGTCAAGACTATCCATGGATCTCATTTATTTTAATCCAAATAGTTTTGGCGTAAGTTTAAAAAAAGTTGATTGTGATATTTTTGTAGACAATACTTTTTTAGGTAAATACACCCTAGACACCTCATTATACATAGATAAAAAATCGGAATTTGTACTTCCGTCTTACATGAATGTAGACATGAAGAATGTATACAAAAACATATTCCAGGTACTATTCAGCAAAGAAGTAACTGTAAAACTTAAAGGCACTACAAGGGTTGGCAAATCAGGTGTATACCTTACTGTTCCTATTAACTTTGAAACCAAGCAAAAATTCACAATGCTATAGAGGTAAATAGACCAAGATAAATTACTATCCAATCCTTGTATTATTTGGCAAATACAGAGCCTGTTTCCTGCTTAAATTAGTTTAAAGATATTTGTCAATAAATTCTGGATACTATTTTGTCTCCACTAAATAAATAATAATGAAAAAAAAATTGCATTTGCGGCACTCTTAACCATTGTTTTCAGTTTTAATGCGTGTAAAAAAGTAGTAGTACTAGTAGTTCATCAAACAACAACATAAATGATTCTAGTTGCACTGTTTCCCCAATCAAAGTTGGATCAGTTTCTACCTACAGCACAACTTCTAGTAGTTACACAATAAACATTTATGGCAATTCTTCTTATAATGGCAAAAACTATTTTCCGGGAACTACCACTGCTGGATCATCAACAGCTACAGGATACATATACACAGACCCAAAAAATGGTGATGATTGGGAAATGATTCCTGCAGTAGGTGATTTGCCACAACAAGAAATGATTTATTGTAAGCCAAGCTAGGCGGTAGGTAGCACTTGGAGCTATACTTTTACAAGTGTAAGCATGCCAACTACATTATCTTATAGATATACTTTTTCTATTGTTAAGAAAGGCGTTAGTTTTACCTTTGGAACCAGTACCAATAATAATTTTACTCAATCGCATTGTATAGTAGAGACTCTTTATAACGGAGTTTCTATGGGAACTTCCTCTACTACTGATTATACCTTTGCATGTGATTGGGGACTAGTACAAACGCTACAAAATGGTAGCGTTTATTCTACTTTAACCGCATTTAAGTATTAATAGATTATCTAATACTTATAAAAGAAAAGCCATCCAGAAGGATGGCTTTTTCTATATTCAAAATCTCACAAAAATACTATTTAGCAGCAGCAAATCTTTCAGCTACTGTAGTCCAGTTTACCACATTCCAGAAAGCAGCCAGATAATCAGCTCTTCTATTTTGATATTTAAGGTAGTAAGCATGCTCCCAAACATCGGCACCTAAAATTGGAGCACCTTTTACTTCAGCTACATCCATTAAAGGATTATCCTGATTTGGTGTAGAAGAAACTTCCAGTTTGCCATCTTTAACCAATAACCAAGCCCAACCGCTACCAAAACGGGTAAGACCAGCAGCAGCAAATTTTTCTTTGAAAGCATCGAAAGAACCAAATGCGGCAGTTATAGCATCTGCTAATTCACCAGTTGGATGTCCACCAGCACTTGGAGCAAGGCTTTGCCAGAAAAAAGTATGATTCCAGTGACCACCACCATTGTTACGAACTGCAGGAGAAATAGTGCCTGCAACTTTTACAAGTTCTTCCAGCGATTTCCCTTCATTTGGAGTACCAGCGACCGCTTTATTCAAGTTGTCTACATAAGCCTGATGATGTTTTCCATGATGAATCTGCATAGTTAAAGTATCGATATGTGGCTCTAAAGCTTCGTGTGCATACGGTAATGGTGATAATGTAAATGACATAAAAGTTTATTTTTAATAATTAATTTAAATGCAAATGTATTGAGTGAAACAAGCAGAAGCTAATTTCAATAAAAATAGTTTCCTAAATCGTAAGACTTAATGATTGTCAAGTTTCTTTCTCATTTCTCTTTCAGAAACCCCTAAATGATGAATGTAACCCTCAAAAAAAACATTTTGAGTCTGGTTGTGAACGAATACGTCACCGGTAATAAACTGGGCTTTAACTATATCTCCAACAGTAAGTTGTGTTGGTTCTAAATATTCTACAACAGAAAAAGTATCGTTATCGTGCTTTACAGCAAATGATTTTATTGATTGATTGATCATGGAAACAGTACCTATCATAGCTCATAGCCTTTGTACAAATATATAGAAATGAAATATTATCTGGTAAATAACAGTGTTTATATTTGAATTAAGTTTCCCTTTTTTCTAAACCATTTTACATTTATAAAGATTTTTTTAACTTATAAAAAGAATACCTAACTTATTGAATAGTAACTACTTCCTCTTTTGATTTTGTAGAAACACTAAGCTTTTTAGATGCAGTTTCTTTTACTTGCTTGGCAGTATAGTTATTCCCATTTAAAGCAATTACTTTATTTAAATCAGCAATTGCCAATGCGAAGCTCTTCATATGAAAATAGGACATACCTCTTTTAAAATAAAGTTCTTCGTTACCCAAATTGGCTAAGATTGCTTTATCAAAGTCTGCTATCGCTTTCTTGTATTCCTTTTCTTCATACAAACAAAGTCCTCTTTTAAGATAGCCCTCCAAATAATCAGGTACTAAGTTTAAATATTGATCATAGTTTTTTGCTGCCAATTTATACGCTTTCAATTCGGTAGCAATTTGAGCCATTTCCTTAAAAGTTGGAGCGAATTCCTTGTTTATTTCAGATGCTGTATTATAATCCTTATACGCTCCTTTCAGGTCTTTTGATAAGTATTTTATTTCTGCTCTTTTAATATACGCGTTCTCATTTCTACTGTTAATGCTAATAGCTTTATCAAAATCTGCTCTTGCTTCTTTATAAAGTTTCAAGTTACAATTGGTAGTACCCCTATCAGTATATGCTACAGAATTTTTAGGGGTTAAAGCAATTAACATAGTGTAATCCCTTTTAGCACTATCATATTTTTTTAACAAATTCTCAGCATATGCTCTTCTGGTATATAAGATTGGGTCATCATCAACTGATTTAATTACAACATTCAAGTCTTCAATAGATCCCTTAATATCGTTCATCTGAAATTTGTAATCTGCACGCTTTACGTAAGCCAACAAGTTGTCGGGATTACCTTTTATAGACCAGCTTTCTTTATCGATTAATATTCTAAGTTCATCATATCTACTAGTATCCATCACTTTATTCTGTGAATAAAGCGTTTGAAAGGATAATATTGTTGTTACTAAAAAGAGAAAGATGGATTTCATTTTGCTTACTTTTCTGAATTAAAAATATTTTACGTCATTACAACGTAAAAGACCCTCATTTTATTATTAAGAAAGTTCTTTATAGCCATTTTTTTAGTGTTTTGAAACACTATCCCTTATTTTTACGCACTAAATATAATTTGATTTTTATGGTAATGCGACTGTTTAAACTTGCAAAAGACTTTATTTTATATACCCGAATTCTCAGCATCTTCTCTCCTTTTAATAAGCTATTTCTGTTTTTGTATAATTTCAATACTATGAGAAGCTGGATTAGCAAAAACCAGGAAGATTTGCTAATGAATGATTTTTATGTATTTGAAAGACATTATGACAAAAGGTATGAAATGTTCGAAAAAATAATTCAACATTACGATCTTGACAAGTCCGGAGTATTATACCTAGAGTTTGGAGTAGCACAAGCTCTTTCCTTTAAATGGTGGATTAACCGTCTTAAGAATCAAAATTCTAAGTTTATTGGCTTTGATACTTTTGAAGGATTACCAGAAGATTGGGGTACCTTTTTTAAGAAAGGAGATATGTTGGGTAATATCCCAAACTTAAATGATGACAGAGCGACTTTTGTAAAAGGAATTTTTCAAGACACTTTGAACAATTATATAGATCAGAATAAAGAAGATGTAAAGGGAAAGAGAAAAATAATTCACATGGATGCAGATTTATTTTCTGCGACCATATTTACATTATCTCAGTTTTACCCTTATTTAAACAAAGGAGATATAATCCTTTTTGATGAATTTAATGTTGCTAATCATGAATATTTTGCTTTTAAAATATTCACTGAAGCATATTATGTAAAGTTAAAACCTATAGCAGCTATCAATAATTTTTACCAGGTTGCTTTTGTAGTTGAATAAAAACAATATGTAGAGCTTATATTTCTTATTGCTCTACAAATACTGAATCGGGGATATTCTGATTTATTTTATAGCTGGAAAATTTCATGGTAACCGAACCGGTAGTTTTATTGTTATCGCTAGTCTTTTTGGTAGTCTTTGAATTGATATCTACCGCTACCATTTTGGGTACTTTAAATTTTTTCATATCGAAACTAATAACCGATGAAGCAGGCATCCGGGTAGATACTTTATCATCGTAAATATTGATAATATCGGAAGTGCCATTTTCCTTAGTAGAAATCTGTGCTTTTAATATTTGTCCCTTTGTATTGATATAGAACCTGGCGGCTACTACTTCGTTATCTTTCAGGGGAACCATCTGTATTACGTTCACGCTTTGTGCTGCAATAGTTTCTTTGCCAATATACAATGGCGTAAAGCTAGTGGTATCGGCCATTATCTGCGGAATCTGATTTGGATTCTGTTTGGGTAAGAATGCAATGCCCTTGGTCTTTATTCTAAATTTGGCTGGCTTTTTAAAATACACTGTACCATCGACATTACCGATATTTAAACCTGGTATATCGAAGGCGAGATTGATATTGCAGCTATAGTCTTTAATAGTTGCATACGCCAGATTGCACTGACGGATAATAGCTTTAGCATCCTGCGCCTGTAGCTGTGAAGTACCCAATATAAGTGCGATAAAAAGAATTAATTTATTCATTATATAAGTATGTCTTTTGTTTTAAAATGATACCAGCCAATGCCGGTAAAGAGTACGATATAAAATACTATGATGCCTACAGAAGTGGCTATATCGGTCCACTGCAGGGGATTGTAAAACATATCTCTCCAAACGATCATGTGGGTAGTGAAGAGGAATGGTTTTATATAATCGAAGAAGGGTATATCGAGGGTGCCGATGATGGTGAATACAATAATGGTGCCCATACAGATAATGATGGGTGTAATGGAATTGTTGCTGAATGCGGAGATGCAGAAGGAGTAACTGGCAATGAGCAAGAGGCTAAGGAAAGCGATGCCAAAAGCAGCCATATAACGCCATAGAACATCGGCACTGCGGATGACGGTAAGTGAATCGGATTTGAGGACTATCATATCGCCATTGCCGAATAATATGCGTCCTAACAACAAGGCCATTAGTCCGAGCCATAAGGTGAGTATGGCGGTATAAATAGCGGATGCGGTGTACTTGGCAAAGAAGATATTTGTTCTGCTGAAAGGTCGGCCTGCTATGAGCCTGAGCGTACCATCGGCCGCTTCTCCACTAATAATATCGCCGGTAACAAATGCTATTAATAAGGGCATCTGCATTACAAGCATCTGGAGTACAATAAACGCTACGAGATTGCCATTGAGTATTTTTCCTTCAATATCAAAACTCTGTGAGAATGAACTGAAGATAAAGCTGAGAAAGCCTTTGCCATCGGCCAGCATAGCCATTTGTATCAGCAGTACAATGATGGTGATAGCGAGTAGCCCGATATAACTTCTTGGCTTTGCGGCTATCTTGAATAGTTCTACTTTAATAAGTTTTAGCATCGGTTAATGGGATTTAGTGAGGTTCATGTACAATTCTTCTAAAGGCTTTTTGTAAACAATGCTAATTACATTGATACCTTGTTCTACCAAGATTTTATTTACTACAGGAATGTCCTGTTTTTGAATGTTGAGTTCCAAAGTATTGCCATTCATATTTTGGTGCTGATGGAACTTTGTTAATGATAAAATACTATATGCTTCTGTTGGGTTATCAACTTCTATTTTTACCAGCAGGGCTTTATTATAGAGCAGCTCTTTTACGGAACCACTTATGAGTGCCTTTCCTTTGTTGAGGATAATCATACTATCGGCTGTAAGCTCTATTTCATTTAGTATATGAGAAGCTAGCAATACGGTTTTACCTTCTGCTTTTAAACTAATAATGAAGTCTCGCAGTTCCACAATACCTGAGGGATCGAGACCCGTATTTGGCTCGTCGAGAATAATAAAATCGGGATTGTGGAGTATTACCTGTGCTAGTCCGAGGCGTTGTTTCATACCATGAGAATAGGCCTTTACTTTATCGTTCTCTCTGCCCTTTAAACCTACCTGTTCTATTACCTCTTCTATTCTTTTAGCGGTAATGTTTTTGCCGGTATAAGCACCGAGGATTTCCAGGTTCTTCTTTGCAGAAAGATAGGAATAGAAGTCGGGCTTTTCTATCAAATAACCAATATTGGAAAGGATAGCTTTTCTATTATACTGCAACTCCTGATTGAATATTTTAATGCTGCCACTATCATATTTTATGAGGGTAAGCAGGCAACGCAGGAGGGTACTTTTTCCTGCACCATTGGGACCTAATAATCCATAGACTTCTCCCTTTTCAATGGAGAAACTAAGTCCGTCCAATGCATTAAAATTATCGTATGCTTTTACTATGTTCTCTACTTGCAATGCCTTCATAAGGATTTTTAATAAATCAATTCTGCACAAATATATCTCTTCGGTCAGGATTAATAAACAATGTAGGGGAGGGATTGTTTAAATGGGGAATACAAGGCAACAAGGCAACGAGGCACAAAGTGAATACAAATACAAAGAGAAAGGAGGTAGGAGTTAGGAGAATACACATTATTTGTATTGCTGTTGATTTTTGGGAAATAAAAAAGGCTGACAGTTTTGATGACTGTTAGCCTTTTTATTAATAGTGTATACTAAGTTGTTTTTTTTATAACCACTGACTGAATTTCCGGATGAAAATTGTTTTTACATACTGTGTAAGGAAACAGTAGCTTACCAATATTCCTATTAACCATGGGAAGTACATTAATGGTAGTGGTTGCATTTTCAGCATTGTTGCAAATGGGGAGAATGGAATATAAATACCAACAATCATGATAATAGAGGTAAGGATAATTACTGGTGCAGTAGCCCAACTCTGGAAGAACGGAACCTTACGTGTTCTGATCATGTGTACTATCAATGTTTGTGATAAAAGTCCTTCTATAAACCATCCACTCTGAAACAGGCTCTGATGTTCTACACTATTTGCTTTAAAGAAGAAGTACATTAATGCAAAAGTGGCGTAATCGAATATGGAACTGATGGGACCTATGTAAACCATAAAACGGGTAATGCCGGAAGCATCCCACTTTTTAGGTTGCTCTATGAATTCTGCATCCATAATATCCCATGGAATAGATACCTGAGAAATATCGTACAATAGATTCTGTATTAATATCTGTACCGGCAACATAGGGAGGAAAGGAAGTAAGGCACTTGCCCCCAGCATGCTGAACATATTTCCGAAATTACTGCTGGCAGTCATCTTGATATACTTAATGATATTTCCAAAAGTTCTACGGCCATATATTACCCCTTTACGAAGTACCATTAAGTCTTTTTCGAGGAGGATAATATCGGCACTTTCTTTGGCTATATCCACGGCGGTATCTACACTAATGCCCACATCGGCATCTCTTAGTGCTGCGGCATCATTTATACCATCGCCCATGAAACCAACTGTATGTCCTTTGAACTGTAAAAGCTTTACTACCCTTGATTTTTGTACCGGACTTAGCTTAGCGAAAATAGATACGTTGTCTATCTGTTCTAAAAGGCTTTCATCGCTCATTTGTTCCAGGTCATTTCCCAGTATTACCTGTGTGTAAGAGATTCCAACATCACGGCATATTTTCTTGGTTACTACCTCGTTATCGCCAGTTAAAACTTTTACACTTACACCTAGTTTATGTAGGGCAGCAATAGAATCTTTTGCTGATGGTTTTGCAGGATCCAGGAAGCCAATAAAGCCAGTCAGTGTCATGTTGCTTTCGTCCTCTATAGAATAGTTCAAAGCACGTTCGTCGAATTCTTTTATAGACACCAGTAATACTCTTAGTCCTTCTTTATTTAAACGTTTAGAAATACTGAGGATATTGGCTCTCACCGTTTCATCGATAGGAATTACCTTGTCGTTTTCTATGTGCAACAATTTATCTTCGCCGGGATCGAAAGCATGACTACAGAGCGCAAGCATTTCTTCTACCGCACCCTTACAGATTAAGAGGTGTTTGCCATTCTTCTGTTTCAGAATAACACTCATTCTTCTGCGCAGAAAATCGAAAGGAATTTCATCTACTTTCTGAAAGTGTTCTTCTACTTTAAGGTAATCGAGTAACTCGCCATGTTCCAGTATGGCAACATCCAGTAAGTTCTTTAAACCAGTCTGATGGAAGCTGTTCAGGTAAGCCCATTTCAGTACCTCATCATCATCATCGCCAAATATATTGAGGTGCCTTTCCAGTACAATTTTATCCATGGTAAGTGTACCTGTTTTATCGGTACAAAGAATATCCATAGCGCCAATGTTCTGAATGGCATTTAAACGTTTTACAATAACTTTTCTTTTACTCATTGTAACTGCTCCCTTTGCAAGATTTGCAGTAACAATCATTGGTAGCATTTCGGGGGTAAGTCCTACGGCAACTGCAATAGCAAAGAGTAAAGCTTCCCACCAGTTATGTTTCACCATTCCATTAATCAGGAATACTAATGGTACCATAACTAACATGAACTTGATTAATAGGAAACTAACTTTATTTACTCCTTTATCGAAACTCGTTTCTGCTCTTTTGCCAATGATGGATTTGCTAAGGGAACCAAAATAAGTATAATTACCAGTAGTAACTATCATAGCTGTAGCCGATCCACTAACTACGTTGGTACCCTAAAACA
>Ga0214192_1000708_pt1 | contig 20226 bp, 18 predicted proteins | sample TroBogEpilimnion_44_FD_153030 | JGI IMG/M metagenome (GOLD analysis project Ga0214192, IMG submission 153030) | Freshwater microbial communities from Trout Bog Lake, WI - 29JUL2008 epilimnion | ecosystem: Environmental > Aquatic > Freshwater > Lake > Epilimnion/Euphotic zone | place: Trout Bog... | reverse complement strand
CCCCAGCCGGTACGCGATCGACGCCCCCAGCAGCAGCCCGATACCGGCCCATCCCCAGATGAAGCCGATGCCCCACGCGCCGCGATTGAAAACCTTTTCACCGAACAGGCTGAACAGAATCTGCGCCGCGCCGCCGCCCGACGCCCAGCCCGCGCTCAGCAGCGCCACGCCCGCCACCAGCGGCGTGGCCCGCATGTAGCGCAGCCCTTCGCGATACTGCGTCAGGCCCGATTCCTTCGCCGGCGTCTCACTCGTCACCGCCTGTGTCTCACTCGTCACCCCGGCATTCGGCTTCGCCGGCCGGAAGCCGCCCTCGCGCTTCAGTCGCGAGATGCAGAATGCCGAAATCACGAACGACAATGCGTTGAACAGGAACGCGAACTCGTAGCCCCCCGCCGTTCCCACCGCGCCCAGAAACGCGCCGATCGTGATCGCCGCCCACGACGTCGTCTGCGTCATCGTGTTGGCCGTGTGCAGTTCCGCGGGCGTCGCAATGTTGGGCAGGATCGATGACCGCCCGCTGGTAAAGAACGGCGAGGCGAACATCAGCAGGGCGCTGAGTCCGTACAGCAGCCCGGTGTCCTGCCGGTGAATGCAGAGAATGAAGCCCAGCGCAATCACCGCCCGCGCCAGATCGCTCGCGATCATCACGCGCTTGCGGTCCAGCCGGTCCAGCAGCACGCCCGCAATGGGTCCGGCCGCGAGCATCGGGACCGCGCGCGCGAGGAACACGCCGGTCACCACCAGTCCCGGCCGCGAATGTTCCATCGCCAGACTCAGCACGGCGATGTTGTTGAAGTGATCGCCGATCTCGCTGACGCACTGGCCCGCCCACGTCGCCCGGTAGTTGCGGTTATTGCGGAGCAGGCTGGTGAAGGCGCTCATGGTGCGCGGCGTCCGTTACCGTTTGGCCTCCTGCCACAATGCTTCAAGCTCTTCGATCGGCGTCCCCGGAACGGCCTTGCCCTGCTCGCGCAGCCGCCGCTCCACGTGGCCGAAACGCTGCCGGAATTTGGCATTGGTGCGCCGCAGCGCCTGTTCGGGATCCACCTTGACGAAGCGCGCCAGGTTGACCAGCACGAACAGCAGATCGCCCAGCTCATCGGCAATCTGTTCCTGCGTGCCCATTTCGCGGGCTTCGGCGAATTCCTTCCGCTCTTCATCGAGCTTGGCCAGAACGCCGTTGATATCCGGCCAGTCGAAGCCGGCACGCGCGGCGCGGGAGCTGATCTGTTGCGCCTCCACCAGCGCCGGCAGCGCGCGCGGCACCGGGTCGAGCAGCCCTTCCGCCTCCGGCTTCGGCTTCGATTTGCGCTCTTCGGCCTTGATCTGGTCCCACCGCTTCAGCACTTCCGTGCCGGTGCTGGCGGACTCCTCGCCGAATACATGCGGATGGCGCCGCACCAGCTTCTCATTGATCGCATCGAGCGAATCGCCGATGTTGAAGTGCCCCTGCTCGGCGGCCATTTCGGCAAAGAAGACGGCCTGCAGCATGAAGTCGCCGAGCTCGGCCCGCAGATCGTCCCAGTCTCTGCGGTCGATTGCGTCCAGCACTTCATACGTCTCTTCGAGCGTGTAGGGCTTGATGGAATCGAAGCTCTGCTCGCGGTCCCACGGGCATCCGCCGGGCGCGCGCAACTGCGCCATGATCTGGACGAGGCGTTCGAATTTCTGGCCGGTGCCGGCGGGCACGGGCGGCGTGTTTTGTGGCTGGTCGGGGGTCAAATCCGAATGTAGCACCTGCTGACGGGGCGTTTCCGCTGGTTGTAGACTGATGTCATGAGCGACATGGAAGAGAACGTTTCGCAGCTTTTCGGCGGCGGCCCCGAAAGCGGCGATCAGGACGCGCCTCGCCCGGCACTGCCGCCCGCGGACTTCGATTTTCTGGTCTATTCTCTGCGCCTGCAGGCCGAAATGAATCTGGGCCTGCTGCCCTTTGGCGAGGACGGGCAGAAGCCCGATTTCGAACTGGCGCGCCATCACATCGATCTGCTGGCCATGCTGCAGGAAAAAACGCGCGGCAATCTGTCTCTCGAAGAACAGCGCATGCTGGATAATTCGGTCACCGAACTGCGCTTCCGCTTTATTCAGGTGAAAGAAAAAGCCGTCTGATGCAGTTCCGAATCACCGTGCTGGGTTCCGGAACCAGTTCCGGCGTGCCCACCATTGGCTGTTCCTGCGCGGTCTGCCACTCCTCCGATCCGCGCGATAACCGCCTGCGCCCGTCCATTCTCATCACGGTGCCCATGCCCGAAGGCGACCGCAATATCGTGATCGATACCACGCCAGACTTCCGCACGCAGGTGCTGCGCGCAAAGGTGACGCGGCTCGACGCCATTCTCTACACGCACTCGCACGCCGACCATATTCTGGGACTCGACGACGTCCGTCCGTTCAACTACCACCAGGGCGGCCGCATCCCCATCTACACTTCCGAAAAGGCGTTTTCCACCATCCGCCGCGTCTTCTCTTATGTGTTCGAGCAGCACGAGGGCAAGACCGCCATCCCGCAGGTCGAGGTGAACATCATTGGCGATGCCGCATTCGACGTCCTCGGCATCAGCTTTCAGCCGATTCCGCTGATCCACGGCAGGGAAACGATCTACGGCTATCGCTTCGGCAACGTTGCTTACCTGACGGATCACAATGCGATTCCGGATTCGTCGCTGCCTCTGCTGCAGGGGCTCGACGTGCTCTTCCTCGACGCACTACGCCACCGGCCGCATCCGACCCACACCACCGTAGCGGACGCCACCGAACGCGCCCTGCGCATCGGCGCCAAACAGACCTGGTTTACTCACATGTGCCACGACGTGCCGCATGCCGAAACCCAGGCTTCGCTGCCCCCCGGCGTGTTCCTCGCCTACGACGGGCTTCAAATAGATGGACTCGAAATCGAAGTGAACCGGCCGGCATGAAGATCTTTCGCGCTGCAGGCGAGATTCCGGCCGGACTGGGGCCGTCCGTCGTCACCATCGGGAACTTCGACGGAGTGCATGCCGGTCACCGCGCCATCATGCGGCGCGCGGTGGAGATCGCCGGCGCTCGCGGCCTGTTGCCGGTGGCCATGACCTTCGATCCGCATCCGGCGCAGGTGCTCGCCCCGCAACGCGCGCCGAAACTGCTCATGACGATCAGTCAGCGGCTGCGCAACATCGAAGCCGCCGGCATCGGCGCCGTGTGGCTGTGCCGGTTTTCCCCCGATTTCGCCAAACTCACTCCGGAACAGTTTGCGCGCGACGTGTTGTCCCGCAAGCTGCAGGCCCGCGTCGTGCTCGTCGGCGAAGACTTCCGTTTCGGTTGCGGTCAGTCGGGCAGTTTCGCCACGCTGCGCGAACTTGGCGACAAATTCGGTTTCACGGTGGAAGGCGTCGGCGGCGCCGCCGGCGTCGGGCGGCGCGGTGCGCGGGTCAGCAGCACCGCGATTCGCAATCTCATCGCCGAAGGCCAGGTTTCGCGTGCGTGCCGCATGCTCGGCTCGCCCTTTGCGATTGAAGGCGAAGTCGTGCGCGGCCACGGAATCGGTTCGAAGCAGACCGTCCCGACTCTCAATCTCAAACCGTTCAATGAAATCCTGCCGCGGCAGGGCGTCTATGTAACGCGAGCCCGTGAACTGAACGGCGCGCGTGAATGGGCCTCCATCACCAACGTCGGCATGCGTCCTACTTTTGATGGCGCCGAACTCACCGTCGAAACCTTTCTGCTCGACCCGCTGGACGGCGCGACCCCGGAAAAGATCGAGGTCAGTTTCCTCTATTTCGTCCGCGACGAAAAGAAGTTCCCCGCCGCCGAGGCTCTCAAAGCGCAGATAATGCGCGATATCGGCCTCGCCGCGCGTCTGCATCGCCGCTTGCGGCGCAGGGCTCGTGCGTAGCCGCGTGGGATAATTTTGGCTTAAGAAATCTTAAGGCCCCTGAGGAGGGAATTCCATGAGTCTTTCCGCCGGTAAAATCGCACACATGAAAGCGCTTGCCAATCCGGCAGGCGTGATTGCAGCAGCTGCCATGGACCAGCGTGGCAGCCTTGCCAAGTCCCTTGCTTCCGCGAAAGGTGTTTCGCAGAAGGAAATCACCGATCACGAGATGGAGGAGTTTAAGACCGCCGTAACGCGGATCCTGACGCCTCACGCCAGCGCCATCCTGCTCGATCCGGAATGGGGTCTGCCGGCATCGCGGGCACGTTCGAAGAACGCCGGCCTGCTGCTCGCCTATGAAAATTCCGGCTACGATAACACGCAGCCCGGCCGTCTGCCCGATCTGCTGCCGCATGTTTCCGTGCGCCGCATCAAAGAAGAGATGGGCGGCGACGCCGTCAAGATCCTCATCTATTACACGCCGTTCGACGATCCGAAGGTTAACGACATCAAGCACGCCTTCGTGGAACGCATCGGCGCCGAGTGCGAAACCTACGAAATTCCCTTCTTCCTCGAATTCGTCGGTTACGATCCGGCCGGCGGTGACGAAAAGGGCCTCGAATTTGCGAAAAAGAAGCCCGAGGTCGTCACGCGCTCCATGGAAGAGTTCTCCAAACCGCAGTACCGCGTCGACGTGCTGAAGGTCGAAGTCCCCATCAACGCCAATTACGTCGAAGGCAGCAGCGTGTTCAAAGGCCAGGCCGCCTATTCGCGGGCCGAAGCTCTGGAGCATTTCCGCAACGCCGCTTCGGTGGCGAAGAAGCCGTTCATCTATCTGTCGGCCGGCGTGAGCAACGCGCAGTTCATCGAATCGCTCAGCATGGCGGCGGAAAGCGGCACCGATTACTCCGGCGTTCTCTGCGGTCGCGCCACGTGGAAAGACGGCATGCCGATCTACGCCACCAAAGGTCTGGCGGCGCTCGAAGAGTTCCTCTCGACCGAAGGCGTGAAGAACATCGAAGCCGTCAACCAGGCCATCACGAGCGCCACCCCGTGGTTCGTGAAGGCCGGCGTGAAACTCTAGTCCCATAATCCCGTAGTAACCGGCGGCGTCTGAACCACGACGTTCAGCGCCTCCCGGTCCCCGGTGCCCATCATGTCAACCACAACCAAATCGGAAAAGCGTGACCCCGCGGTTCCTCTGAGCCGCAACAAGCATCTGCAGCGCTGGGTCGATAAGATGGCGCAGCTCACCCAGCCCGCGGCCATCCACTGGGTCGATGGTTCGCGCGAGGAATACGACGATCTCTGCGAACAGATGGTCGCGGCCGGTACATTCATTCGCCTGAACCAGGATTTGTGGCCGGGATGCTTTTACGCCCGCTCGGACGCGAGCGATGTCGCGCGCGTGGAAGACCGCACGTTCATCTGCTCCCTGGCGAAGGACAACGCCGGCCCCACCAACAACTGGGAACCGCCCGCCGAAATGCGCCGCACGCTGAAGCGGCTCTTCCACGGCTGCATGAAAGGCCGCACGATGTACGTGCTGCCCTTCAGCATGGGACCCATCGGCTCGCCCATGTCGCAGATCGGCGTGCAGCTGACCGATTCGCCCTACGTCGTGGTCAACATGCGGATCATGGCCCGCATCGGCGTGCCGGTCTTCGCCGAAATCGACAAGGACTTCAAACGCGTCGTGCCGTGCATGCACTCGGTCGGCATGCCGCTCGCCGACGGCCAGAAGGATGTGGTCTGGCCGTGCAACAAGGAAAAGTACATCGTTCACTTCCCGGAAACGCGCGAGATCTGGTCGTTCGGTTCCGGTTACGGCGGCAACGCGCTGCTCGGCAAGAAGTGCTTCGCGCTGCGCATCGCTTCCAATATTGCGCGCGATGAAGGCTGGATGGCCGAGCACATGCTCATCGTGGGCGTGGAAAATCCCGCCGGCGAAAAGACCTACGTGGCGGCTGCCTTCCCCAGCGCCTGCGGCAAGACGAACTTCGCCATGCTGGTGCCGCCCGAAGGCTTCGAGGGCTGGAAAGTCTGGACGGTAGGCGACGACATCGCCTGGATCAAGCCCGACAAAGACGGCCAGTTGCGCGCCATCAACCCGGAAGCCGGCTTCTTCGGCGTCGCGCCGGGCACCTCGCACCAGACCAATCCCAACGCCATGGCCTCGCTGGCGCGCAATACCATCTTCACCAACGTCGGCCTCACGCCCGAAGGCGGCGTGTGGTGGGAAGGCATGACCAACGCGCCGCCCGCCGAGTGCCTCGACTGGCAGGGCAAGAAGTGGACTCCCGAAATCGCGAAGGAGACCGGCGCCAAGGCCGCTCATCCCAACGCGCGCTTCACCGCGCCGGCCTCGCAGTGCCCCACCATCGACCCGGCCTGGGAAAATCCCGACGGCGTGCCGATCAGCGCCATCATCTTCGGCGGACGCCGCGCCACCACCATGCCGCTCGTCTTCCAGGCCTTCAACTGGAGCTCAGGCGTCTATATCGGCGCCACCATGGGTTCGGAAATGACCGCCGCCGCCGTCGGCACCGTCGGCAAAGTACGCCGCGACCCGATGGCCATGCTGCCCTTCTGCGGCTATCACATGGGCGACTACTTCCGCCACTGGCTCAAGATGCAGCGCAATCTGAGCGAGACCCCGCGCATCTTCCACGTCAACTGGTTCCGCAAGGATAAGGACGGCAGGTTCATCTGGCCCGGCTTCCGTGAGAACATGCGCGTGCTGAAGTGGATCGTCGACCGCGCGCACGGCCGCGCCAAGGCCAAGGAAACGCCCATCGGCTGGATGCCGCGCCACGAAGACATCGAGTGGACCGGCATGGGCTTCGATAAGGCTTCTTTTGACGAACTCCAGCGCTTCGACCCGCAGGCGTGGCGTCAGGAAGTCATCGGTCACGAGGAGTTGTTCCTCGATCTGCACGATCATCTGCCGCCCGAAATCATCTACGAGCGGGAACTGCTCATCGCGCGAATCTAAACTCGCGCGAATCGAAGCTCGCGCGAATCTAAGCTCGCGCGATCCACAGGCACGCGAGCAAATGAAAAGGCCCCGGCAAACGTCGGGGCCTTTTTTGTTGCGCCGCGCCGCAATCGGCGCGGGGAATGCAGCCTACTGGCGCGGACCGAAGCGATTGTCCGTGCCGCTCATCAGAGGCACCAGTCCGTCCTTGATCTTCGCAATCTGGGCGTCGTTCAGTTGCTTGTAAATCGCGCCCACTGCCTCGCCGCGGCAAACGGTGGCGGATTCTTCCGCCTTCGCGTGCCGTGAAATGGCATCGGACAGGTTGCTGTTCATCTGATCCCGCATCGCCTTCAGCATGGCTTCGGTTTCGCGCTTGATGTCGGCGGCGGCCGGCGCGAGGCAGCGCTGCTCGTTCTTCACAATGTCGGTGATCCTCGCGACCTGCGAAGCGTCCAGCGCAAAATACTTGGTCAGGAACGCCACGTCGTGCTCAACTGCCGCGGCCGTGTCGACCGGTGCCGGCGGTGCATCCTTGCCGCCTCCCTTTTTACCAGCGCCTCCGCCCTGGGCGAACATCGTGGCGGCCATCATCGCGGAGACAACAATCAATCGTAGTTTCATCCATTCAATCCTGTTGCAAATTTCCGTTTCGCCTTCCCGGATGTTGAAATTATACGCCTCGAAAATGCTTCAAGGCTTCGATCTTAAAGGTTCCGTTAATGGAAGTTGCAGCGGCAACCGTCGTCTGCCGCATCGGGCATCGAAGCGCGTTTCTCCGGCGCAATGGAATGTTTCACGTAGCGGCACCTCGGCGCGCCGGGTGGTTGCGAACGGGCCGCGATCGCCGTCAGCATCCGCACGGAATCCTCGAACGCGCGGCCAGTAAAAGTGCCAGCCGCGCACCGGTCATTTGTTCCCGGCCCGCTTCTTCCCGGCCCGCTTTTCCGAAGTCCGCTCTCTATTGACCAGGCGCCCGTGCAGCCAGCGTGAACAGGTAGTTCACCATGTTCTGCATATCGGGCTGCTTGAAGTTGTAGGGCGGCATCGGCGTGGTGGGCGACACCTTCTTCGGATTGACGAAGTGCTCGATCACCCAGGCCTCATTGCGCCGCTGCGACATGCCGTTGAGCGCCGGGCCGATCTTCCCGCCCACACCGTTCACCGCATGGCACGCGCCGCACGAATTCTTCTGGTAGAGGATCGCGCCCTGCACCGCAAAGTCCGGCGCAGTATCCACCACTTCGGCGTTATCCGGCGTGAGCTTCAGCAGGAAGGCCTGTACGTCCTTCATCTCCGCGTCGGTCAGATTGGCCGGCGCCATCGAACTGCCAGGCGAAGCCGCGGCCGGATTCTTCAGATGCGTGAGCAGCCAGTCGGCATCATGCCGCCGCGCCGTATTCACCAGATTGGGGCCCGATTTCGCGGTAGTCCCCGCTTCAATGTTGTGGCAGGCGCCGCACTTCTCGCGCCGGTAGTAACCGATGCCCGCCAGTTCATTAGGCGCCGATTCCATCCACTGCGTCGGGCCGGCGAAATCGATCGAAGACGCCACCGTCTGCGGCGGCGTCGACTTCACGGCAGCGCCGGTCAGCCCGCCCCAGCCAATGCCCGCCAGCACCACGATCCCGATCGCCAGCGTGCGCTGGCGCACCGCCACCAGCTTGCCGCGGTCGATGAACGGCGTCAGGATCAGCGCAACAATCGCCAGTGTCGGCAGCACGACTGTGCCGACCACTTCCAGCGGTCCCTCAAACGCCTTCAGCGTCTGGAACAGGAACAGGAAGTACCATTCCGGCCGCGGGATGTACGCCGTGTCCGTCGGGTCCGCCATACGTTCCAGCGGCACCTTGGCCATCACGGCCATGGTGAAGAGAATGGCGAACGCCACAAAGACCGCAACCGTGTCTTTGAAAACCTGTTCGGGGAAAAACTTCTTCTTCGGCTTCAGTTCGTCGCCCGGGGCCGGAGCCACGCCGTGGCGGCGCACCAGAAATACGTGGAAGAAGATCAGGATCATCGTCAGTGGCGGCAGCAACTGCACGTGCATCGTGTAGAACCGCGCAAACGTCTGCACCCCGATCGCTCCGGCGCTCGCCAGAATCCGGCTGACATACGGACCCATCATCGGCACCGTGGCGCCGATCTGCGTCGTCACCACCGTCCCCCAGTACGCCCGGTTGTCCCACGGCAGCAGATATCCGGTCAGACCGTATGCGAGCGTCAGCAGCAGCAGCACCACGCCCACAATCCACGTCGCCTCGCGCGGCTTCTTGTAGGCGCCCCAGATGAAGACCTGCAGCATATGAATCACCACGATCACGATGATCATGCTCGCGCCCCAGTGGTGCAGCCCGCGAATCAGCCTTCCGCCCGTGACTTCGGTCATGATGTACCGCACGCTGCTGTACGCGTCGCCCGGCGTCGGCGCATAATTGAAGCCCAGCATCATGCCCGTGAAGAACTGAACCATGAAGAGGAACAACGCCACGCTGCCGAAAATCTGGTGCCAGCCGCTCGACGCCGGAATGTCTTCGTTCAGAAAGTGATGCAGACCGGATACGATGCCGGTCCGGTGGTCGATTTCGTCCAGGAGCTGTTTCAGTTTGTCGCCCATGTTGAGTCGCTCCTTACGCCTGCTGCTTCAGATCGCCGATCTGCAGCCGGTTGTTTTCGATTTTGGTTTCGTATCGGTCGAGCGGGCGCGGCGCCGGGCCGGCGGTCACCTTACCGTCGAGCGAGAAGATCGAAGTGTGGCACGGGCAAACGAACTGGCCGTTCTCCACGTGATACGCGCAGCCAAGGTGGGTGCACTGCGGCCCGAACGCCACAATACTGCTGTCGGTATTCTTCACCACCCACGCCGTCTTCTTTTCCGTCACCAGGCGCCAGCCGTCGAGCCGGCTCTCCTGGAAGCTCAGCTCCACCGGCGTGCCCGGATTGATCTGCCCCACATCGCCGGCGTCGATCCACTTCGTCCCGCCGCGCTTGCGCGGTGCCGTCAGCAGGTAGATGCCGGTCGGAACCGCGAGGGCGAGGCCGATCAGGGCTCCAAAGATATTGATGACGGCCAGGTGAAAGGCTCGCCGGGAGGGACTATAGTCCTCGTTGGCCTGTTGCGGCGCTGGATTCTGTTCTGACATGCGGTTTCGGTTCCCGTAAAAGACGTATGGGCCCGATAAAAAATTACACGGGCCAAGCAGTGATTCTACACTGTGCGCCGCATTCCGAACAGTGATGGCGCGCACGTTTTTTTGCCACACTGCGAAACGGAACGGCGGTATTTATCGGGTGGCGCCGAATTTTTGATATCCTCATCCCCATGAATCGCTTTTCCATGACCCGGAAGACCGTTGCGCGCTCCCTCGCCGTTGTCTCGTTCCTTTTTGCCGGATGGCTGGCCTACACGCAGGCCCCGCCCTCGCAGCTCAAAATCAACAAAGTCAAAGAAGATCTCTATGAGATCGAAGGCGACGGCGGCAACGTGGCCGTCTACATCACCAGCGAAGGCGTCATTCTGGTAGACGACAAGTTCGATGCCGACCACGACCAGATTCTCGCCAACATCAAATCCGTCACCAGCCAGCCCGTCAAGTACATCCTGAGCACGCACTATCATCAGGACCACAGCGGAGGCAACGGCAAATTCCTCGGCACCGCGCAGATCATTTCCACCCAGCAGGCGCGCCTGAACATCCTGAACAAGGTGCAGTCCAACATGGCGGCGCCCGACGTCCAGCCGGCCACCATTACCTTCAACGATGAAATGTCCGTCTTCCTCGGCGGCAAGGAAGTTCGCGCGAAATTCTACGGGCGCGGCCACACCAATACGGACGCGGTCATCTATTTCCCCGCGCTGAAGGTCGTCCACACCGGCGATCTCATGTCCGGCAACACCCCGCTCATCGACTATCCCGGCGGCGGCAGCGTCATCGAATGGACGAAGACGCTCGACAAGGTCCTCTCCTCGCTCGATTTCGATACCGTCATCCCCGGCCACGGCGCCGTGACCACGAAAGCCAGCCTCCAGGAATACCGCAACATGGTGGAGAAGCTGCGGACGCGCGCGCAGGGCCTTGTGCGCGGCGGCAAGAGCGCCGACGAATTGTTCCAGGTCATGGCCACCGAGTTCAACTGGAAGAAAGGCTCCTTGCAGGAACAGTGGAGCCTGCAGGGCCTCATGAAAGAGTTGAAGTAGAAAAGAGTTGAAGTAGAAAGTTGAAGTAGACCGCAAACACCCACCAGGAACCAAAAGAGCGGCGCCGCCGGCTGCAACCGGTGACGCCGCTCTTTTCGTTTCCGGTCGTCTGTTACTTCAGCTTGTCGGCAATCTTCGCAAGGCCCGCCTTCCCCATCGCCTCATCGGCCTCCCAGCCCGGGCCGCCGCTGACCGCGATCGCGCCAATCGTCTCCCCGCCCACGATGATCGGCAGTCCGCCGCCCATCGCGATCGTGCCTTCCACCGGCGGCGAAGGCAGCGTGCCCTCCGCCAGCGGCTTCCCGGCGGCCATCTTCGTCGACCAGCCTTCTACCGATTCTTTCGACGGCTTGCGGTAAACCAGTGCCGTGTAAGCCTTTTTGTGCGCAATGTCCATCCGGTGCATGAAGGCGCCGTCGTCTTCGAGCGAGACCAGCGTCCGTCCGCTGCCGTTGAGCACCACCACGGCGCATTTGTATTTCATGGTTCGGCACTGCGCCAGCGCGCCCTCGGCGGCGGCAATGGCCATGTCGAGCGAAAGAGCCTTCTGGATGATCAGACCCTGATCGGCGGCGCGCACGGCCGGTGCCTGAAACGCCGCCAGCATTGCCGGCACAACGAGCGCGGCGAATTTCTTTGACATCATGAGTTGCGGTTCCCTCTCTGACTCCGTACGGAGCTTCTGAATTATACGCCAGTTGCGGCAGACAATAAAAAGGCCGCCAGTCGCCCGGCGGCCTTCTCACTTGAAACTGTCTGACCGGTCCCCGGTCGCCCGAAGTTAGTCGCCGAAGCTGCCGACTTCTTCCTTCGAGTCCGCCGGCTTCGCGGCAGGCGCGGCCGGCTGGATGCCGCCCAGCGAATCGAGCGGCACAAAGCCCCCTTCGACCGGCTTTTCCTTCAGCACCACTTCGCGATACAGCTTCGCCATCCGGGCGTCTTCAGCCGCCTTCTTCGCCATCTCGGCGTTGCGCGCGCGGATCTTCTCTTCGCGGGCCGTCTTGGCAATGCCCTGCGAATCGAGATCGTGCTGAATACCCTTGTCCACCGCCTCCTGGCTCAGAATCAGCGAGTGCTGAACCGTGGCGAGCGGCACCTTCTTGTTGCCGGCGAAAATCTCATGGCGTCCGCGCTCTTCATACCACTTGGTGAGCGAGGCCGTCATGTGCATCTTCTCGACGATATTGCGCCAGCCCACGCCCGTGTTGTAAGCGCAGAAGCTGATCTCGCCTTCCTGCGTCGCATACGGGATGATGCACTGTTCGGTGCGGCGGAAGTCGTAGTTGAACAGATCCTGGAACCACATGCCCGCGATGAAGAGGAAGTTCCAGCGGTCCTGCCGGCGCTTCTCAATGTCTTCGAAGGTGCGGTCCGGAGTCACCTTGCCGTAGTTGCGGCCCGTGGCGCCGAAGCACTTGTCGAACTTCATCAGCATATCGGTCAGCTTGAACGTGCTGGGCGCTTCGAACGGATTGTAGTTGCGGAGCAGCGCCAGCGAAACGCCGAGGATCGAAAGCTTCTTGCCGCGCGCCGCGTCGTTGATCGATGCGATGTCCTTCGCCAGCTGTTCGGCATTCAGGAACTGCGTCACCGGGCGGAATTCCTTCGTTTCCTTGTCGATCATCACCGCCATGCCCACGCCGCAGTTCGGGTGGCAGCCGCAGCTCAGCTGTCCCCACTGCGCATCGGGTCCGTGGATCAGATCCGCCCAGTCCGAAAACGTGCTCATGAAGGAGATCGGGAACCAGTCGCGGGCCGGTTCGCCCATGCCGACCTGATTCTTCACGTCGTGCGCCAGGTGCGACAGCGTATAACGCTGCGCCGCGCGCCGCTCCGGCGTCACTTCTTCGTCGCGTCCCGTGAAGGAAACCGGCTGGAAGGAAAGGAACGAGATCTTCTTCGGATTGTCCAGCGCGAACCGGATCACCTGGCCGACCTGCTCGTTGTTCACGCCATTGATCAGCGTGATCACCGGCACAATGTCGACGCCGTTCGAGTGCAGGTTCTCAATCGCCCGGATCTTCACGTCAAACAGGTTGCCCACCGCGCGATGCGAATTGGCCGCATTGCCGATGCCGTCGAACTGCAGGTACGCATACCGCAGGCCCGCTTCGGCCGCCTGCCGGCAGAAGTCCGGCCGCTTGGCAAATTCAATTCCGTTCGTCGCCGCCTGCACGCTGTTGTAGCCGACCTTGCGGGCGTAGCGCACCGCATCGAGGAAGTGGGGCGAAAGCGTCGGCTCGCCGCCCGAAAACTGGACCGACATCTGCCGCCGCGGCTTAATCGTGATGGCGTTGTCCAGCATCGTTTTGATTTCTTCGAACGTCAGTTCGTGCACGAAGCCAACCTGATTGGCGTCCATGAAGCACGGATCGCACATCATGTTGCAGCGGTTGGTCAGATCGATCGTCAGCACCGAACCGCGCCCGTGCGTCACCGTGCTCGAACCGTGGTTGTGCAGATCTTTGTCGTTGTGCGCCCGCATGTCGCGGCCCGGGAAAACGCGTTCCACGTGCTCGAGGAAGCTCGTGTCGATCGCCATAATGTCTTCAAAGTGGCCGTGGATTTCGCAATCCTTCACCATGAAGATCTTGCCGTCGCGCTCAATGATCTGCGCTTTGATCTCGCCCGCCTTCTCATTGCGGAGGATCTCCACCGGCAGCTCGCCATTCACAATCTTGTTGCGGATTTCCGGCACGCACTTGGGGCACAGCGAATCGGTCTGGCGCGGCCAGCCAAGCTGCGGCTTCTGCTTTTCCCACGACTTGAGCAGCGGCTTGTCCGCCCATTTCGGCGTGAACGAAGGATTCGGCTTGATGGAGTTGAATGCGTTGAAAACGCTCCAGGCTCCCTTGGCCGCCATGGTGACCGCTTTTTCAGCGTACTTAATCGGTTTGTGCATTCGTTCAGGCTTCCCTTCGGATTAGCTGCAATGGCGAAAGCTCAGGCAGACCTCTGCCGAACCCGTATTCACCATTGTTAACAGGGTAGTACGGGGCGGTCGGCGGACCGACTGGAAAGCAGTGAAGTGTCGCGTTTTTCGGTCGGATGGGGCAATCCGCCATCGAACGGGACCCAGCAGCGCCTGAACGGGCGAAAAACGGGCTAAGTAGCAGTGCGATCTTCAAGTTAGATCGTCACGGCCACGGCGGAAATTCGGTTCCGCGGCGCCATTCAGGCTAACATGGCTGGGGCAAGCATGCTGACACCTGCGATTACCGCCGACACCGTTCGAAATACCGCGCGGGAGTGCGGGTTCGATCTGGTCGGCGTGGTCCCCGCCGCCGAAATCGCCGACTTCGCCCGCTTCCGCTCCTGGGCCGATCGCGGCCTCGCCGGCCAGATGCGCTACCTCACCGACCGGCGCGGCGACCTTCGCCACCATCCCGAAGAACTTCTGCCCGGCCTCCGCTCCGTCATCTGCGTCGGGCTCGTCTACAACGGACCGGAGCCGAACTCCACCCAACTGTCCCCGCCCGAACGCGCCTGGATCTCCCGCTACGCCTGGGGCGAAGACTATCACGATGTGCTTCGCGAAAAACTTGAGGCAATGGCATCGAAGCTATTGGAAAAGAAAGCAATGCAGTATCGCGCCTGCGTCGATACCGCGCCCCTTTTGGAGCGCTCGCTCGCCCGCGCCGCCGGCCTCGGCTGGATCGGCAAAAACACCTGCCTCATCAGCCAGCAGCTCGGCTCCTGGTTCTTCCTCGGCGAACTGCTCACCACGCTCGAACTGGAACCCGACGCCGCCCCCGTCCCCGACCGTTGTGGGAGCTGCACCCGCTGCATCGATGCCTGCCCCACCGCAGCCATCGTTCCCTCGCCCCATGGACGTTTCGAGCTCGATGCCCGCCGCTGCATTTCCTACTTCACCATCGAACTGCGCGGCACCCTCCCCGAGGAGCACCGCACCGGCATCGGCCACAACATCTTCGGCTGCGACATTTGTCAGGACGTCTGCCCGTGGAACCGCAAGGCGGCGCTCACCCGCGAACCCGCCTTCGCGCCCGGTGAAGTCGCTCCGCCGCTCGATCGCATGGCCGCTCTCAGCGAGTCCGAATTTCGTGCGCTGTTCCGCCGCACGCCGGTGAGCCGCGCAAGGTACTCCGGCTTCCTGCGCAATGTCGCGGTGGCCATGGGCAATTCCGGCCTGGCGAAGTTCCGCGAGCCCCTCGCGAAGCTGGCCGCGTCGCCCGATGCGGTGGTGGCGGAACATGCCCGCTGGGCGTTAGAGCGTCTGCCGCTCGACCCGGCCCCGTCCGGCGCCTGACGCCGTCTACCGCTTCACCGTCGGCAGCAGCACCACCAGCCCGTCGTCGATCCCGATCACCGGCGGCACCTCGGTCCGCTGCTCCCAGCGCTCCGGCCGCAGCACCCGCACCACGGCAATCTCGTCGCACGACTGGAACTTCGGGCAGCGCAGACAATCCTTCCACGCCTTCAGCGGCAGCTCGCCCCGTTCCACCTCGTGGAACTGCAGCTTGCCGAAGAAGCCCGGCACGTAGGTGAACGCAAACACCGCATCCAGCCCGTAATGCTTGGCCTCGCTCACCAGCGCATCCACAATCAGCCGTCCGATCCCGTGCGTCTTGTGGCTCGCCGCCACCGCCAGCGACCGGATCTCGCCCATTGTCGGCGAATAGAAATGCAGCGCGCCGCAGCCCACCAGCGTGTCGCCGTCGTAGGCCACCATGAAATCGCGCATGGCTTCGGAAAGCTCGAACTCGGTCCGCGCCAGCATGATCCCCTTGGCCGCGTAGCCGTTGATGAGCGCCAGCAGGCCGGGTATGTCCTGCATGGTCGCCTTGCGGACCACAATGCCGCGCGCCGGCCGCTGCACGGAATCGGGCACTACATCGGGAGTGAGAGCGCTGAGCATCTGCAACTACTTCAACGAACCGGCGATCACGCGGGTTCCGTCATCCTGATTATCGAACACGCGGCGCACAATGTTCGGGTCCGATCCGCGCACGATCCGCACCTCGGCCACCCCGCCCAGCACCGCGTCGGTCGCCGCATTCAGCTTGGCCTGCATGCCGCCCGTAGCCACGCCGGCGGCGATCAGCTCGCCGCAGCCCGCAACCGTCAGCACCGGAATGCGCTGCTTGTCCGCATCCAGCACGCCGGGAACGTCCGTCAGGAACACGCACCGGTCCACCTTCCAGCCCGAAGCCACCGCCACCGCCATCGAATCGCCGTTCACGTTGAACACTTCGCCGTTCCGTCCGCCCGCCACGCACGCCACCACCGGCACGTAGCCCGCTCCGGTGAGCGTTTCGAGCAGCCGCGGATCGGACGATACCACGCGCCCCACCCACCCCAGCTCCGGATCCAGCTGCTCCGCAATCGCCACGCCCGAATCGATGCCCGTCAGTCCCGCCGCCCGCGAACCCGCCGCGCAGATCGCCGCCACCAGCTGCGTATTCACCGAGCCGGCCAAAACCTTCAGCACCGCATCCACCGTCTCATCGGTCGTCACGCGCAGCCCGCGCACAAACGTGCTCTTCACCCCGCGTTCTTCAAGGAAGCGCGTCATCTGCTTGCCGCCGCCGTGAACCACCGTCACATGCACGCCGGACGCCGCCACCGCCGCAATCTGATTCGCAATATCGGTGCGCGACGCCGGGTCGTCCAGCAGGCTCCCGCCCACTTTGATCAGTGCCCGCATCGTTAGAGAAGTCCCGCCGTTTCTTCGTATCCAAGCGCAAGGTTCATGTTCTGAATCGCCTGTCCGGCCGCGCCTTTCACCAGGTTATCGATGGCGCTCACCACCACCACGCGCCCCGTGGCCGCATCCGCCGCCACTCCGATGTCGCAGAAGTTGGTCCGCTGCACGGCCCGCAGGTCCGGCACATGGCCCGCCTGGTACAGCCGCACGAACGGCTCGTCGTGATACCGCTTGTCGTAAACTTCCAGAATTTCCGCCGCCGACATCGGCATCGCCGGCCGGAAGTAAATCGTTTCCAGAATGCCGCGATCGATCGGAATCAGCTGCGCCGTGAAGCTGAATTCGCTCTCCTCCACGCCGCTCGTCATCAGCACTTCCGGCACGTGCCGGTGATTCAGCATCGAATAGGCGGAAAAGTTTTCCGTCACCTCGCAGAAGCTGGTCTTGAGCGATGCCTTGCGACCCGCCCCGCTGACGCCGCTCTTGGCATCGCACACAATCCCGCACTTGCGATCGATCACGCCCGCTTCCACCAGCGGACGAATCGCCAGATTCGCCGCCGTGGGATAACAGCCGGGATTCGAAATCAGCCGCGCCCCCCGCGCCGCCGCGCGATGAAATTCCGGGATGCTGTAGACCGCTTCGCCGAGCAGCCCGGCGGCGGTGTGCTCTTCCTTGTACCACTGCTTGTAACGCTCGGCCGTGCCCAGCCGGAACGCGCCGCTGAGGTCCACCACCACCGCCCCGGCGTCGAGAAACTTCTGCGCCAGGTCCATGGAAACCTCCGGCGGCGTGGCAAACAGAACGGCCTTCAGGCCCTCCGCCTTCACCGAATCCGCCGACGCCGGCGCGCGGCGAATGCCGGATTTACGCAGCAGTTTCGCCTCGTCGCCGCCATCGGCGCGGTGCTCTAAAAGGACGGGCTCGCAATGCGGGTGCCGCGCCAGAATCCGCGCCGCCTCCGCCCCGCTGTACCCTCTGAAACCGACAATTCCGACCGAAGCGCTCATGGTTATTTATTCACCGATATGAATAAATATACCAGATGAGGCCGAACCTCCGGGTCCGCCGGAACCCCGTCAGACCGCCTGCAGGACCTTCTCTTCCTGCTTCTTCCCGGCCTTCGCCACCGGTGCCGGACGCGACCGCCGCTTCTTCCAGTTCAGGAAACGGCGCAGCGAAAGCGCGATCCCCGTATACACCAGCACGCAGCCGCCAGCCGTAAACAGCAGCGCCAGCGTCTCTCCGAAAACGCCCCAGATTTCACCGGTGTGCGTGTACCGCAATATCGACTCGATGCGCCGGCCGCTGCTCTGCGCCTCAAACGGAGTCCATTTCACCACCCTGCCGTCTTCGCGCGCCACCGTCAGCGCGCCCTGGTCCTGCGGCTGCGCGCCGTTGCCTTTATCTACCGTGAATTCAAACGGGTCGCGCGGACCGTCCGGCACGCGCACGCGCACGTAATTCCAGCCCGGCATCTGCGCCTCGGCCGTGGCCACCGCCGCATCCAGCCCGGCGTAGTTCAGCGGCGGAGCGTCGTGACGGCGGCGCGCCACCGCGGGCTCCGGCTGCCTCCCGTTGGCCGCCTGCTGTGTACCCTGCGGCCGATCGCCCTGCTGTGCACCGCCCTTCTTCCCCGCATTCTGCTGCGGACCCTTCTCGCCGCCCTTCTTCTTGCCCTTCTTCCCGTCCCGTGCGCGCACCGGGCTCGCCGTGCTGCTGTAGACAAAGTCCTTGACCCCGTCGTACGACATTTCCACCGCCGACCCCACAATCACCACCAGCGGAAGCCACGCCCACACCCCGATCACGTTATGCCAGTTGAAGTCCCGCGCCTTCCCGCTCGCGCCCTTGCGGAACAGCACCACCGGCTTAAAGTGCTGCCACGTCATCTTACGCGGGATCCACAGGTAAATGCCGCTCAGCAGGATGAAGAAGAACGCCACATTAGCGGCATTCATCGTCGATTCCGTCGCCTTTCTGAGCCCGCCGTCGATCCCCGCCCACCGGTGCAGATGATTCACCGAGCGGAAAAACGCCCGCGTCGGAATCGTCGTCCGCCCCAGCGACGCGCCCGTGTACGGATTCACATAAAGGTTCCCCTCGTCGTCCGACATCGACTCCGAAAGCACCCCCACCGGCTCGGCCGGATTCGAATAAAACGTGATCTCGTACGGCTCGATCCCTGCTTGTTCCCGCACCTTCGCCATCAGCGCTTCCGGCGTCAGCCGCGCTGCCGCCTCCGCCGGCGGCGTGAAGCGCACCGTCTGGTGCCGCGCCCACGTGTTGATCTGCTTTTCGTAAGTCAGCAGAATGCCGGTCACGCACTTTTCGAGTACGATAATCCCCGCCGCCAGACCCAGGCACAGGTGAAACCAGAAAAATAATTTACGCAAACTGTGGACTCCGCTTCAAAGTGGTTCTCAGGGATTACCGTTCAAACAAGCTGCTGACATCCGACCGCGCTTCGGACTTTGCGTCCTGCTTCAGCGCCAGTCCGTATTCCTCGCGGGCGCGTTCCTTCTCGCCCGTCTTCGCCAGTAAACCAGCCAGGTGGTAATGCGCCACCGGACGAGCCGCGGCCCGCAGGGAGAGCTCCAGCAGCGGCCTTGCCTCTTTATAGTTGCCCTGGCGGAAATAAATCCAGCCCAACGTATCGGCCACGTAAGGATTGCCCGGCGCCGTCTTCAGCGCCTTGCGTCCCCAGTAGATCGCGTCATTGATCCTGTTGGACTGCAGCAGATAATTGGCCAGATTATTCATCGCCAGTGCATTCTTCGGATCGGCCGCCAGCGCCTTCATGTACTGCTTCACCATATCGTCGGCCGGCGCGCCATTTTTTGCATCCAGTTCAGCCAGCAGGATCAGCGCTTCGGCGCTTTCGCTGCTCCTCGCCAGTTCGGCGAGCCGCTCCCGCGCCGCGGCCACCTGACCGCCGCCAATTTCCGCTTTCGCTTTATCCAGCTCGGACCTGACGGCGACCGCCTGCGCGTGGGACTCGCGCAAAATCTCCGGCATCAGCCCGTCGGTGTCGTAAGTGGGGTCCAGTGCCGTCAGCGAAATGCCCGTGACCGCAACGCTCCGGCCGCCCTTCGCTGGCAGCGAGCCAACGCTGCCCGGATCCGGCAGCCCCGCGAGAACACGGCTGGCTTCGACCGTCCCCGCTTCCGCTGCGGACTTCCAGTCGAACAGCGCCCGCACCGCGTCGTCATTGTTTAAGAAGGTCAGCCGGTATGCGTCGTTCACACTCAGGCCCACCGGGACGGCATCGTCCTTCGGCGCGGCGAACTGCAAAGGCAGCGTGGCGGCCATCGCAGACCCGGCTATTGCGGCGGCAAAAACCAGCAGCGCCCCGCTCCTCGCAGCCAGGCTCCGCAGTGTCCATCCGGACGATTGTTTGTGTGCGTATGGCGACTGCATTCGTTTCTCTTCCGGGACAAAACGGAATAGGTTCACGCTATTATTTCACGCCCGACTGCCTGCCGCAATTCCCGTGAGCAGCCCGCGGAATACCCGCACCCGCCCCGCCC
>Ga0214192_1000706_pt1 | contig 20254 bp, 9 predicted proteins | sample TroBogEpilimnion_44_FD_153030 | JGI IMG/M metagenome (GOLD analysis project Ga0214192, IMG submission 153030) | Freshwater microbial communities from Trout Bog Lake, WI - 29JUL2008 epilimnion | ecosystem: Environmental > Aquatic > Freshwater > Lake > Epilimnion/Euphotic zone | place: Trout Bog... | reverse complement strand
TACGAAAATCCGAAATTACAAGATTTTTGTGAAATAGAATTACTAGATGGTCGAACACTGGAACGACATTCTAATGTCATCAGCAATGATGAAGGTCTCTATCTTGGTCGTGTTTGGTTTTTTCGGGACATCACCTACCGAAAACACATTGAAGCAGAATTACAATCTAATCAGCAACGATTACAACTAGCAATCCATTCGGGACAAATAGGAATTTGGGAGTTAAATCTGCAAACTCACGAACTCCTCTGGGACGATACCATGCTAGCACTGTATCAAACTAACCGAGAAGATTTTTCTGGTCACTACAACGCATGGCTGAGCCGAGTTCACCCCGAAGACAGACCGCTTCATGAAAACGCTCTGCGAACCGCCATTATTCAAAAAAGCGAGTACCATCTGGAATTTCGTGCCATCACTCCCGACGGTGAAATAATCAACCTGAAAGGAAATGCTCAGGTCATTAGCGATATTAACGGTGAAGCCATTCGCTTAATTGGCACAAGTTGGAATAATAATGCCTATGCGATTGCGCAACAACAATTACAGTTTGCCTACAACGCTATTAACTCCAGTCAAAGCGCCTTCTTCTGGGTTGATCCGGCAGGTGATTTGTTTGCTATCAATGATTATGCCTGTGCCAATCTGGGCTATAGTCGCGAAGAGTTATTAGGAAAACCTTGCTGGTTTATTGACCCATCGTTAAATCAGCAAGCCTGGTTAGCTACTTGGCATGAGCTAAAAAAACAAAAAAAACTTCAGCATGAATCCATTTTCCAGCATCGCTCTGGAAACCTGATTCCCGTCGAAATCATTTGTAATTATTATCGGAATGAAGACAAGGAATATTGTTTTACTTTCGCTAATGACATCAGTGATCGCGAGCAAAATGCATTGGCACTTAAAATGGAAAGTGATAAAAATGCCGCGTTACTGCGCAATGCCAGTGATGGTATTCATATCCTTGATTATGATGGAAATATTCTGGAAGCCAGTGACTCCTTTTGCAACATGCTAGGGTACACTCGCGCTGAAATAATTGGCATGAACGTAAGCCAATGGGATGCAGGTTTCCTAACACCGGAAGAACAACTAGACGTAGTCAGAAGACAGTTTGACACACCCTTGCGATCACAGTTTGAAACACGACATCGTCGTAAAGATGGCTCGATTTTCGATGTTGAAGTCAGTGGTCACACTGTAGAATTGAATAATAATCGAGTACTGTTCAATTCTTCACGTGATATTAGTGAGCGCAAAAAAACCGAAAAAATTTTACAAGAACGAGAACATTATCAACGCGCCTTGCTAGATGGCTTTCCTTTTATGGTCTGGCTTAAGGATGAAAATAGCAAATTTCTAGCCGTCAACCATGCCTTCGCAGAAGCCTGCGGTTTATCTTGCCCATCTGAACTAGAAGGCAAAACAGATTATGATATTTGGCCTCACGATTTAGCAAGTGCATATCAAGCTGATGACAAAACTGTACTAGCAAGCGGCGTGTCCAAAAGTGTTGAAGAACCCATAGAAATCAATGGCAAGCGCATTTGGTTTGAAACCTATAAATCGCCGGTCAAAATAATAGGACAAGTAAAAGGAACCATTGGGTTTGCGCGAGACATTACCGAACGCAAGCAAACCGAAAAAGCACTTGCTGATTCACATAATTTACTACAAACCGTTATCAATTCAGTTCCCGTGCGTGTTTTCTGGAAAGATAAAAACCTACATTATTTAGGTTGTAATCCCTTGTTTGCCCATGATGCGGGTATGGAAAGCCCTGAAGACTTAATAGGTAAAGATGATACTGAAATGGCTTGGAAAGATCAGGCAGACCTATATCGAACTGATGACCAACTGATTTTGGAATCAGGTATCACCAAAGTAGCTTATGAAGAACCACAAACAACACCAAATGGTGATAAAATTTGGTTAAGAACCTCCAAAGCACCGCTTTTAAATGATGCGAAAGAGATTATCGGTATACTCGGCATTTACGAGGACATTACTAAGCAAAAATTGACCGAACTAGCACTTAAAGAAAGTGAATTACTAATGCAGACTATGCTGGATAATGCACCTTTTTTAATTTGGCTAAAAGATTGCGAAGGATATTACCTTAAAATTAACCGTGCTTTTGCAGATGTAGTTGCTTTGCAAGACCCACAGCAAATTATGGGGAAAACTGATTTTGATCTTTGGCCAAAAGAGTTAGCCGAACAGTACCGTGCCGATGATAAGGAAGTCTTATTATCAAAACATCGTAAATTCATTAAGAATGAAAAAATATTTGATGGTCATCAGTCATTCTGGGCAGAAACTTATAAAATACCCGTTTTTGATTTAGAACAAAATCTTCGCGGTACCTTAGGTTTTTCCCACGACATTACCGAACGAAAAAAAGCTGAACTGGAATTGCAGATTGCTGCCACCGCTTTTGAATCACAAGAAGGCATCATGGTCTGTGATGCCAACAATAATATTCTGAAAGTTAACAAGGCTTTTACCAAAATCACTGGGTATAATTTAGAAGATGTTATTGGAAAAAAACCCAGTATTCTAAAATCTGACATACAGGATGAACAATTTTATTTAGCCCTGTGGAATCAAATTAAAACGCATGACTCTTGGGAAGGTGATATCTGGAATCAGCGTAAAAATGGCGAAGTCTTTCCCGGACATCTGATTATTACCGCTATAAAAGATCAAAGCGACACCATCACACACTATGTCGCCACACTCACAGACATCACCCAAAGTAAAGCGGCGACTGCAGAAATTGAACGTCTGGCTTTTTATGATTCACTGACCGGATTACCCAATCGAAGATTATTAATTGATCGCTTACAACAGGCAATAGCCGCCAGCGGACGCAATCACCAGAATGGTGCTTTACTGTTTATTGATCTCGATAATTTTAAAAACCTTAATGATGCTTTAGGTCATGATATTGGTGATGTGCTATTGCAACAGGTAGCGACTCGCCTGTCATCATGTGTCAGAGGCAGTGATACCGTGGCACGCTTAGGCGGCGATGAATTTGTAGTGCTATTAGAGTACTTAGGTGAACAAACATTAGAAGCTGCCACTCAAGTTGAAGTGATTGGCAAAAAAATTCTCAAGACAATTAATCAGCCTTACCAACTCGTTGATCAGGCACACATTACATCTGCAAGTATCGGTGTTACTCTATTCGATCAAAGCCATACTTCGCTTGAGGATCTATTAAAACACGCTGATATTGCAATGTATCAATCTAAGAAAGAGGGACGTAATACCTTACGCTTCTTTGATCCGCAAATGCAAGCAAGTCTTAATGCACGACTAACATTGGAAACCGATTTGCGCATTGCGCTCACAGATCAACAATTCCAGCTTTATTACCAACCCCAAGTATCTCATACCGGTCAGTATATTGGTGCTGAGGCGTTAATACGCTGGCAACATCCCAAACGGGGTATGATTACACCGATCGAATTCATATCAGTAGCCGAAGAAGCCAGCTTAATATTACTAATTGGTGACTGGGTTATTGAAGCAGCTTGTCAACAAATAAAAAACTGGGAAAAAAACAGTCAAACAAAACAGTTACAACTAGCCGTTAATGTCAGCGCACGCCAGTTCCGGCAAGCCAATTTCATCTCAAGAATAACTGAGATTCTTGAATACACGAGAATTAACCCAGAAAAACTGAAATTGGAATTAACAGAAAGTCTATTTCTTGAAGATATCGATGATACCATTGCTAAAATGATGAGTCTGCGAAAACTGGGTGTACAATTTTCCATGGACGATTTTGGTACCGGCTATTCATCACTTTCCAATCTAAAAAAATTACCCATACAACAACTTAAAATTGATCAAAGTTTCGTTCATGACATTATCACTGATTCAGATGATGCCATTATTGTCCAAACCATTATTGCTATGGCGAAAAATTTACAAATTGAAGTCATAGCCGAAGGTGTTGAAACAGAAGCCCAACGCTCTTTTTTAGAGCAGCATGATTGTCTACTCTATCAAGGTTTTTTATATAGCGAACCCTTACCCATAGAGCAATTTGAAACTCTGCTCCAGCTTGATCCATTTAAAAATGAATTAGATAAAAGTGATTATTAAAATGCCTTACACTTTCAGTTACTAAACATAAAACTGAAACTGTGATTTGCCATTTTTCTTGGAAATATACATAGCGGCATCCGCATGATGCACTAATTTATCCGGTGAACACGGATCCGCCGGATAAAGTGTTACACCAATACTTGCGGTGACGTTCGCGGTCATGCCCTGATAAGCAATCGGTTGTGCTATATCGACTAGCAATCGGTCGAGTACCTTAATAAGACTATTCTTGTCTTTTAATTCCCCCAGCAACAGCACAAATTCATCGCCTCCCATGCGAACAACGGTATCTTCACCACGGAGCAAGTTAGTTAAACGCTTGGACACCATCCGCAAGACTTCATCACCGGCATCATGACCCAGCACATCATTGACTAATTTAAAGCCATCCAGATCTAAAAAACAGACCGCTAAAGCATGCGTACTACGCAAACATCTGGAAATTGCTTGATCCAAGCGGTCTTGCAATAGACGCCGATTGGGCAAACCGGTGAGTGCATCATAATTAGCGGCAAGCTCAAGGCTTTGTTGTTGCTGTACTAATTGAGATACCGATGACAATATACCCACATACTGGGAAATGTGACCCTCATCGTTTTTAATAACGGAAAGTGCCAGCCAAATAGCTTCTATTTCATTGTTAATATTACGATTGATAAGTTCACCGGACCAATGCCCTTTTTCATTAGCCTCTTGAAAAATGGCTGTTTTTTTATCTTCGGCAAACATCTTAGGCATCATCTCAACAATATTTTTACCCATCAGTGCTTCATGCGTTGCCGCTAAATAAGCACAAAACGCCGGATTAGTATCAATAATATTACTGTCAGCATCGGTGATAAAAATAGCTTCTAACGTTGTATTAACAACGTTTTTAAATAATTGTAAATTTTGCTCGGTTCGTTGTCGTTCTGCGATTTCTCGCATTAATTCCAGCGTTCTTGTCGACAGACTATCGTACATTTTTAGAACTGTTTCAATCAGTACCCGCATCGCGCCATTCATATGCTCATTAGCAATTACTTTTGCTTCTGGCAAAGCCAAATTGTTCTGCAGACTTAAAACCACCTTTGCCATATATTTGTCACTTTCCAGTATATGGAAAGCTAACCAGTGTGTAAGAAAAGATACGATTTCATCAACGACTTTTTCACTGGATAAAGTATCCAGATCATGCTTCATGCGAGTTACTTCGGTAATAAAAGATTGATGATCAATAGCGTGTTGTAGGGTATTTGGATCATCAGGTAGATACTGCAGCCAAATATCTTCTTCCGTCTTAAAGTGATAACTGGCGTAATCCGATAATTCAGCAAAAATACGATTAAGTTCAGGGGCATCAGAACCAAATGCTAAATGACAAGCAAGTGTATTCAATAATTCGACCAATTTTGTGTGTTGTTCATCGATAATGGCTATACCAGTATCAAAATTTTCATTCCACGGAAATATAGGAGAATGTATTGACAGTTGTTCAATTATTTTTTTTAAAGGCATTATAGCTACACACTCACAACATTTTGATTTAAATCATAAAATATCTGATAAAAAGAATTCACTGACTAATATTTCCTGAGCATCCAGCGCATAGACAGTTCGTCTACCCCAAACAGAGTCTTCGATTAGGGTATTCTCTCTGATGGAGTTTGTCCATAATTGCGGTTTAACCAAAGTAACAGTCATATCCATTCGTTCCAGACTAGGGCTGCCAAATAATATTTCTCCCAAAGGTCGCGACCCTAATCGAGATAAATTACTACGCGCAACTTTGACACTGTGACGAGGTATAACTGTTCTGGCTAAAATCAATGGCCGATTCTGCACATGTAATAAGACTTCTCTAATAAAACAGAAACGCTGCTCAGCTTGCCCTAGGATTTGACGCTCTCTTAAAAATGGAGTTTGCCATTGCTGGTGCAATAATTTAACAGCGACCTGATTACCGTAATCGCTACGTAATCTTGCTGTTAACGAATACGGCTCGTAAACCCATGACTGTACACTCACTGGCATATGATGACGTACACCCTGTACATTTTTCAGCCAGCGGGGTTCGTGTAAAAATAACTCGCTTTGACAAGACAACGTAGCTAAACCTCAGAATAATTGACTGATTCACCCAACCAACGAGCCATCAAGGGTTGAATGGCATGATCAGCCGTTTTCATAAAATAATCGCCGATTAGTTGAATGTCATCGAGCAATTCTGCATCACGCGTTAAATCGGCGATTTTAAAACGCATTAAACCCGTTTGTCGAATACCCATCACTTCGCCGGGTCCTCGCAACTGTAGATCTTTTTCAGCTATCACAAAACCATCGTGACTATCTCGCAAAATACCTAACCGTTGACGGGCTATTTCCGACAAAGGACTTTGATACATCAACAAACAAAAACTATCATAATCACCTCGCCCTACCCGACCGCGTAATTGATGTAATTGTGATAGCCCCAAACGTTCTGGATTTTCAATGATCATCAAACCTGCATTCGGTATATCAACCCCCACTTCAATAACAGTCGTAGCAACCAATAAATCGAGCTGATGACTTTTAAACAATTGCATGATTGTCTCTTTTTGAGCAGCTTTCATACGTCCGTGCAACAAACCAATACGCACGGTAGGTAACGCTTGAATCAATTTTTCGGCCGTTTTTTCTGCCGCTTCACATTGTAATTGTTCAGATTCCTCTATGAGTGTACAAACCCAGTATACTTGTCGACCTTTAACAACCCAATCAGTAATACGATCAATCACTTCAGAACGCCGTTCTGCAGGTATAACGCTAGTAACAACCGGCTTTCTGCCTGGAGGTAATTCATCTATTATTGATAGATCCAAATCAGCATAATTTAACATCGCCAAAGTACGGGGAATTGGCGTTGCTGTCATGACTAGCTGATGCGGTCTAATTCCCAAAGACTGGGCTTTTTCTCTTAATGCCAGCCGCTGATGAACGCCAAAACGATGCTGTTCATCAATAATTACTAATCCTAAACGAAAAAATTTAACTTGTTCCTGAAAAAGCGCATGTGTACCGATAATAATACCCGCCGAACCCGTGGCAATAGACTGTAAAGTCTCGGTACGTGCTTTACCCTTTAATTGCCCTGTTAATAACACAATGTTAATTTCAAACATTGCAAACCAGAGCGTAAAATTTCGATAATGCTGTTCCGACAACAATTCGGTCGGAGACATTAAAGCAACTTGATAACCAGCACTTAACGCTAATAAAGCGGTATATGCGGCAACAATAGTTTTACCAGAACCGACATCGCCCTGCACTAAGCGCATCATCGGATAAGATTGACCACAATCATTTTCAATTTCGGCAATCACGCGTTGTTGGGCGCGTGTCAGTTGAAAGGGTAACGCCTTTAAAAAATGGCTTGCCATTGATTTGAACTGACTTTGATCTGCATCCATGAATACTGGTGCAGGATAACCTTGAACTTGCGCTTTGACCACTTTCAAACTTAAATGATGTGTTAGCAATTCTTCAAAAGCTAATCGCTTCATCGCTGGAAAAGACCCTTGCTGCAAAACATCCATAGACATGGATTCATCCGGCGCATGCAATGTTTGTATCGACTCAAGTAGCCCCGGATAACCAAATTGTTGTAATAGATCATTAGGTAGCCAGTCGGTAAGCCATTCAGGGTGCTGCTCGCAACATTCAACGGCTTGCCTGACCGCTTTGCGCAGAACTTTCTGGCTTAAGCCTTCGGTCAGCGGATAAATCGGTGTCAATCGAGTTTCTAAAGAAATTAAATCGGGATGATTAATGATACTGTAGTCAGGATGAACCATTTCTAGTCCGGCAAAACCATAACGAATTTCGGCAAAGACACTTAACCAGACATTCGCTTTAAACTGATGGTATTGACCTGCAGTAAAATGAAAAAACCTTATTGAGATTGAACCGCTACTGTCACTGATCTGACAAACTAGAGTTTTACGTCCGGGCACTATTTCGACCATATCAATTTTACCGCAGACCAGAACAGTCATCCCTGCTGTTAACGAGCCAATAGGATAAATTCGAGTCCGATCTTCATAACGATGAGGTAAATGAAAGACTAAATCCTGAAGGGTTTTTATGTCCAACTTTTCCAATCGATTCGCCGTTTGCACACCGACGCCCGGCAACGTAGTCACCGGTTGTTTTAGTGCATTCATCAATAATTCCGTTTGCTCACCTTATTCTAGAAAAACTCTTGTAGAGGTAGCTGCATAATGGCATCCATTTCCACTTGCGCGCCTTTGGGTAAAGCAGCCACACCAATCGCCGCTCTCGCCGGATAGGGTTGCTCAAAATATTGCCCCATGATCTCATTGACAATTGGAAAATGACTTAAATCCGTCAAAAACACATTCAGTTTAACCACATCACCCAAATGACCACCCGCTGCTTCGGCTACCGCTTGCAGATTTTTAAATACTTGTGTGATTTGCTCAGCAATGTCTCCCTCCACCAGATTCATGGTTTCTGGCACTAACGGAATTTGCCCAGAAAGATAAACTGTATGATCAACTTTGATAGCTTGTGAATAAGTACCAATGGCTTGTGGTGCTTTATCAGTCTGAATGATTTCTTTAGTCATAAAATGTCCTTAAAATTTAACAAAAACGGATTGCTTAAAATACCATAACCTTAAGCAACAACCCTATTGCAAAGTAACATGATTTAAACAAGCGCTCTGTGATCAATTATAAGAAGCAGATGTATTCTCTGATTCATTTAAAGTCGCTTCGCAACCTTTCTGAAAAAATTCAAATGAAGGACGATAAGCACTAATTTCTATGGTCAATGAAGTTTCTTTCTCAAATTCATTAACAGGCTCAATAGCAGCACTGCGGAAATTCTGAGTCAGTTGCTCAACCATTTTTTGTTTGGCTACATCTTCACCCAAAGAAAAAGGATCTTCAGATAAATTAGTCGTATTAATCGCTTGCTGTAAAATAGCCTCTGAAAAATTTTGAATTTTTGTTTCAAAACGACTAAAAATTTGTGTACCCTGCTCTTTCTTGATTCGCTCTATGTCTTGAGGATTGGCGTAAATTAAAAACACACCTTTAGCACCTTGAAGATCATTTTTGCAGACAGCCCCATCCATAAAACGCACCAGATTTAAGATTTTCCCGTTTTTAGTCAAGGTCATGGGAGGATTTTGATTATCTTCAGGGACTACAGCGGATTCTGTCAGGACTGGTTTTTCCGAGGAGACAAGGGTATCTTGCGGTTTTTTCATAGTCGAACAAGCCGACAGAACAATAACTGCGATACTAATAATAAATTTTACACTTGCCTTCATTAAGGTTCCTGTTGCGAATAAGGATAAATTAATGAAATATTATAATCTCTTGTTAAAGTAGCTATTTATTTTTTAATGAAAAAAACACCCTTTCTGCGCCTATTTTGCCTATTATTGCTGTTAATAATTAATTTCCTGATTAGCAATAATCTACTCGCTAGTCCTCATAAAACAAAATTATCCAGTGCCTCGCTAGTCATCACCAAAGAAAGTCTTCAGGCAAATATTCAGACTATCAATTCTCGTCAAGGCGTTGATGACAGCACCCAAGCAAAAGTCATCAAATTTTACCAATCGGCTTTGGATAATCTAAACAATATTGAAATTTTCAAAGTAAGAACCGAAGTTTTCAAACAGACGATTAAACAGGCGCCAGAACAAACAAAAAAATTACTAAAAGAAATCGAACAAACTCAACCAAAATTAGATAAAGAGAAAATTGAAAATTTTGAAGGCATTACCACTGAAGAGCTGACCCAACGCCTGATTATTGAAAAAGAAAAAATAAGCAATCTAGATGAACAGTTAAAAAAATTGTCCAATGAACAAGCTTTACAAAACAGTCGCCCTTCATTAATTCGTCAAGAAATATTAGCCGCACAACAAGATATCGACGCCAGTCAGAAAAAACTGGAAATGCCAGATATTACCCCAAATTCACAATTGGAAGTTGAAGCCGAGCAAATTTATTTAAAAACCCTCATGGATGCTCGCACGACTGAATTAAAAATGCTGGATATAGAAGCCATCAGCAATCCCGCTAGAGTTGAATTGCTAAAAGCACAGATTCAATTGCTTGAAATCCAAAAATCAGCACTCAGCCCGGGCATGATGGCGATAGAATCCTTATTGGCAGAACGTCGCCAGCAAGAAGCCAAAGATGCCCAAGATGCCCTGACTCAGGCAGAGAATGATCTATTTGGCAAACACCCAGCTATTCAGGTAATTACTAGAGAAAATATACAATACAGTAAAGATTTGCAAGCGGTTACCGCTAAAACTGACAGTTATAACGAACAAAAAGACAAACTGTCAGCTCAGGCGGCTGAAATCGACAGTGATTTTAAAAGTGCCGAAAAAAAAATCAGCCTCGCTGGGTTAAGTCCGGCATTAGGCAAAATTCTCCGCGAACAACGCCGTAATCTAGTCACTAAAACTCAACTGTCAGAACTTTCCGAAACCCTGCAAAATGAAACGGCACTCACCAGTCTTGCCGAATTTAAGGTAGAAGATAACTTAAAAAAACTGACCGATGTCGATGCATTATTACAAAGCATCATCACGACCCAAGTTAGTCAAGAGCTACCTGAAGAACAGCGCATGATGATTCAGGCACAATTACGTGTACTCTTGAATGCCCAAAAAGAATTATTAAACAAACTGTCAGTAGCAGACACCAATTATTTACGCACACTGGGTGATTTTGATTTTGCCCGTCAGCAAATTATCATACATTCAGGTCAATTTGCAGCCTATCTCGATCAACGGCTATTATGGGTACCCAGTTCAGAACCTATTAACGACGAATTTCCAGCTGATTTATATCACTCAATAATTTGGCTGTTATCCCCTGTTAACTGGTTTAGTGTTGTTAAAGACTCACTAAAAGCAACGCTAAAATGGCCTTTTTTAACCTTTAGTGCTTTATCCAGTCTGGGTATTTTGTTGCTGGGCAGAACTTACCTTAAACAGCAACTAATCATTAGTTATGACAGAGTTGGAAAAATACATACCGACCATTTTTATTACACACTCATTGCTTTACTGTGCAGCTTCATTCTCATTCTGCCTATTCCTTTACTTTTTTATTACTGGGGCTGGTTTTTAACAACCAACTTTCAGGCGACTGATTTTAGTAAAGCTATCGGTGCTGGTTGCCAAAGCGCAGCCATTCCGTTGCTCTTTCTACAATTTTTTTATCGCATTTTTGCCTCGACAGGCATAGCTCGCAAACATTTTTTGTGGCAAAAAGACAATACCGAGTTATTACGTCAGCAAATTGGCTGGCTACGCATCGTTGCAGTCATTAGCGTCTTTCTAATTAATACCACCGGTGCTTCAAAAATAGCTATGCACAGTGACAGTATCGGGCGTCTAGCTTTAATTGCCAGTATGACAGCCATGATTATTTTTTTAAGGCGTATCCTAAATCCTGCTCAAGGTTTATTAACACACACTATCAATCAACACCCTAACGGTTGGCTTAGTAAATTACGTTACTTATGGTATCCCATCATACTGTTACTGCCGTTACTCATTATTGGCTTTGCAATAGCGGGTTACTATCAAAGTGCACTTGAGTTACAACAAAAATTAATTATTACCGTACGCTTACTTTTTTTAGTCATATTTATTCATGAGATAGTATTTCGCTGGCTAACACTGGTTAACCGACAACTCGCCATCGAAAATGCCAAACAAAAAAGGAAAGCAGTCGCTCAAAACGAAAAGCATCATGCCTCATTAGGCAGTAGCGAAGACCCTGTTTTACCCATTAACGAACAGCTAATAGATATTCCAAAAATTAATGCCCAAACAATCAAACTGCTGAACGTCTTTATCAGCTTTACCCTCATTATCGGTTGCTGGATGATTTGGCAAAATATACTGCCGGCATTTTCCTTTCTAGATCATATTGTCCTGTGGCAACACGAAGTCATTATTAATGAACAAAAAGGCTCACAACCGATCACATTAACCAATCTGATTCTGGCAGGAGTATTTATTTTCTTCACCGTCGTATCCGTACTTAATTTCTCTGGTTTGATGGAATTATTGATCTTCCGGCACATGGATATTGAAACGGGTAGCCGCTATGCTTTTAACCAACTCGCCAAATACCTGTTAATTGCCATTGGCTTTATTGCCGTTGCAAACGAATTAGGGGGTAGCTGGAACGAAGTACAATGGCTGGTCGCTGCACTGGGTGTGGGTCTGGGCTTTGGTTTGCAAGAAATTTTTGCCAATCTGGTATCTGGCATCATTTTACTGTTTGAGCGTCCAATACGCATCGGCGACACAGTAACCATCGGGGAAATTACCGGCAAAGTCAGCCGTATTCAAATGCGAGCAACAACGATTATTGACTGGGACCAAAAAGAACTTATCGTTCCCAATAAAACCTTTATAACCAGTCAACTGGTCAACTGGACATTGAGCGATGCCATTACCCGAATTGTGATACCTGTAGGGATCGCTTATGGTTCTGATGTGAAACTAGCCCATGAAGTCATGATAAAAACCATCTGTAACACGCCGATGGTATTGGCTGATCCCGAACCTTGTGTGCTTTTTATGGATTTTGGCGAAAGCTCGCTCAATTTTTCTATTCGTGTCTTTGTCAATGAAATGGGGAATCGTCTACCGGTTATTCATGATATTCATATGCGCCTAGAAAAAGCATTGCGAGAAAATAACATTACCATACCGTTTCCACAACGCGACCTGCATATTCGTTCCACCACAACAGCAACTAACCCGATATAATCCCACTAATTAAGTTTAACTGAGTGCTTTGTTGGTCTAACAAAGCACCATCACATTTGACTATTCGATTTAAACACCATGCTAAATTTTAAAAATATCGCCCTGCGTCGCGGTGTACGGGTATTATTTACCCAAGCGTCTTTTACTATTCATAAAGGACAAAAGGTTGGCTTTACCGGTGCTAATGGTGCCGGAAAATCTAGCCTGTTCGCTATGGTAAAAAACGAGCTGCATCCCGATGAAGGCGATTTTTCTATGCCGCCCAATCTGGCAATAGCCCACGTTGCTCAAGAAACTCCCGCCGTAAATTGTTCTGCCATTGATTATGTTATTGATGGCGATCAAGAATTAAGAGAACTACAACAGCAATTAGCAGTTGCCGAACAAACCAGCGATGGTTTAAAACAGGCTGAATTACACAGTCTTATGGAAACTATCGGCGGCTACACTGCTCAGGCGAGAGCTTCTCGATTAATGAATGGGCTGGGCTTTACCGTGCCTCAAGAACAACACGCCGTTAGTTCATTTTCTGGTGGTTGGCGAATGCGCCTAAATTTAGCACAAGCCTTAATGTGCCGTTCCGATGTGTTATTACTGGACGAACCCACCAACCATCTGGATTTAGACGCTGTTATCTGGTTACAAGACTGGTTATGCAAATATCCGGGTACATTGTTACTTATTTCACATGATCGGGATTTTCTGGATACTATCACCGACCATATTGTCCATATTGAACAAAATAAAGTTGATATTTATACCGGTAATTATTCCGCTTTTGAACGAATGCGTGCCGAAAAATTGGCTCAGCAGCAATCGGCTTACCAAAAACAGCAACGCGAAATTGCCCATATACAAAGCTTTGTCGATCGCTTTAAAGCTCAGGCAACCAAAGCCAGACAGGCACAAAGCCGTATTAAAGCACTGGAACGAATGGAACTGATTGCTCAGGCACACGTCGATTCTCCATTTGATTTCAGTTTTCCGCCCCCCGGTAGAATGCCCAATCCTTTACTGGCTCTGGATAAAACCCAGATTGGTTATGGCGAAAAGATTATTATTAAACAGACTAATCTATCTATCTCCCCGGGCGACAGAATTGGCTTGCTGGGACCTAACGGAGCAGGAAAATCAAGCCTTATTAAAGTATTGGCTGGTGAGATGCTACCGTTAGTAGGACAAAGAACAACGGCTGATGCGTTAAGAATTGGCTATTTTGCCCAGCATCAACTAGAACAATTGCGCCTTGATGAAAGCCCACTCTGGCACATTCAACAACTCAACAAGCAGGCAAGCGAAAAAGAGATTCGTAACTTTCTAGGCGGCTTCGATTTTCAAGGCGATAAAGTACTGGAAGCGGTCAAACCCTTTTCTGGTGGCGAAAAGGCGCGTTTAGTATTGGCATTGTTGGTCTACCAAAATCCAAATTTATTGTTACTCGACGAGCCTACTAACCATCTTGATTTAGAAATGCGTCACGCACTAAGTGTCGCATTGCAGGATTTTCAAGGTGCATTGGTCGTCGTCTCGCATGATCGGCATTTACTACGTTCTGTTACCGACCAACTTTTGTTAGTCGCCGATCAAAAAGTACAAATTTTTGATGGTGATTTAGATGATTATCGCCAGTGGTTAAGCGAACAAAAAAAGACCGAAGAAAAACCCAATTTATCGCCTACCCCTAGCGTATCCAAAAAGGACCAACGTAAACAAGAAGCCGACCGTAGGCAACGTCACAAACCCCTGTTTGACGCACTTAAAAAAGCCGAACAGGCGGTTGAAAAATATCATCAAGAACAACGTCAACTGGAACAACAACTCGCTGACCCCGCAATCTATGATGATAACCAGAAAGACCGTTTAAAACAGTTATTGGAACGCAAAACGCAGGTAGACAAAGCCCTTGCCGAAGCAGAAACCGATTGGCTAGAAGCCGAAGAGCGATTGGAAGCTGCCGAGTAAAATAAGCAGCGTAGTGGTCATTGTTGAAAGTAGACCTTGAAAAAAAACAATCCATCCCCAAACTTGCGTTAACCCTATTAAACTATTTTTTAAATTTAGGAATTACCCAATGACTGTTGAAGCACATAAAGAAACCTTAGGCTTTCAAACCGAAGTAAAACATCTGTTGCACTTAATGATTCACTCCTTATACAGCAACAAAGAAATATTCCTGCGTGAATTAATTTCTAATGCTTCAGATGCTGCCGACAAACTACGCTTTTCAGCTTTGTCCAATGAAAGTCTCTACGAAGGCGACAGTGAATTAAAAATCCGTCTGGAATTTAATAAAGAGCAACGCACTATCAGCATTATCGATAACGGTATCGGTATGACCCGTGAAGAAGTTCAAGAACATATTGGTACTATCGCTAAATCAGGTACCAAACAGTTTTTTGAAGCACTAACCGGTGACCAAGCGAAAGACAGTGAACTGATTGGTCAGTTCGGCGTGGGTTTCTATTCAGCCTTTATTGTCGCGGACAAAGTGACTTTAATTACCCGTAAAGCAGGCGCAGCCCACAGTGAAGGCGTCCGTTGGGAATCAGCGGGCGAAGGCGATTACACACTGGAAACCGTAGAAAAAGCCACTCGCGGCACTGAAATTATCTTGCATTTAAAAGAAGCAGAAAGTGAATTTTTAGACGACTACCGCATTCGCTCAATTGTTAGAAAATTCTCAGACCATATTTCTTTACCTATCGTCATGGATAAAGAAGTCATGCCGCCAATGGATGATTTAGAAGAAGACGAAGAACTGGCTGAAGGCGAAGAAAAACCAGAAAAAGTAGCACCTACTCCAGAAATCGTTGAAGAAACCATTAACAGTGCTTCTGCTTTATGGACAAAATCCAGCAAAGAAATTTCTGAGCAGGACTATAACGAATTCTATAAACACGTGTCTCATGATTATCAAGACCCGCTAGTACATATCCACAGTAAAGTCGAAGGCACCAACGAATATACCTTACTGTTGTATCTACCCGCTCGCGCGCCTTTCGACTTATATGATCGTGACAACAAACACGGTGTCAAACTGTATATCCGCAAAGTCTTTATCACCGACGATGCAGAACAACTGATGCCACGTTACTTGCGTTTCATCAAAGGGATTATTGATGCCAACTCCCTGCCACTAAACGTATCGCGTGAAATTTTGCAACAAAGCAAGCAAATTAGCTCGATTAAATCCGGTGCGGTCAAAAAAGTACTGAGCATGCTGGAAAATCTTGCTAAAAATGAACCCGAAAAATATCAAGATTTCTGGAAAGAATTTGGTAATGTCATAAAAGAAGGTCCTATTGAAGACCATGCTAACAAAGACCGTGTGGCTAAATTACTACGTTTCAGCTCAACGCACACAGATGACAGCAAACAAACGGTTAGCTTTGAAGATTACGTCAGCCGTATGCAAGAAGGTCAAGAAAAAATCTACTACGTCACTGCCGATAGCTTCTCAGCGGCAAAAAGCAGCCCACATTTGGAAATTTTCCGTAAAAAAGGTATCGAAGTATTATTACTATCAGACCGTGTAGATGAATGGTTAATTTCTTCATTAAGCGAATTTGACGGCAAACATTTACAATCTGTCGCTAAAGGTGATTTAGATTTAGGTAAACTAGACAGCGAAGAAGATAAAAAAGCACAAGAAGAAATCACTCATGACTTTGAAAACGTTCTTAAACAAATCAAAGACGTATTAGCGGATAAAGTCAGCGAAGTTCGTTTAAGCCATCGTTTGACAGAATCACCTGCCTGCTTGGTTTCTGATGTTTACGGCATGAGCCTAAACATGGAACGTATTATGAAAGAAGCCGGTCAATCAATGGGCTTCAACAGAAAACCAATCTTTGAATTGAATCCAACTCATTCATTAGTCGCTAAATTGAAAGACGAACAAGACGACGCCCGTTTTGCCGACCTGACCCATATCCTGTTCGACCAGGCTATTCTGGCAGAAGGCGGACAACTGGATGATCCAGCAGCCTTTGTTCATAAACTGAACGGTTTATTACAAGGTTTGTTACACTAAGTCTAGAACAAAAAAGGTCGGGTAAAACCGACCTTTTTTATCTTACCGAATAACTTATCCAGCCCGTCTGCCAGAACTGGTCGATAACAACACGAACATCAAAAAGATAACCACCAGCACTGGCCAGAAAAACGGCACAATCAAAAACACCCCGAACAATCCAAAAAACAGCGCGACCATAAACATCGCCAGCCCCACCCCAAAAAACAGCAGAATAGCCAATCCACCAATAATACCCATAACCACCAGTACACTGGGAATAGCAGCAAATTGAACCAAGGTATTGTCCACCGGCTGTCCATTAACGAACAGCTTAAAAATACCGACATCAGGATGAAATAAATAACTCAAAATAGCAATGATTGCCCCCGTAATAAGAACGGCTTTCAGCAAATGGTGATGATTTTGTTGCATATTATTTATCCCAAATATTTTTAAACATTAATATAGAAATTATGGTACTCTCAGAATAACAGTATATTTTATAAGTTATTTAAATGCTTATTTGATTCCTAAAAAATACTAAAGTTCATGGTTATTAATGAATAATCATAACAAACTAATAGCATTTAAATCGGCACAGAACACTTTGATTTTTTGGAATGCTAAATACAAAGCACTGTCAGAATAATTAGCTAGTAAAGCAGTAAAGTTTTCAGTACTAACCTAATAAAACCATAACGCCCCTTAATTACAACGCTAGGCGATTTATTTATGACTACCGCAATTAAACTAACGGTTAATGACGCTTTAAGCTTTGCCAAAACTTCCTCTAATCCAATAAGTATTGCTGATACCGGAGCCAATATTGCTACCCATGCAGATGCCTTGGTTAAATTGGGGGGGCAACTGATCGCAATTCAAGATACTGATACCAGCAAACCATGGCCATGGGTAGCAGGTACACCAAGCCCTATTAATAACACCATCAGTCTAACTGACTTTTTGGCTCTGGCATCTAAAACCACAAATGCCTTTAACGGGGCAGCTGTATTTAACCAGGTAACCGGCAATCTGTATGATTTTGCCAACAATATAGTCGCCATTGCCAAATTAGGCGGGCAATTCGGTAATAGTTATACCCTCCCCGATGGCACCAATTTTAATGTTACTTTTTCGAGTGATGGACAGTCCGTCGCCTCAGTCCGAGTGAATACTGATAACTCCAACAACCTAAACTTAATATTAAGCACACTAGCAGCACCAATCAACACTCTAAGAATTAATGATGCATTAAACTTTGCCAAAACTTCTACCAGTCCAATAAATATTGCTGATACGGGAGCCAATATTGCTGCCCACGCCGATGCCTTGGTTAAATTGGGCTCACAACTGGTCACAATACAAGATACTGATATCACCCAAACCGCGCCATGGACAACTGCTCCAGACACTATAAATAAGTCCATCAGTCTGACTGACTTTTTGGCTCTGGCGCCTAAAACAATTAATGCGTCTAAAGGGGCAGCTGTATTTAACCAGGTAACAGGCAATCTGCATGATTTTGCCAACAATATAGTCGTTATTGCCAAATTAGGTGGGCAATTCGGTAATAATTATACCCTCCCCGATGGCACTAATTTTAATGTTACTTTTTCGAGTGACGGACTTTCTGTTTCAGCAGTCACAGTGAATACTGCAACATCCCCTAGCCTAAGCTTAATTTCAAGCACACTAGCTGCACCAATCACTATAAAAGAGACCGCTGCCAACATTGTCGCTAATGCAGATACTCTAGTTAAATTAGGAGCTGGTTTAGTCGGAATTCAAGCGGTAGATGTATTAGGTGTCTATGCGAATGTATTAGGTGCTCCTAGTGGTACCAGTACCATTAATTACTCGATTAGTTTCTCCGACTTCTTAAGCTTAGCTGCCAAAACAATTGATCGTTACGGCTTTGCAGCAATATTTACTCAAGTGACAGGAAGTGTCCAGGATTTTATTCATAATGAACTGGCTCTAAAAACAACTGGCGAACACTTTGGTGGTTATCTCCTGCCCGATGGCACCAATTTTAAAGTCACCTTCGCTAGCAAAGGTCATGCTGTCACTGCTATCAGTGTCGATGTTAGCAATGCCCTATCACACACTGTTAGCTTAAGTTCACTCTCAACTACGTTAAAAGCACCTCTCTATGTAAACGACACCGCAGCTAACATTGCTGCTAATGCCGACGCACTGGTTCAATTAGGTTCACAGCTAACGGGCATAAAGTTAGTTAATAATTATGACAAAACTATCAGTCTGACTGACTTTTTGGCTCTGGCTGCGAAAACCACTGATTATCAAAATCATCCTGAGGTATTTAATCAAGTCGTCGGTAGCCTTCAGGATTTTGTTACAAACGAAGCGGCTCTTGCAAATTTAAGCTCACAATTAGGTGGTTATACTCTGTCCGATGGCACGCATTTTCAGGTAGCATTAGACACTAAAGACCATTCTCTGACCACCATCACTATGGATGCTAGTAATGCGTCCTCTCCTTCTGCCAGTTTAATCTCAACCACGCTAGCAAAACCAATCCATGTGAACGATTACATAGCTAACGTAGCCGCCCATACTGATGATCTGGCTAAATTAGGAGCACAATTAGCAGTCATTCATTTAATAAATGCTGCTGCATTTTACGACCGACTCATCAGCCCCACTGACTTTTTAGCTCTGGCAACTAAGATAGTTGATGTTCATAACCATTCTGTAATATTTACCGGCGTCACCGGCAGTTTGCAGGATTTTCTCGATCACGCAAAAGCGCTGGGTGCATTAGGGCAGCGACTTCATGGTTATACTTTACCTGATGGTACTTATTTTAAGACGACTTTTAATAGCGACCATTCAATCCAGTCAATTACTCTGGTTGCCGGCTATGCCGCTCATGCTGAAGATTTTATTGCCGCCAGCCATCTGGGCATAGCTATTAACGTAATTGATAACACATTCTCATTGCAAACCAACATGGATAGCTTAGAAGCTAATATTAAATATATCGATCATATCAGTGTCATTGCCTCTCAATCGCCTACTCTCGTTTTGACCAGCCAGCAATTACTTAACGACAGCGATGTACTTAATAAATTAACCTCACCTTATCAATTAGCATTAACCTCCGTTAAAGCCAACGTACTTTCCTATGTATTGACCAATTCACATGTTTTATTGCCCGTTAACTTAGTCGATGGCGCCTTAAAAATTTTTAGTGTTTTGGATACGGTACAAGCCCATCTACAGCAAATCAGCACTATTTCGATTATCAGCAAAGTCAATAATCCCCGTGTGATTATAAGTGCCGACCA
>Ga0214192_1000703_pt1 | contig 20323 bp, 11 predicted proteins | sample TroBogEpilimnion_44_FD_153030 | JGI IMG/M metagenome (GOLD analysis project Ga0214192, IMG submission 153030) | Freshwater microbial communities from Trout Bog Lake, WI - 29JUL2008 epilimnion | ecosystem: Environmental > Aquatic > Freshwater > Lake > Epilimnion/Euphotic zone | place: Trout Bog... | reverse complement strand
ATCTCAGGGGCGATCGTCACGAGGCCCGACTGATTCAGATCGCGCCCTTCGAAATTCACAAAATAGAACGTCCTGTCATGCACGGCCGGCCCCGAGACGCTGCTCCCGTACTGCGACTGCGTCAGCGGCAGTACTGTGTGCGACAACGCGTTCGCCGCGTTGAAGCGGCTGTTGCGGAAATATCCGTACATGTCGGCATGCAGGGTGTTGCCGCCGCTCCTGGTTACGACATTGATGTAGCCGCCGAGCGCCCGCCCCAGTTCTGCCTGGCCGCCGGACGTCACCACCTGAAACTCCTGCACGGCATCGAGGCCGATGAACGTGCCGGCGACGCCCGCCGCATCGTCGTTCGCACTCACGCCGTCAACAATGAAGCTGTTGGAAAAATTGCGCTGGCTGCTGACGGAAATTCCCTGACCAGGAATGGCCGACGTTTCGGCGAACAACTGATTGGCTGCCGTGTTCGTCGGCGATACGCCGGGCACGAACAGCGCGATGTCGAAGTAGTTCCGCCCGCTCAGTGGCAGGTCTTTGATCTCGTTCAGCGCGAGTGTGCCCGCCACCTGCGTGCGTGCGTTCTCAAGGAGCGGCGCCTCGGCGCTCACCTGAACCCTCGTTTCCATCTGTCCCACCGACAGTGTGAACGGCAGTTCGAACGCCGCCCCCACGGAGAGCGTCACCGGGCGCGCGGCCTCGGCAAATCCGGTGTGGCGAACCGCCACCTCATACTGGCCCACCGCGAGATACGGAAACAGAAAGCGCCCGTCATGACCGGTCTTTTGACTTGTCGCGATATTCGTCTCGGTCTGGCGAATCCGCACGTCCGCGCCTTCCACGGCCGCGCCGGTCGGGTCGGTAACGCGTCCGCCCACACTGGCGTAATTTACCGCCTGCTGCGCGCAGGCCAAACCGGCAATAAGGATTAAAGCAACAGTGGTCTTGAGCATAAACACTTCGAGTGTAGGCATCGAAGCGGGCGTTACGGAATGTGGTATTTTGTCGCACCACCTCTGCCGACGGGGGTGCGGCAAAATACCGCATTGCCCAGGACCGGCGGGTTTTCTACGATGGAAAAGACGTGATTCCACCGCCATCCCGCGCGGTCGCCGCGTAACCCTCGCGCCGTCGAATTCGGACTCTTCCGCGCCATGCAGTTGGTTAACGAAACACTTAATCCGGTGGGCGATCCGGCCCGAACGGCGCGCGCCGGTTATCGCACGATCTGGCGCTGGCATTTCTACGCCGGACTGTTCTGTCTCCCTTTCATCACCTGGCTCTCCATCACGGGTTCCATCTACGTGTTCAAGCCGCAGATCGAAGCCTGGCTCGACCGGCCGTATAACCATCTGCCGGTCACCGGTCCGCGCGCTACGGGCGAGGCACACGTGAAAGCGGCGCTGGCCGCAGTGCCCGGCGCGTATCTGCATGACTACGAACTGCCCGAAGCCGACGATTCGGCCGTACGCGTTATCGTGGGCAAGGGCACGGAAGAATTCCGCGTTTACGTTCATCCCGCCACGCTGCAAATTCTCAACATCGCGAACGAAGACCAGCGGTTCATGAAGCGCGTGTTCCGGCTTCATGGCGAACTGATGGCTGGCGACCGTGGTTCCATGCTTGTCGAACTCGCCGCCTCCTGGACGATCGTGATGATCCTGACAGGCCTTTATCTCTGGTGGCCGCGCCAGCCTTTTCAACCGACTGGAACCGTCTATCCGCGCCTGCGACAGGGAGGGCGCATCTTCTGGAGAGATCTCCATTCGGTGACCGGCCTCTGGATTTCCTTCTTTGTTCTGTTCCTGCTGGTCTCCGGCCTTCCCTGGGCGAAAAACTGGGGCAGTTACCTGAAGAAAGTGCGCAAATTTTCCACCGCCGACGCCAAAATTGACTGGCCCACCGGCCGCGCCTTCGAGCTCGCTGAACGCGCCGCGAAGAATCCGGCCCCCGCCACGGGCGGCGGGGAACATTCCGTTCATGGCGGTCACCGCGCCGTTGTTGCCAGCCTCTCTTACGAACCCGTCGACCGGATCGTGGCCACAGTTGGAGCGCTGCATCTCGCGCCGCCGGTCCTCATTGCGCCGCCCACGAAACAAGGCGGCAACTGGACCGCCCGTTCCGATGCCGGCAATCGCACGCTGCGCGCCACGCTCGAACTCGACGCGGCCACCGGCGCCGCACTCAAACGCCAGAACTTCGAGCAGCGCCCGTGGATCGACCGCGCCGTCGGCATCGGCGTCGCCGCTCACGAAGGTCAGTTGTTCCCGCTGAACCAGTTGGTCAATATCCTGACCGCTCTCGGCCTCAATCTCCTGAATATCAGCGCCGTCGCCATGTGGTGGAAACGCCGTCCGCGGGGCGTTCTCGGCGCGCCCGCCGCCCTTCGTCAGGGCACCATATCCAACTGGTGGCTCTTGCCGGTCATCCTGCTCGGCGTGCTGCTCCCCCTGCTCGGCGTCACCATGGTTTTGCTGTTCCTCGCCGAGCGCCTTCTTCTTCGCCACATTCCCGCTGCGAGCCGCTGGCTTGGGCTGGGCACCTCGGCCTGAGCCATCCTGGCGAGCCGTCCGCCCTGTCCGCTGCCCGCCCATGGAGCCGCGCACCCGCCCAGCCCTAAGGGCCGCCGGATTAAAATCTGTTATACTGGCGTTTGACCGTCGGACCATGACAGTGGGCGAAAGCCCACTTTTTTATTGTCCAGGCGCGGAGAGAAAGTTTTACCGAACCATGAAGCGCGCAACATCCAATTCGCCCGTCGCCGGCAATTCGCCGGCCACCGGCGCGCGGATCGATACCGCGAAGATCGAAGCCATTGCGGAACGCGTCGCCGCGCCCGCCGGTATCGAAGTTGTGCAGGTCGAACTGAAAGGTTCCGGCCGCAGCCATCTGCTGCGGGTCTATATCGATAAGCCGGAAGGCGTTACCCACGCCGACTGCGAACTGGTTTCGCGCGAAATGAGCGCCATTCTGGATGTGGAAGACCCGATCCCCGGCACGTACGAGCTGGAGGTCAGTTCTCCGGGTGTTGAGCGCCCGTTGCTGAAGTGGCAGGACTGGGAGCGGTTCACCGGCAAGAAGGTTCAGGTTGTTCTCCGGGAACCGGGCACCCCGGCGCTGGAGGGAAAAGAGTCGGTGCGAAAGAGTTTGGAAGGCGTCATCGCGCGAGCCGAAAACCAGAGCGTCACCATCGAGCCGGACCGCGGCGACCCGGTCACCTTCCCGTTCGCGCAGGTCTCCCGCGCCAACCTGAAGTTTGAGTGGTAGCGTTTCGTTCGCCGGTTATCATTCCGATCGTTTATTAAGAGGCATATTCGTGGACAGCATTTTTCAGTCGATTGAGATTCTGAGCAAGGAAAAAGGCATCGACGCGCAAATCGTGCTCGATGCGGTGAAGGACGCGATGCTCATCGCGGCCCGGAAGCACTTCCGTACGCTCGAAAACTACGAGGCCGAGTTCGATCAGAAGACCGGCGCCATTCGTCTCTACGCCGTCAAGGTCGTCGCCGATGCCGTCACCGACCCGGCCCTCGAAATGACGCTCAGCGAGGCCCGCCGGATCGATCCGCAGGCGGAGGTCGGCTCCTCCATCCGCATCCAGAAGCCGACCGACGCGCTGGGCCGGATCTCGGCGCAGACCGCCAAACAGGTCATTTTTCAGAAGGTCCGCGAGGCGGAACGCGACACGGTTTATCGCGAATACGCCGACCGCGTTGGCGAACTCGTCAACACCGCGATCAAGCGCATCGAAGGGCTCGACCTTGTGGTTGATCTCGGCAAGACAGAGGCCCGGTTGCCTAAGCGCGAGCAGTCGCGCCTTGAAAGCTACAGCGTCGGCGACCGCCTGCGCTGCGTGATCAAGATTGTCGATAAGTCGGCCAAAGGGCCCGGCGTCGTGGTCTCGCGCGCGGACGCCGAACTCGTGAAGCGGCTGTTCGAGCAGGAAGTGCCGGAAATTTACGACGGCACGGTGCAGATCCGCGGTTGTGCCCGTGAAGCCGGCGAGCGCACCAAGATTGCGGTGCAGAGCCGGGATCGCGATGTCGACAGCGTCGGCGCGTGCGTTGGCATGAAGGGCATGCGCGTGCAGTCGATCATCCGCGAGCTGCGCGGCGAAAAAATCGACATCATCGAATACTCCGAAGACCCCGTGCAGTTTGCCACGCACGCTCTGAGCCCGGCCAAGATCGGCCGTGTGACGATTCTGGACCCGCTGGAGCACCACATGGAGGTCATCGTCGACGATTCGCAGCTCTCGCTGGCCATCGGCAAGAAGGGCCAGAACGTGCGGCTCGCGGCGAAACTTCTCGGCTGGAAGATCGATATCAAGAGCGAAGAAGAAAAGCGCCAGGAAGTGCAGAATGCCATTGAACTGCTTTCGACGGGCGCTCCCGTTTCGGCGCTGATCGACCACGGCCTTGCCGAGATCACCGTGGATGCACTGGTGAAGGCCGACATTGGCACGGTGGAGAAACTGGGCAGCATGACGCCGGAAGCTCTCGAGGCCCTGGAGGGTATCGATGCAGAGTCGGTCAATCAGATTCAGACCGCCATTAATAGTTTTTACGCTCAGGAATATCCGGATGCGCCGCAGGAAGAATACGCCGAACCGATCGTAGGTGGTTCGGTGCCGGATCATGCGCCCGCCGAGCAGGCCGGGGCCGAATCCGCCGCGGAAGAATATTGCGCGGAATCCACCGAATCCGGGGTCGAGGATACCGCGCCGGACTCCTCTGGTACGATGATTGAACCGGCGGAATCTGTTGGGAATACTGATAGTTCGGCTGGTCCTGCGGATGAAACGGGGCTGGAGCACGAGAACGAAGCCTGATTTTGGCCGGTGGTTTGGGTCGGTTTTTCAGCCGTAGTTGGTGTGGGGCATAGGTATTTCAACGAAACACTTAGATATGAGTAAGATTCGAATCAATGAGCTGGCGCGGCAGCTGGAAGTGAAGTCGCGCGAGGTCATCGACAAGCTCCACGAACTCGGCATTGCCGAAAAAGTAACCCACTCCAGCTCGATTGACGACGACATGGCCGAGCAGTTGCGCCGCTACTATCGCGGCGAAGCGCTCCTGCCGCGCGCCGCGCGCCGCGCCTCCGAGGACGACGACGCCGAGACTCCGACCGAGCGCTGGCTCAAGCCGCGCAACGACGAGCCGGAACCCGAACCTGCCGCTCCGGTCCAGGAGGCGGCCGCCCCGGCGCCCGTCGCTCCGGAACCGAAAGTGGAACCTCGCGCCGAACAGCGTTCCGCGCCGGTTCCGCCCGTCGCGCCCGCGGCACCGGCTGCGGCGCCTGAAGCGGTGGCTCCGTCCGATGCCGCCGCGCATCATGCTCCCGGTCAGCCGGAAGCAGCCGAGTCCGACGATGGGAAGCCTCGCGTGGTCGCCCTGCGCCCGCCGCTGCTTGGTCGTGGCGCTCCGATTCATCCGCCCATGGGCGGTCCCCGGCCTGCAGCTCCGGCCGCGCCGGCTGGACCGGCCGTTCCCGCCGCTCCGCGGCAACCGATTGCGCCGGTTGTGACCCCGATGTCGCCCGCCGGTCCGGGTCGTCCCATTCCGCCGCCGGCACGCCCCATTCCTTCCGGTGCGCCCGTTGCCGGACAGGTTCCGTCCGGCCCGCGCCAGCCGCTTCCCGCTTCCGGTGCTCCTATTGCGCCGCGTCCGGCTGCGCCCGCAGCAGGCGTGCGTCCGGGCGTTCCGATTGCTCCTCCGCCGCGTCCGGCGGCTCCCGCACATCCTTCGGCCAGCGCCCCTGGTCAGCCCGTTGCCCGTCCCGCGGCTCCGCCGCCCGGTCAGCGTCCGCTCGCCGGACAGCCCATCGCGCGTCCCACGGTTCCGCCGCGTCCGGACCTTGCGGCCAGACTCGGCCAGCAGCCGCCCCGGCCTCCGATGCCTGGTCAGGCTCCTACGCCCCGTCCGGGCGTGCCGATGCGTCCGCAGACGCCGCGTCCCGGTCAACCGCTTTATCAGGGACCGCCGCGTCCCGGCACTCCCGCCCCAGGCGGAGCGATGGGCGCACGCCCCGGCTTCGCCCCGCGTCCCTCCATGCCCGGGCAGCGTCCCGGCGGCCCCCGGCCGATGCACCCCACGTCGCGTGGCGGATTGCTGGGCCCCGGCGTACCGCCGCCGCCTCCGCCGCCCGATCAGGCGCGCCGCCCGCAGCAACATCAGAATCGAGGCCGCGGTCCGCGCGACCGCCAGCGCGAGAACGAAGAAAAGATCCTTCGCCCGCAGACGCGCCGCGAATCCGCCGCGCCGCCGCCTATCAATCGCGATATCACGATTTCGGAAGGCATCACGGTAAAGGAACTCTCCGAAAAGCTGGACGTGAAGGCCAACCTCGTCATTAAGAAGCTGGTGGACCGGGGCATCTTCGCCACCATCAACCAGACTCTTGACGCGAAGCTGGCAACCGATCTTTCGCGCGAATTCGGCGCCTCGACTTCGACGGTTACTTACGAAGAAGAGGCCATGCAGGACATTGAGATCGCCGAAGAAGCCGGCGACCTCTTCCATCGGCCGCCCGTGGTGACCATCATGGGCCACGTCGATCACGGTAAGACTTCGCTGCTCGACGCCATCCGTCTGGCGAATGTTGCCGACCGCGAAGCTGGTGGCATTACGCAGCATATCGGCGCCTATCACGTCGAAAAGAACGGCCAGAAGATCGTCTTCATCGATACTCCCGGTCACGAAGCCTTCACCCGCATGCGTTCGCGCGGCGCCAAAGTCACCGATATCGTGATCCTCGTGGTTGCGGCCGATGACGGCGTTATGCCGCAGACCATCGAAGCCATCGATCACGCGCGCGCCGCCAAGGTTCCGATCATCGTGGCGATCAACAAGATCGATAAGCCCGACGCGCAGCCCGACCGGATCAAGCAGCAGCTCTCCGACCGCGGCCTGCTCGCCGAAGACTGGGGCGGGGACGTCGTCATGGTGCCGGTTTCGGCCCGCACCAAGCAGAACCTCGATCAGTTACTCGAAATGATTCTCCTCGTGGCGGAGATGGCGGATCTTCGCGCCAATCCCGCTCGTCCGGCCATGGCCAGTGTCATTGAAGCCAAGCTGGATCGCGGCCGCGGCCCGGTTGCGACGGTGCTCGTCCGCAACGGCACGCTGCGCGTCGGGGACTACTTCATCTGCGGTACCGTGTTCGGGCGCGTCCGTGCCATGCTCGACGATCGCGGCGATCAGGTCAAGGAAGCCGGGCCCTCCATGCCGGTCGAGGTCCTCGGCCTCGAACAGTTGCCGGAAGCGGGTGACAATTTCCAGGGCGTCACCGATACCGCGAAGGCCAAACAAATCGTTCTCTACCGCGCCGAAAAAGAGCGCGCCATCCAGCTCGCCAAAACCGGCCGCATCACGCTCGAGCAGTTCCAGAAGCAGATGGCCGTCGGCGAGATCAAGGAACTGCCGCTCATCCTCAAAGCGGACGTCAGCGGGTCGGCCGAAGTGCTGCGCGACACGCTCGAGAAGCTTTCCACCGACAAGGTCACGATCCGCGTGATCCACGCAGGCGTCGGCGCGATCAACGAATCCGACGTCGCGCTGGCCGCAGCATCCAACGCCATCATCATTGGCTTTAACGTTCGCCCCGAGCGCAACGCGGCAGCCGCCGCCGAGCAGGAAAAGGTGGACGTCCGGATGCACACGATCATCTACGAAGTGAACGACGAAATGAAGAAGGCCATGGCTGGTCTGCTTGCCCCGGTGTTCAAGGAACTCTATAAGGGCAAGGCCGAGATCCGCGAAGTCTTCCGCGTTTCCAAGGTCGGAACCGTGGCCGGTTGTCTGGTCATGGACGGCAATATCACGCGCGATTCGCAAATGCGCATCGTTCGCGACAATATCGTGATCCATACCGGAAAAATCGGCTCGCTGCGGCGTTTCAAGGACGACGTCAGCGAAGTCCGCGCGGGTATGGAGTGCGGTATTACGCTGGACAACTTCAACGACGTGAAACAGGGCGACGTGATCGAAGCCTTCGTGATGCAGCGCGTGGCCAACGAAGCCGCGTAGACGCGGGCCCGCGCGAAATCGGCCGCAGGATCTGCCATGCCCGTTGTCGGCGTTCTCACTCTTGAGCTGCGCATCGATCACGCGCGCTCGCTGAAAGATAAGCGCAGCGTCGTCAAGGGCCTGTGCGAACGGCTGCGCAATAAATTCAATCTTTCGGTCGCGGAGATCGACGATCGGGAACTTCACAACAGTGCGGTGGTCGCCGCGGCGGCAGTCTCTTCAAGCCGCGATTTCGCCGGGAAAATGCTCCGCGCGGCCGAAGAAGAAGCCGCCGATCTGCTTGGCCCCATGCTCATTCGCGCCGACCTGGAGTGGCTGTGACCAGCCCGTCCTTCTTCAGTTAATTCCGGTTTGTTTGCGGAAATCCAGCTTGCTTTTCCCTTAATTCTGCTTATTTCAGTTTGACTTTCAGCCCGGCCACGGGCAGAATTGTTAGTCGCATGAAACATTGGAAGCGATCGACCCTGCTGGCCGGCTGCGCTGCTGCGCTGTTGTGCGCGGCATCTGCCTTCGATCTCGGGATGGAGGCTTACCGCGCCCGCAACTACGCCGCCGCTATCCGCGAGTTTGAGATGGCGGTGAAGGAACAACCGGCGAACGCCCATTACCAGAAGATGCTCGGGCAGGTGTATCAGGAGCAGAGCGGAAGCTGGAAGGCCATCGATCCGCTGCGCCGGGCCTGCGCGCTCGATCCCCGCGAACCGGAAGCCTGCTTCATGCTCGGCAAGATAGCCTTCCGCCGCGCACTTTTCCCGGAAGCTCTGGCCGCCTACCAGAAGGCCATCGAGATCCCGGATGGCCGCGGTGCTTCTCTGGCCGGTCTCGCCCGGACCCTCGATGCACTTGGCCGCACGAAGGAAGCGGAACAGCGCTTTCGCCAGGCCGTTGACGCAGGCGAAACCGTCGCGCAGATCGACTTAGCCCGCTCCATGCTGCGGCAGGGGCGCGTCCAGGACAGCATCGCCCTTCTTACCAAAGCGGCCGCCGCAGGCGTGCCCGGTGCGAGGACCGAACTCGCCCGCGAGCAGCGCATGGTTCCGGCGACCCCGGCGCATCCGGCGGCAGATGTGGCATCGGCCGCCATACGGTTCCGCGAATCCACACTCGACATGATCGTGCGCAATGGCGCGACAGGGGATAAGCACCTGCCGGAGACCATGCTGGGCGGTGTGGCCGTATTCGATTACGATGGTGACGGCTGGCCCGATATTTTCATCGCGAACGGCGCCACCTTCCCCACGCTGCGCAAGACCGACCCCTCCTACGGCAATCGTCTGTTTCGCAACAACCATAACGGCACCTTTACCGATGTCACCGCACGTGCGGGAGTCGCCGGCGAAGGCTACTCCATGGGCGTGGCGGTCGGCGATTTTGACAACGACGGGCACGAAGATCTGTTCGTCACGGGTGTGAAGTCGAACACGCTGTATCGCAACCGGGGGGACGGAACGTTCGAAGACATCACGACCGCATCGGGACTCGGCGGGGAACTGGGTTTCACCGCCGCCGCCGGCTGGTTCGATTACGATAACGACGGCCGCCTCGATTTGTTCGTGGTGCGCTACGTCAACTGGGACCCGGCACGTGACGCGACCTGCTGCGCTGTTGCGCCCGGGGTGCGGCAGTACTGCCATCCTCTTTCGTACGGGCCCATGACGAATCTGCTGTACCACAACGAGGGAGGAGGGCACTTTCGGAACGTCTCGAAGGAAGCGGGGCTGGAAGCCCATCCAGGAAAAGGAATGAGCGTGGCGTTCGGCGATTCCGATGGCGACGGCCGGCTTGAGGCCTTCGTCACCAACGACAATCTGCCCAATTCCTTCTTTCACAATGACGGCAACGGCAGGTTCCGCGAAATTGCCCTCGAAGCCGGTGTTGCTTATAACGACGACGGGGCCGTGATCTCCTCCATGGGAACGGATTTCCGTGATTACGACAATGATGGCCGCGAGGATCTGTTCGTCACCGCTTTGCCCGACGAACTGTTTTCGCTTTACCGCGGGATCGGTCCCAATCTCTTCGCCAATACGACCTCGCCGAGCGGCATGGCGCGTGAAAGCCGCCCCTACTCAGGCTGGGGCACCGGTTTCTACGATCTGAATAACGATGGCTACAAGGACATCTTCGTCGCCGGCGGCCACGTGCTCGATAACGCCGAATTCAATTCCGGCCGCAAATCCCGGCTGCCCAACGTCGTCTTCGTCAATCACGGCGGCGGAACATTCAAAGCGGAAGCCCTGCCCGGTGACGGCTTTTACCGGGGCTCCGGGTTTGGCGACTTTAACCATGACGGGAAGATCGACGTCGTCGTTTCGAGGCTCAACGAGCGTCCGCTCATCCTGACCAACACGACGGCCACGGCGGGCCACTGGATCCAGCTGCGGCTCGTCGGCACGCGGAGCAATCGTGACGGCATTGGTGCGCGCGTGCATATTGTCACCTCGTCGGGCGAGCAGTGGAACCGTGTCACCACCGCGGTCGGGTACGCTTCGTCCAGCGATCCCATTTTGCACTTCGGTCTCGGCGGCGATGCGGAGGTTCGGACGATTGAGATCGAGTGGCCCTCCGGCACAAAACAGAAGCTGGCCGGAGTGGCGGCGGACCGCTTTTTGACGATCCGCGAAACCGCGGCCCCGTAGTTCGTTCGCGAACCTGGCCGGATCCGGCCCGCGCGCCGCCGCGCGAACGGAGCGCGGCTGGCATCATAGGAAGAGTATGGAAGAGCATCGCTCCCAGCGCGTCTCCCTTGCGGTCAAAGAGGAACTCGCGGAAATCATCGGCTTCGAGATGGACGACCCGCGCCTGCTCTCGGTGAATGTCACCCTTGCCGAAGTCTCTCCCGACATGCGCCACGCCCATGTGAAGTTCAGTGCCGACGCCGGAGCGGAAAAAGCAGCCCAGGCCGCTCTCGAACACGCCAAGGGCTTTCTCAAGCATGAACTCGCCACGCGCCTCAATCTCCGGCGGGTTCCGGACCTGCACTTTGCCCCTGACACCCACCCGGACGCCGAAAGCCGCATCGATTTCCTGCTCCGCCGGACAAAGAGAATGAAGGCCCGGGAGTAATCGCCGATTTTTCCACAGCTCTGCCGATTTGCGCAAAAAATCCCCCCGAAACCAAACACTTTGTGATAGTTTTGTTTTTGTTGCCCCGTGGCGCCCGATGGTGGCGCGCCCCGACTTGTGCTGCTCGGTTTTTAGCTGCAAGACGCTGAAAATAAAAGGGGCTATTAAGTTTTAGCCGCCCCGGCGGCCAGATTCACCCCGGACCCGGTTCCGGTTCCCGCCAGCGTTTTTGCGGCGGACAGAAAGTGGTTTTACCGAAATGATGCGCGTTGCCCCCATGACCAGCCGATTCCTCGATGCCTGCCGGCGCCGGCCCACCGATGTCCGGCCTGTGTGGTTCATGCGTCAGGCTGGCCGGTACATGAAGTCCTATCGCGACATCCGGGCCCGGCACTCGCTGCTCGAAATCTGCAAACGTCCCGACCTTGCTGCCGCGGTTACGCTCCAACCGGTGGAAGCGCTCGACGTCGATGCCGCCATCATTTTTGCCGACCTTCTCCTGCCCGTGGAGCCGATGGGCCTCAAGCTCACCTATGCGCAGGGCGAAGGCCCCGTCATCCACAACCCGATCCTCAGCAGCGAGGATGTGGACGCGATTTCTACGTCGAATACCGACGACCTTGGCTACGTGGGCGAGGCCATCCAGCAGACGGTCCGTGCCCTTGCCGGCCGGGTGCCGGTGATTGGCTTCTGCGCCGCGCCGTTCACTCTCGCCAGTTACATGATCGAAGGCGGGGCGTCGCGCAACTTCATTCGCACCAAGCGTATGATGTACTCCGATGAAACCCTCTGGCGCCGCCTGATGGGCAAGATCGTCGACGTGCTGGCGCCGTTCGCCATCATGCAGGTTGCTTCCGGTGCGCGAGCCATTCAGGTGTTCGACAGCTGGGTCGGCGCGCTGGCTGGCGATGATTACGTCCGCTTCGCCCAGCCGTACTCGCGGGCACTGATTGAGCGCATTAAGTCGAGCGGTGTGCCTGTCATCCACTTCGGCACCGGCGCTTCCGGTTACTTCCGCGAACTGCACGCGGCCGGCGGCGACGTGATGGGCTGCGACTGGCGGATTAATATCGATCAGGCGTGGATGGATATCTCCTACCGCTCAGCGATTCAGGGCAACCTCGATCCCGTGGCGCTGTTCGCGCCGCTTCCCGAGTTGCGCAACAAGGTCCACGACCTGCTGCGACGCACGGGCACGCGGCCTGGCCATATCTTCAATCTGGGGCACGGCATTCTGCCGGAGACTCCGGTGGATCACGTAAAGGCCGTCGTCCAGATGGTCCGCGAATTCCGTCCGTAACCCGCTTCAGAACTTCCGTCATCGTATCCGGCAAGGCCACGGATAACCCGTGCGGGCGAAGCTGCGTCGCCGGATGTAAGCCGACGAACTGACCCGCGCGGCGACCGGCACCGGCAAGCGCCCGATTCCGGGATCGCGCCCGCCATCGGCACGGCAAATCGCATTATTCCGGCGAGAAAGCCAGCAGCGCGTTTCCTGGAGTGCCGCGCTCACCGAACGTGTAGCCGGACGGAACGAACACCGTTCCTCCCGCGATGACCGGGCCGGCCGAACCCATGGAGCCGCCTTTCGCCGGGACGCCGTTGACCGTTTTGAACTCCTGCAACATGTTGAACTGCCAGAGGAGTTCGCCGTCCTTCGTGGACAGAGCGCGCACCACCCCGTCGTAGCCGCCGCCGAAAACGGCACCGGGGATGACGGTCAGCGCCGCGCCGATTCCGAGGCGGGGGCCGGCCGCTTTGATGGGCGTAGTCCACGCGCGCTCCCCGTTCGACAGACGCACGGCCGCCACGCCGACGCTGCTAACACCGAAATAGGCGTATTGATCGTCGGCAGCGCCGCCGAAGGTGATTTCGCCGAGGGCCAGTTTTTCGGGGATCTGCGTCTTCCAGACGACGGCACCCTTCTGATCGGGGTCGTGCGCCCAGATCATGCCGCTTTTTTGACCTGCAATCAGCAGGCGTTTGCCGCTCGGGAGGGTGCGTAAGACCGGCGAGGCACCGAAGTCATAATCGGGCCCCATTTCCCGGGGGCAGTTCGCGGTGCCCCAGGCCTCGCCGCAGGCCATCCAGGCGTCGTTCAGTGTATCCTGCACGCTCCACAGATGTTTGCCGGTGGCGAGATCCAGGGCCATGATGGCATCGGTTCCCGCGGCGGCGGGTTCGGTGTAGGTGTTGCCGGTGCCGATGTAGAGGGCCTTGTTCTTCGGGTCGATGGTGGGGGTGTTCCACACCGCTCCGCCGGCCGGTCCGTACATCTGCGTGCCGATGGAGTTTTTGTGCGTGGCTTTTGGCTCCTGCTGAATTACGTAAGATTTCCAGATTGTTTTTCCCGTGCCGGCATCGAGGGCCACGACGCTGCCTCGAAAGGTGCAACAGGGATAAAGGGGATTCGGGCCGTTGGCCTCTTCGCGCGAGGAAACCGGAACATACAGTCGGCCTTCGTACAGCGCCGGGGCTCCGGTGATGCCGGCGACGGCGTTTTCATCTACGCGATTTTCCCAAAGCAGCCTTCCCGTGGTGGCATCTATGGCGTAGACATTCGCGCGAACGTCGCCAAAGTACAGCGCGAACCGGGAGCCGCCGCGGCCTTTGATCTCGCCGATGCTGATGGCGTTGCGCACGCCGGATCTGGCCTGGAACGACCAGTAGACGCAGCCGGACGCGGCGTCAATGGAATAGACGTAGCCGCTGTTGAGTCCGATGAAGACGCGTCCGGCGGCTACCGTTGGCTGGCCATACAGCGAAGAGCCGGCGGGAAATCCGAAGGCCCATTTGAGCTTCAGGCCCGAAACCCGGTCGGCTGGAAGTCCAGCTGACCGGGCGGATTGAAAGCGTGCATTGGTGGGGTCTACGCCCCAGCCGTTCCAGGCGGGTGCATCGGAAATGGACGAGATGGGGGCCGCGGACTTGCACGGGTTCGACATCTTCGCGGCCTGACCCAGACCGTCCGGCGTATAGCTGCGGGCCGACAGATATTCGGCGATGGCAATTTTGTCGGCTGGCGGGAGTGCGCTGACGGCACCGTGGCTGCCGAGCTTTGCGACGATCGACTCGGGCGTGAGCCTGCGCAGCACCCCTGCTTGCGGACCGGCGCTGCCGGGCACGTTGGCGTGACAGGTTACGCAATGCTGATCGAACAGCTTTGCGGACTTCGGCAATTGCGCCATCGTCAAAGGGGCGGCACAAAGCGCCACGGTGATGCCTGCAAGAAGAGTTCGCGTCGTCATCGGATCTGCCTCGCGAATAGTATGACCCAGAGTCAAGGGAAAAGGGGAGCTGTCGCGGGCCTGTGGCTTGAGTTTCGGAGCGTACGGCGGGGCAACTACGATATAATTCGCCCGTTCCCTTAAGTGCAATTCCCGCGGCCAAATCTATGAAATATCTGCCTCTGTCTGTTCTTGTCGCCGTCGCGCTCGGCAGTCTGCCGGGTGCCAGTGCCCAAAGCAATGAGATCACTCTGATTGCTCCCGGCGGCATCAAAGCGGCCATCGAGCAACTCCTCCCCGGGTTTGAGAGGAGTACGGGCCGCAAGGTGAATGCGACCTTCGGGTCAGGCCTCGGGACGAAGCGGCAGATCACGGCCGGCGAGGCTTTCGACGTGCCGGTCGTGCAGCCTCCGTACCCCGAGGTGTTGGCGTCGGGCAACGTGGTGGCCGGCAGCGCGACGCCACTGGCGAGCGTGGCGGTCGGAGTCGCGGTGCGGAAAGGCGCACCGAGGCCGGACATTTCGACGCCCGAGGCGGTTAAGCGGATGCTGTTGGCGGCGAAGTCCATCGCCTATCCGGATCCGAAGGCAGGGGCGGCGGCGGGCGTCAGCTTTGAAGAGACGCTGCGAAAGCTGGGGATTGCCGATCAGATGGAGCCGAAGATCAAACGCGCGCAGGGCGGTGCCGGCGCGATGGCGATGGCGGCGAAGGGGGAAGTGGAGATTGGCTTGACGTTTTTGAGTGAGATGGACGACCCGGGAATCGATAAGGTGGGCACGCTGCCGCGGGAGGTTTCGACACCGACGACTCTGGTGGGCTTTGTTTCCGCCCACGCCAAAGATCCGGCAGGCGCGAAGGCGCTGCTCGATTATCTGTCGTCGCCCGAGGCGGCGGGGGTATATAAGGCGCTCGGCATGCAACCGGGTCGCTGATTTTTTTTACCGTTGGGTTCATTGCTGAAGTAGCTGACAGCAAGAGTAAGAAATAGTTTGCGGTCTCAGATTTATCCGCCCGCGCGAGTCGGTAATTTGGGGGACAATACGTGCCTCCGGGGCTTATACTGACCGTAGGACTGGCGTGCCGTTCCCGCCAGCGGAGGATTCATTTGCCACAACGGCGTCGGCGTTTTTCGTTCTTGCTTCTTTCCATTCTCGTTTCGGTCGGAATGCTGGAAAGCGTTGCGGCTGCACAGGTTGCGTCATCCCGGATTCAGGGCGGACCGATCGAGCCGGCGGCCCAACAAGAGCTGCCGGAACGGGCGCGGGAGACCTTCGCGCGGTTACCGCTGGCCTTCGAACGGGCGCCGGGCGGAGGCGACCGCTTTGTCGCGCGCAGCCAGGGTTATACCGTTGCGCTGGAGAAGGCAAAGGCCACGGTTGCGATGGCGCGTACGCAGTCCGGTAAAGACGGCAGCGTGGTTGCCCTCGAGTTTGCCGGCGGGCACGCGGGGCACGCCCGACCCGGAACGGAACTGCCGGGCAAGATCAATTACATTCGCGGTAACGATCCGAAGACGTGGCAGATCGGGCTGCCGACGTATGACAAAGTGTCGTGGGCGGACGTGTACCCAGGGATCGACGTCGTCTATTACGGGACGCAGCGCCAAATCGAGTTCGACCTGGTGGTAAAGGCCGGCGCCGACCCGGGATTGATCCGGATGAAGGTGAGCGGCGCGGACGGGGTGCGCCTTGGAGCAGACGGCGCGCTCGAATTGGGCGAGGCGGCGGGTGGGTTGCGGATCACGCTGCCGCGGATCTATCAGGAAGTGAACGGAGCGCGGGAGAGCGTGCCGGGGCGGTTTGCGATCACGGGACAGGATGAGGTTGCCTTTCGCGTGGAGCATTGGGACAGGACGCGGGCACTTGTGATCGACCCGACGATTGTAAATGCGTTTGCTTTCGGGGGCGCAACGGGCTATGCGACAGGCAGCGCTGTTGCTCTCGACTCCTCGGGCAACATTCTGATAGCCGGAGCCACGCAGGCAACCGACTTACCCGTGGCAAATGCGGTGCAAAGCGGTCTGTCCGGTTCCGGCGCATACAACGCGTTCGTGACAAAAATCAACGCTGCCGGTACGACGTTGATCTATTCGACATATCTCGGCGGATCGGGTGGCGATCAGGTGGCCGGGATGGCAGTCGATTCGAGCGGTTCGGCCTGGATAACGGGCAGCACGAGTTCGGCAGATTTCCCGATGCTGAATGCGGCGCAGTCGCTAAGCGGCGGAAGCGGCGACGCGTTTGTGGCACGGCTGAGTTCGACAGGCGCACTGCAGTTTTCCACATTTCTTGGCGGCAGCGGGTACGATGCGGGCGCCGGGATCGCAATAGATGGTTCGGGCAATGGATACGTCACCGGTTCCGCGTCTTCCGGATTTCCCACGACAGCGGGCGTCCTGAAGTCCACCTCGGCATCGCAGAATGCGTTTGTCGCCAAATACAGCCCGACCGGGGCGTTGCAGTATTCGACCCTGCTCGGGGAGGCAGCGGCACAGACTCCGGCGCGGGAATCGCGGTGGATACGTCCGGAACGGCTTACGTGACGGGATCGGCCAATTCCGCGACCTTCACCGGCGCTCCCGGCGGCGGCGCGCAGGCAACATATGGCGGTTCGGGAGATGCTTTTGTTGCCCGGCTCAACCCCACGGGAACGGCGCTTTTGTACTTCACGTTTCTCGGCGGCGCAAACGCCGATTCCGGGGCCACGATCGCAGTGGATACGGGAGGAAATGCATACATCGCCGGTACCACAAGCTCGTCCGGTCTTGCGACTGCCGGCGCTGCGCAGACAACTTACGCTGGCGCACAGAGCGCGTTCGTGGCCAAACTGAACGCAGCCGGGAGTGTGTTCAGCTACATTTCTTATCTTGGCGGCAATCACGGGAGCGCCGCTTCCGGCCTGGCCATCGACGGCTCGGGCAATGTCTACGTGGCGGGCTCGACGAGTTCGGACAACTTTCCGACCGTGGGAGCGGTGCAGAGTCAGAACGCGATCACAACTTCTTTGTTTCAGAGCCCGGACTCCGGGGCCACCTGGTCCGCCTTCGATTTGAACCTCCCGGCCGCCGTGTCCCAGATATCGTTCAACCCGTCGGGGAGTTCGGCCGTGGTCCTCACCAACGGCGGTATTTACCGGACGACGAACGGAGGGACTTCGTGGACACAGCAAAGCTCCCAGACGCCCTCGTATATCGGCCGCAGTCCGGTGACCGCAACGACGATTTACGCAGCGACGCAGAGCGGTTCTGTCTACCGTTCCACGGACGACGGCGCAACGTGGACGCTGATGGGCAGCGTTCCCTCGCAGCTCGTTTCGGGGCTCGCGGGCGACCCATCGACCGCGAATACGGTTTACGCCTACTACGCCAACTTTTCCAGTTCGGCTGCGAATTCGATGTATCGGTCGACGGACGGAGGCGCGACCTGGACGTCGGTGGCCGGAAACACCTGGACCACGGGTGTGAATTCCGTGGCCGTTACGACCGATGGCGCGGTGTATGCGGCTGTCAACGGCGGCGGCATCTATAAGAGCACGAATCAGGGAACAGCCTGGACTCAGGTTTTGGCACAGGCTCCGTACCAGCAACCTTTCGGATTAGCGGCTGCAGGGACCACGGTCTACTATGCGGCTTATTACGCGATGTACAAGTCGACCGATGGCGGCAGCACGTGGCCGACGCTTTCGGGAGTGACCGGAGCCGGGTCCGTGGCAGTGGCCCCGGGGAATCCGTCGGTCGTCTATGTTTTCAGCGGGAAATCCGGAGCGGTTCAGCATTCAGTCGACGGAGGCGCAACGTGGAGCGCACAAACCTGGACGCCCGAACTGGCGAACTGGGACCAATCCGCGCAACTTGCGGTTGATCCTTCCAACAATGCTCACATCACGTTCACCGGTGCAGTGATTCCGACGGGGTTTGCCGCGAAACTAAACAGCACTGGCTCCGCGTTGCTCTGGTCGACCTACCTGGGGGGCTCTGGCATTGCTCAGCCCTATTCTGTTGCGACCGACGGGGCGGGGAATGCCTTTGTCGTCGGCTATGGAAGCGTGCCGGTCACGTCCGCGCCATTTCAGTCCGGAAGCGTGTTTCTGACAAAGATTTCCGATGCAACGGCTTCGTGTTCCGTTACGGCCAGCCCCGGAAGCATGCTCGGACCGACCACCGGAGGACAGCTGATTTTCAGCGTAACCGCGCCGAGCGGTTGTGCGTGGACAGCTTCGACGAATCAGTCCTGGGCGGTTGTTTCCAACGGGGCTTCGGGGACCGGCTCGGGCTACGTTTTTGTGCAGACGACACCGAGGCCAGGCACTGGTTCGCAAACCGCGAATCTGACGATCGGCAGCCAGAACATTCTGATTACCCAGCCTGGCAGTTCATGTACCTATTCGGCGGGCAGCAGCGGTTATACGGTGAGCGCGGCCGGCGGGCCCGTCACGGTGCCTCTGACTGTCACGGCGGGATGTCTGTGGGTGCTGACGAACAACTTTCCAGGGACGGTCACGGTCAATTCCGGGGCGTCGGGAACCGGCAACGGCACGATCAGTCTGACCATTGCGGCGAACCTCTCCGGTGTGTCGCGGACGCTCGGTTTTTCGCTGGGAAACCTTACGGCATTTAACATCACGCAGTCCGGCGCGGGGGTGGCGGTAACCAGCACGACTCTCGCAACGGCCACGGCAGGGACAGGCTATTCGGAGTCGCTGACCGCGGACGGCGGCACGGCGCCCTATACATGGTCGGTGACGACCGGAGCGTTGCCGCCGGGACTGACGCTGAATACTTCGACTGGCCTGATCAGCGGTACTCCGACATCGGCGGCAGGGAGTCCGTACAGTTTCTCTGTCACGGCGAAGGACAGCGCGGCCGTCGTATCGGCCCCGAAGAGTTTGTCGATTCAGGTTCTGGCAACGCAGACCATCACCTTTGGAACTTTGAGCAACCAGGCGCTGGGTAGTGCTCCGTTTTCGATCAGCGCGACGGCGACTTCCGGCCTGACGGTGGCGTTTGCGTCGAACAGCACCGGCATCTGCACCGTGTCGGGGACGACGGTAACGCTGGTGGCGCTCGGGACGTGTTCGATCACAGCGAGCCAGGCTGGCAATTCGAGCTACGCTGCGGCCACATCCGTGACGCAAACTTTTACAGTCACTCCGACGTCGCAGACGATTACGTTCGGAACGTTGAGCAGTCAGCCGTTGGGGACTGCTCCGTTTTCGATCAGCGCGACGGCGACCTCGGGTCTGACCGTGACGTTTGCGTCGAACAGCACCGGCATCTGCACAGTGTCGGGGACGACGGTGACGCTAGTGGCTGTCGGCACGTGCTCAATTACAGCGAGCCAGGCGGGCAATACGAATTATGCCGCGGCGACGCCGGTGACGCAGACGTTCAGCGTGACGCAGGGAACGCAGACGATTACGTTCGGAGCGTTGAGCAGTCAGCCGTTCGGGACTGCGCCGTTTTCGATCAGCGCAACTTCGACGTCGGGGCTGACGGTGACGTTTGCGTCGAACAGCACGGGCATCTGTACCGTGTCGGGGACGACGGTCACGCTGGTGGCACTGGGGACCTGCTCGATCACAGCGAGCCAGGCTGGTAACACGAACTACGCCGCTGCCACACCGGTGACGCAGACGTTCAGCGTGACGCAGGGTTCGCAGACTATCACTTTCGGAACGCTGAGCAGTCAGCCGTTCGGGACGGCGCCGTATTCGATCAGCGCAACGGCGACCTCGGGACTGACGGTGACGTTTGCGTCGAACAGCACGGGCATCTGTACCGTGTCGGGGACGACGGTCACGCTGGTGGCTACGGGCACTTGTTCGATCACGGCGAGCCAGGCGGGTAACACGAACTATGCCGCCGCCACACCGGTGACGCAGACGTTCAGCGTGACGCAGGGTTCGCAGACCATCACTTTCGGAACGCTGAGCAGTCAGCCGTTCGGGACGGCGCCGTATTCGATCAGCGCAACGGCGACCTCGGGACTGACGGTGACGTTTGCGTCGAAC
>Ga0214192_1000702_pt1 | contig 20326 bp, 15 predicted proteins | sample TroBogEpilimnion_44_FD_153030 | JGI IMG/M metagenome (GOLD analysis project Ga0214192, IMG submission 153030) | Freshwater microbial communities from Trout Bog Lake, WI - 29JUL2008 epilimnion | ecosystem: Environmental > Aquatic > Freshwater > Lake > Epilimnion/Euphotic zone | place: Trout Bog... | reverse complement strand
TGACCCCCAGGCCAATCAACACCTCCAGCTCCTGCCGTGCATCCCGGCACATATCGAAAGCGCGATGGAAAGTAACATTCATGGGCCGCGCCAACTCGATCAACTCCCTCGTGCGCTCCTGATCCACCCTGCCATCGGCCGTGAGAATACCGATCACCACGCCATCCGCACCGGACTCCCGGCAAACGCGGACATCCTCGCGCATGACCTCCATTTCGTAATCGTCAAAGAGAAAATCCCCGCCTCTCGGGCGGATGATGACCTGCAAGCCGATCTTGATATTTTTGCGGGCGAGCCGGATGCAACCCAGGCTGGGGGTGGTACCGCCCTCCATTAAGTTATCGCAAAGCTCCACCCGGTCCGCGCCACCCTGTTCGGCGGCAATCGCACCGGCCACTGAATCCACACAAATTTCGATCTTCATGATATTCGTTCGGTTGCCACAGACTAACAGCTTGACGATGCGACGCCACGATAAAATGTGAAGCTCATGGTAAACAATGTAACCAAGACGAGGAATTCACGAAGATTGAAAAAGGCGAGCCTTGTCAGGGGCAAAAAGTATCAAATGGCAGGAGCAGATATATCAACTAATGAATGGCTATTTTTGTTATGGCAAAGAAAAGAGATTCGCATGTTTGCCTCGATTAAAATTTTCGTAACTGTGCTATCACTCCTCAAGCATTGCGGCGGCCGAAGCCACTGATAAACTAATAAAATGACAGTCGGCGTTAAAATCACCGAAATTGAAAAAGGAACGGGCAGCGTTGCGGATAAAACGAAAGTTGTAGTAATACATGCGCGTGGGTATTTGAACCACGGTGACGAGTTTTGGAACACTCACTCGGAGGGAAAGCCCTTTTCGATCGATTTGTCGAAACGTGATGCGATTCCTGGTCTCATCAATGGAATTGATGGAATGCAGATTGGCGGCAAGCGGGAATTATTGGTTAGCCCCCACCTTGCGTATGGAACGCCAGGGATTCCGGGAAAGATCCCTCCCAATGCAGTTTTGCGATTCGTCGTCGAGCTACTCGAGATAAGTGAACCGGGCATATTTCATCCCGAGCTATATCCGCCGGGGAAACATTTATTAGTTCATTGCTCTGGAGAGCAGGCAAGAAATGTGGCACGGTGGAAGTTTGGTGTGCATGAAGCATCTGGCATTGCTGGCGGAACAATTGAACTTCCTACCACTGGAACAACATGGAGAAATGCTCGCAAGAAAAATGTTGAAATTCATATGAGCACGGAGCAGATGAAGAAATTGATTGAAAGTGTTCAATCCACGCTCGCGGATAACCCAACCGAATGTCTTAAACACGAAGATTTATGGGCTGACGCCTCTGAACAAGCGAATAACGCTACACGCGATTCTAAAACGAATAGTCTCTGCGTGACGGTTTATATTTACGAACGTGGATCTCTGATCCTTTATTATGGCCTCACGGAATCAAGTCCGGTTCTTCTGAACTCTCACTTTTACAAGCCGATTTTACAGATTCTGGGATCGGCATTCTCTGATTTAGCGAGTGACGTAGCGGCCTATAATGCCGCACTTGGAAAAGTCAAAAATCCCCGATTGCCTTGACCAGATGAGGGCTTTGCTGTCGAATTCCTTTATTAGGTGGTGCACCCAGAAGGAGTTGAACCTTCAACCTTCTGATCCGTAGTCAGACGCTCTATCCAATTGAGCTATGGGTGCAGCCAAGCTTCCGTTAATCTAGTCAGTCAACCCGGTTTCATCAAGTGTTTTGTTTGGTGGCGAATTTTATCGTTTTTCGCCGCATCTCCAAAAGGCACGACGTTCTTGCGGCTATATTTCTTGATGCGTTATCCCGGGTCTGCTTCCATGAGGCGTTGATGCCAAATACAAGGGCATGCTTGCGCAACATCATCCACGCGCCCGCGTTGTTGCCATGGCTGAAGTCTGAGTTTGCAGTTTTTGATTTAATATGAACGCAGCTGCTTCGAATCCACATTTTCAGGGTCTTCGCACGGTGGTTTATCACGCGCCTGTTCTCGCGGAGGCCAAGGCATGGTACTCGGCTGTGCTCGGGATTAAGCCTTATTTCGACCAGCCATTTTATGCGGGCTTCAATGTGGGCGGGTACGAATTGGGTCTGGATCCGGATGTTTCCAGCACGCCCGGCGGTAAATCAGGGGCTGTGATTTATTGGGGGGTCGCGGATGCGCAGGCGGCTTTGGAGCGGCTGACGGAATTGGGTGCGGTTGCGCGTTCGGCGGTGCTGGATGTGGGGGATGGTATCAAGGTCGCCTCGGTGTTCGATCCGTTCGGGAACATTTTTGGCATTATTCAGAATCCGCACTTTAAGCTCCCATGAGCGATAGCGAGAAACCGTTCCGCCAATCCCATTCGTGGGATCGGAACTTTTTCCTCGGAATGACCGCGCTGGGCTGGCTCGGCATCCTGATGGGTTTCGGGAAGGATATTGTCGATCATGTCACGAAGCATCGTCCGGCGTATTTGCTGATTGTCCATTTTCACGCGGTTATTTTCACGGGCTGGCTGGTGTTGTTTACCGCGCAGATCCTGTTGATTCGTTTTAAGAAATTGTCGGTTCACAAGCAGTTGGGTTTGTGGATGGCCGGGTTGGCGGTTGTGATGATGATCATCGGACCGGTGACGGCCCTGGAGGTGCAGCATCACGGGATGAACAAGCCGGGGGCCGATCCTGCGTTTCTGAGCATTCAGCTTACCGATATTCTGGCGTTTGCCGGATTTGTGACGGCTGGATTGGCGTTTCGCAAGTCGACGGCGGCGCACAAGCGGTTGATGCTGATGGGAACGCTGTATATCACTGATGCCGGGTTTGCCCGCTGGCTGGCGGGTGTATTTTTGCACTGGCTGGGCAACGGTTACTGGCCGATGTGGGTTGCGCTTTATGGTCCGGTCAACTTGCTGATACTCAGTGTGGGAGCGTATGACCTGGTCACCCGACGCCGGTTGCACGCGGCCGTTTTGCTCGGATCGGCCTGGGTGTTTGCCAATCAAATGACGTCGCTGACTCTTTACTTTTCTCCCGGCTGGCTGGTGCACGCGAAGCAGATTATCGCTAGCTGGCCTTTTTGACTGGCGCGAAGTCTCGTGGCAATGTGAATCCAATAAATCCTTTTAATCCCGTCGCATTCTTAAGGCTGGCTTTGTCTATCGCGTTGGCTCAATCAGCGCAAAAAAGCTTGCAAATCCATGGCTTGGGAAGAATATCGGAATAAGCCCTGACACCATCCGTTGGCTACGAAATCAAACAGGAAATCCAAACTAATTTTTTCCTGATATTACTAGGTTCTGAATGAAGCGCAGTATGAAATCCGCTGTGGATACACGGCGGCATGGGGCGTTTACCCTGGTTGAAATGCTGATGGTGATCGCCATCATTGCCATCCTGATTTCCACACTGTTACCCGCCCTTCAGGGAGCCAAGGCCAAGGCCCAGCGGATTCAGTGCGTGAGCAATTTGAAACAGGTGGGACTCGGCTTTCACCTGTTCGCACACGAGCACGATTCCAAATTCCCCATGGGAGTGTCCACCAACAACGGGGGCACTTTGGAGTATGTGATTTACTCCCGTTACGCCACCGCTGGTTTTTATTTGCAATACCGCCATTTCCAGGCGCTTTCCAACGATCTGTCTAATCCTCATGTGCTTGTGTGCCCGACGGATACCAACCGACTGAACCCGCCCGATTTCTTTGCCAGCCTGGCCAATTCGAATATCAGTTATTTTGTGGGGGTCAATGCGGATTACAACCAGCCTTCCTCGATTCTTGCCGGGGATCGTAATATCACCAGTTCGGTGCTGCGCAGTTCGGGTGTCATTCGATTGCTCAATGGCAACTCGGTGCAATGGACTTCCAGCCAGCATCATTACAAGGGCAACATGCTTTTCGGCGATGGCCATGTGGATCAGTTGAATAATACTGGGTTTACATTTTCGGGCACCGGCAATGCGTTTCTGGAAATCGATCTCCCCATACAACCCGTTTCACCCGGCAGCCGCAAACCGCCCCAGACCACTTCGCCATCACAATATCCCTACAATCCACCTTCCGCACCAAAATCTCCTGGCACTCCAGCCTCGCCAAATCCCAATGGCAACGGCAACGGCAACGGGAACGGATCGTCTTACTCGGATTTCAAGAGCACTAGCCCATCCGTGACCCCTGGGAATTCCGTTTCCCCCGGATCATCCGTCAACCAGTCGGCCTCGGATACGCCGAAGGTTTCCGGCGCGCCGAACAAATCTGGCGCATCAAGTGCATCCAATGAGGGTACGGAAGCAGCGGAAACGGGAGGTATTCAACCGACCACCGGCTTTGCAGAAATGGGCGGTATGTCCTGGCCGTGGTGGTTGTTCCTGCTCCTGGCCATCGTCATCGCCGCCCTCATTCGCGAGCGGATGAAGAAGAACAAGGAAAAGGTGAAGAAAGGGTGAGACCCTTTAAGAAAACAGGCAGGTGCTTCAGTGCCGGGTATATTGCCTTCTGAATCCAAGGCCCCTGTGGGGACGGTAACATTTCTTTCGTCCTTTTGGGACTTATGAGTAAACCCGACGCCCTACCCAGCACTCGCGTGCCGGGCTATTTTCGAAGGAAGGCTTTTCATTTGTGAGCTCCTCTTACACTCAGTATCCTGTCAATCCGGTTCGTCGGGTCGTTCTTCCGAGGTTGGTGTCAACCCGCAGTTCAGCGAGTCTTGTTTTCATCCGCGGCAGGTGAATTTACCGCGCGGTTCATGGTATCCAGCCAGGGGCCTAAAAGTTCATCCAAGGTCTTGGGATTGGCCACGACGTTGGTCACGCCCATCCCCAGGTAAACCTCTTTCATTTTGGGAGCCATTTTCTGTACGAATTGGAGTTCCCTATTTTGAAGGGCTTGGTCGGCGAGTGGTTGCATGTGCTGGTGCAGCCAGGCGGAATAGGCCAACGCAGAAATACTAATAACCAGCGAGATATAAAGGAGCAGCTTTTCTTTCATGGGGAGTTTGTGGGGCGAGAACGGTCACGCCAAAATAAATACCAGAGCGAAGACCAAATTCCCGCATACAGAATTAATGCGAGGTAAACTGGATAATCCGCATGGATCGGCAAAAAACTCGAAAGCCAAATTCCAGGCTCATGCAAAAAAAGTAAAAGCATGCCCAACAGTGAACCCGGACCACATGGCCCCATTCCTCCAAAAAGCATCAAGAAAACCAGTACGGCTTCCGTGGCAGCGCCGCAAGCCATGGACTGGAGGTAAACCTTCATTCCAAAGCTTTGGGGCCGAGCAATTTCTTGAGTGCATCGATGTAGCGTGTGAAGGCTTTCGTGGGGGTGGGGTCGCCGTTGGGTTTGCCCCGGGAGTCCGGGTAGCAGTTGGAACCTTGGGAGCTAATCGATTGATCTGGGTATTCAATATGCAACGACCACTGTGTGCCATCGCAGACTCCATGAGGGTTGGGATAGTTGTCATGCCATTGCCAGACCTTTACTGAATCCAAGGTTTGCCGGAACTCCTGCCACTGCTTCGGTGTGGGAGTGAACAAGGTCTTATTGGTCCGGCTCTGATTGCAAAAGGTTAGGGTAACGACACCGTCGTGCAACGCGAACCGATACGCGTCGCCCATAAAGCTGCCAATGTAACCACTGAATTGCCTGGGAAGAACCACCACTTCTTCGGCGTGAAGCATTGTCATGGTGGAGAATAACAAGAGCCTCGCAAGCAAGAATTTGGAAAGCATGGTTTTCATATGCGTCGAATCTATTTGCCCGCTTCATTTCATAAATCCTGTAAATCCGGTTCATCGTGTCAAAAGTCTGACCACGGCGCAGCCGCGTTTGAGTGGAACTTTCAATTCCATCTCGTCATTCTTCAGCGTCGCTGAAACCGGCGCGGGAGTGTCAATGCCAGGTAGCAACGCCTGGCAATGGAGTTTTTCCAAACCGGGTAGGTTACGCACGCGCAAAGTGACAAACTCATTCGTACCACCAAATGTCACTGGCAACGAGTAGCCTTCTGTCACACGGAACAAGTTCACTTTCACACCCGGCGTGTCGGTCGCGACGCAATGGGCCGTCAGCACCCATTTTTTACCGCGCAAGGAATCGAGCAACGGCCCGTAGTCCAAGAATTGCTGGTCGGCGGACGGCTCGGGAGTGATGCAATGATTATTCCACGGATACGGCGCGGTGGGGAAGGCGCCCAGCAGCAAATGTCGCTGGAAAAAGGAATCCGGATCCGGCTGTTTCAGGGTTTCATTGTAGGACCATGCCAGCATCGGCTTGTCCAGGCACAGGAACGCGCTGGCGTTGAGTGCGCGTCCGTCATTTCCCATCTCGGTGTAGATCCCGTCCACCTGACGCAATAAATCAAGGCGCGCATAAATCGGATTGACCAGAATGATTTTGTCCGCGCGATGCATTTTCGGACCCAGTTGGGACATGAGGTTAATCCACGAAACACAAAGCGACCGCGCGGGCTTGCCGTCAATCCAGCTCACCCCGTCATCGGCTCTGGCGTTGGAACGATCCAACCAGTCCAGACGGTCGATGCAAATGCCGGAGGAATCCGGGATCCATCGGATGTGTCGATCGGCCTGTTCCAGAATGAATTTCTGAAAAACAGCATCGCCGGGATCCACCACGCTGGCGGCGTAACAGGTGGCATTGCCGTCCAGCAGAATGGCTCCGGGCAGTTGAGTGGCGAGGAACGCGTGCGGATCCTTCCAGAGTTCCGGATCGCCCGGTTTTTTCACCGGTGCGGTGCCCATGTTTTTGCCAAATTCGGTGACGTTGAAATAATCCAGCACATAAAAACCGTTGGTCTTCATGTAGTGCGCGTAATCATTCAACCGGCGGCAGCTGGTCCATCGCGGCTTGTCGGCTGGGGCGGATTCATCGCACGAACGCTCCCACTGTTCATCCATGTTTTTGACCGGCGGGATGAACATGCCCATGTAGGGAAAGTCGTCTGATAATTTCCAATTGATGCGAAAGGCCATCTTTTTCAATTTCGCCACGTCAATCGCACCCTCGTCGCCGGAGTAAGCACCGCAACCGGCCATCGCGTCGGCGTGCGGATTCGGTGGTTGAAAGAATTTCGGGTAACGCTCAGTAATCCAGCGCAACCCGCCGCGCCAGTCTGCTTCGTGAGCCACGAGGTCCATCGCGAAACGCACCGTTTTGCCGCCGCCCAACCGGTGATGCGTTCGTGAAAAACGAATGGCACCAGAAGACGATGTCGACAATCGCGAGGCCGTCAACACGGTGTCCTCCGGGGAGAACACCAGGCTCAGGCCCAAGTCCTCGGACGGTTCGGCAAGGGTTGCCAATGGCAGCGCGGTGTAACCGCCATTCAACACCGGGCCGCCAAAAGTCCATGCAGTTTTGGTGAGTGGACTCAGAACGAGCGGATCGCGCCATTCCCCCGTCTTGTGTTCCGGATCAGACCACGCGGTCCAGAAGCGCGTTGCCGGCGTGGCTGGATAATCCAGTTCTGTGGTGATGTCCGTTGTCCATGGCTCGCCGTCCGAAGTGATTTGGGTTTCCCAACGCACGCTTTCTCCTGCGGGCTTGAAGGAATCCACCACCGTTAAACTGCGACCGGAAACGATCCGTCGCAATGTGCGTGTAAACTCGACTTCCCCGCCCATCCACTTTCTCGAAGTAACCTGGCCGACGTTGGTGCAACCTGCCAGCACAGTGCCGCCTTGAACCAAACGGCGCAGGGTTCTTTTGTCGAAGGACGCACCCACGATCTGGCCTTGTTCGGAGAGTTCGATTGTCAGACCGCGCGCCCGCACCTTGAACCTGGCCGGCTGTGGTGGCGGAAGTGTCGCGGCCTTGAGCAACTTGGGATTTCCAATGAGCACCGCGTCTGCCCAATCGGCGTGATCGGCATCGATGCCATCGCCTGCGTCGGTGACCACCAGTTTAAGCTCGCTCACATCGTGCAATGGCAAACTCACACGCTGCGCGGGCGAATCCACATGCATGACGCCGCTGGTGAACAATTCACGCCCATCCGCAATGACCTTGAAGACAACGCTGGCTTCCTTGTATTGATTCATCTCCGCATCCACACCCACCCAAGCCTCGAATCTTTCGTAAGCCTGATCCAGTTGATAGACCAGTTCACCATTTGCGTGTGTGCCCAAACCGTTCGTGAATGGTCGGTCACCGATCTGGAGTGTCTTGCCTTGCACACTCTGGTTGATGCCCAGGCTTCCCCATCCTTGCTGTGCGCTCAACGGATCCAGGTCTGCGAGTCGAACGCTAACCGTGGTCTCCGGGCTCGCTGATTCCGCTGCGTGACCGGCGGTGGTCAGGAGCAACAGCAAGCAGGTCACAAGGGGTTTAGTGTCATGCAATATGGATGGAAGGAAATCGATGAATTGCACCTGCGAATTGAGCCCTGATTTTTTCATGTAATGATCAATAACTGCGTGGATGAGGATTCCCCTTTGTTTCATCGCCCGAGGGTTTTCCGCCAAGGTCAAAGCTATTGGCTCCGCTGGGGTATTACATCAGATGGCAGCCCCAGCTGCACCATCCTTCAAAACGGCAGTGCCATTCTTGATCTGATATCGAACGGACAAATACCATGGAAAAACCACCACCCAAAGCAGGAGCGTGATAAGAAATAGAACCATCGGCGGATAAGAAATGCCGGATCGAAAATACGCGAGTTGAATCCGGTACGAATCGGTCGCGGCCCAAAGTGATGTCAGGGGAATCATCCAATAAATTAACGCCACATCTCTGCCTGCAAAGCTAACTTTAAAAATAGAGGCGAAATAGAACAGAACCATCGTCAGCAAAATGGCGTCTCTGGTTTTCATAATTATGAAGAGTACACCGAAGTGGATCGCCCGACAACGGCTTCTTTAAAACTGACCCACCACCAGCAAGGAATGTGGCTTGGCCGCCTCAACGTTGTCCTTTGGCTTTCCAAAGGTCAGGGCGATTCTTTGACCCGTGATCCTGGAATACTCCTCGATCTCCCGCAGCGTCAGATCTTCATCCCTGCCGCTTTCCAATTTGGAAATGGCGCTTTGGGTCACGCTCATCCGTTTGGCCATTTCCGCCTGGGTAATCCCTGCCTTCTGTCGCAACAACGCCAGTTGCAGCACAACACGGGTTTCGCGCTCCATCTCCATCACCTTTTCCTGAACCTCCATCGAAACGCCCTCGCCTTCCATCAATGCCTCGACCGAATTATATTTGCGTCCGGTGGGTCGGGAGGGTTTTCTGGTTGACTCTGTTCTCATAAAAATATTTTTGTTTGTTTCCGCCGTTTAATCGGCTCCAGAAAAATTCCTGAGACTGCTTACAAATTCTTTACAATATTCTATATCGGCATGTTGAGAAGCTTTGTCGCCAATAGCAATTAGATACACTACTTTTTTAGCATCATCCGCGTAGGTGTAAAGTCTTGTTTCCTGTAGATTACCCCCGCCACCCTTCTGCTCAATGGCGACGACCCCACGTGGTTCCGGGTGTAAATAGCCTGCCTGTAAATGTTTGGAGTGATTTGAAATAATTAAGTGCGCCAAATATCGCTTAAAATTCCGCATGACCACGGCCAATTCCGAAGATCTTTTCTTAGAGTAATGCCTGTGATCCCGCTCCCATCCAGTCGTCGATTCGATACTCCACATACCCCGAATAATATATTCCTAACGGGAATATATTGTCAATAAAAGTCAGCAACAGATGGCCGCGAATAAAACCGCCGTTTCGCGACTTTGTTTTACCCAAGGCGGTTTTTTTTTGGGCGGCAACTTGGACAAGATTGCAGGATTAACAGGAATTGAATGGATTATTGGATTGTGGGTTTCCCGCCGCTTGATGCTCAACGTCACTAGGGCATTTTTTCAATCAGAATTCGTCCCTCGGAATCCTGGCGATCGGTGGAGACTGTGGCACGCAGGATGAGCGGGGAGGCATTGAGCGCTGGCAATTCCAGATGATACGCGTTGTTGGAATCGCTGGCACCGGTGGAGCCGGGATGTTTGTCTTGGGCCAGCACCTTGTCGCCTTGAACCATTGCCACGTCATGAATGATTAAACGGGAGGAACCGCTTTCGTATTGGAAAGTGATCTTGTAACGACCGGCACCGGCGATGCCCGTGGTGATGGGCCATTCCATGACTTGAGGAGTTTCCAAAGTTTTTGTGGTGGACCATTTGGCCACCGCCGTGCCGCTGGTCATCGGGTTATAATGAACACCGAGCGCGGCCAGGCGCGGGAAATGGCTCTGCAAACGGGTCGCAAATTCGTTGTAGTTGCGGTTCGCGACGGGCGACCAAACGACCTCGGCCAAAGCCGCGGCTCTTGGATAAACCAGGGCGTCGATACCCTCTTCAGTCTCATGGTTGTCCGTCCACATTTGGGCCTGGGCACCCAGCACATGGGCCTGTTGTGTGGCTTCTAGTTCTTTGGGGATCGGTTCAAAGCTGTAAACTTTTTCCACGGTCGTATTGGGGTAATCAAAATAGGTCCACTCGGTGGGGGCCATGATGACGTCATGACCGGCCTTGGCTGCGGCAATGCCGCCGCCCATTCCACGCCACGACATCACGGTTGCGTTGGGTGCAAGGCCGCCTTCCAGAATTTCATCCCATCCAACCAGCCGACGATTCTTGGATTGCAGGAATTTTTCGATCCGTCGAATGAAGTAACTTTGCAATTCTTCCCCATTGGCCAGGTGTTCTGACTTCATTTTCTCCGTGCAGATCGGGCAAATCAGCCAGCGATCCTTGGGGCATTCGTCGCCGCCGATATGGATGTAAGTTCCGGGGAACAAATCCGCAACCTGGCTGAGCACTTCTTCAAGAAACGCATAGGTTTTCTCGTTGCCAACGCAGAATTGCCAGGGTCGGCCTGTTTGGGGCACCGGGCAATTCAACTCCGGATAGGCTATCAAGGCGGGTGGTTCGTGGCCGGGCATGTCGATCTCGGGCAGGATGGTGATATGGCGGGCAGCGGCAAAACGCACGACCTCACGAATCTCATCCTGAGTGTAATGGCCCGGTTTGACGCCCGCATTGCGCGTGTCTGCATCGAGCAGTTTGGGGCGACCCTTGATTTCGATGCTCCAGGTGCCCAGATCTGTCAGGTGCCAGTGGAACACATTGAACTTATGCAACGCCATCAGGTCGATGAAACGCAGAACGAATTCCTTGCTCTGAAAGTCGTGCCCGGAATCCAGCATCAGTCCGCGCCAGGGGAATCTTGGTGTGTCATCGATCTGCACGCAAGGAACCGTCCAGGCTGTGTTGGGCACCGGTGTGGCGGAGAAAATCCGGGGTGGCAACAGTTGGCGCAATGTCTGGACCCCATGGAAAAGCCCCGCTTGATCGGCGGAAGAAATCTTGATGGCGGATGGTGTGACCGAGAGGCGGTAACCTTCCTTGCCCAAGGAAGAAAGGCTGGCATCTTCTGCCAAGGTTATGGTCGTTTTGGAGGATCTCCTTGAGCTGGCCACTTTCAATGAAAAGCCGGTGCCGGGTTTGAGGTATTCCGCCAGTTGCTTTGCGGTGACCGAGCTGGCCCGGTCGGTCACGATGGCGGTCTGCGGAGTCAGCGAGAAAGAACCGGTGGTAATTTCCATTTTCGACGGCTGAGGAATGATGGCCGGAGGGTTGACCTCGGTGTTGGCATAAACCGGTGAAAACACGCCGCTTATTATCATAAAGACAGACAGAAAAAATGATTTCATTTTGGATTGATCCGTTGCAAGGGGTCAGTTCCCCATAACCACATATTTAGTTTGATAGTCATCCCTATGTTCAGTTTGTCCGCCACCCGATGCAAGGCCTTTTATGCTTTCTGGAAGAACCAGAAGAATTCTTAGCCATGGATGAAACACTAATCAAATACAGATCTGAGAACCGACCGAATGTTCATTGACGGACAATTCCATCTTCGGAATCTATGTTCCATCTGTGTTTGATCAGTGGCTGCGAAGCGATGACTCTGTCTCAGTGATTCACCAGTCGGAAATATTTCATAGCGCTCGGCGGTGTGACCACGACGCTGCGGTTGGTTCCGTTGTCAGAAATTGAACCGGCATACGCCGTCCAGTTCGTGGTGGCAAGATTGGTGTTGGATTGCAGATTCCATCCCAGCGATGGGGACGGCCAGGAAACCACCACGCTGTTGGTCGGGGTGTTCTTGATGCTCAACACCGGCGCAGGCGACACCACGCCGCCGTATAACCGCAGCAACGCGATGCTGCCGTTGGAAAATTCGCCCTGCCCGCCCGCCACGACATTATCAATGAAAAAGCCCATCGTGTATCCGATGTTGTTCACATTGATGTTCATCAATGTGCTCGGTCCGCTGAATTGTTGCACGCCGTTCAGATAAGCCGTGACGATGCCGCCACCCACTGTCAGATAGACCTCCACATAAGTCCCGGTAACATACGACGTCACGCTGGAGATGATCGGATACACATCCAGATGATTGCCCGGATCAAAGTAAAACCCGTCGTCCGACTGGCGGTTCTCCACGTCAATCAAACGCCGCCATTGATTATCCCGCGCGGTTAGTTTGAAGACCATTTCCACGGAATAATTATTCGTGGGCAGAAAGCCGGTGGTGTCCAAGGTGAAACCCGCCTGGCTGGTCACCGGCGTGGCCAGGCCGTTCCAGCTATAGACGGTCTGGGTCAACCCATTGACCGTGTCGAAGTTAAACCCGTTTCCAGACAGCGGATCCACCGGCACCAGCGCGGGCGCCCCGATCACGCTCGAAACCAGGTTGCTATTAAAACGATACTCCGCCACCAGCACGGCGGCGCGGATGGGCGCAATCGTAACCATAAAAAACAGCAAAGCCGTCGTTATGCCACGCTGGCAAACAGCGGATACGCGGAACATCTTCATGATTAAACCGGGATTTCCCATGTGGTTTTATGCCCACGACTGGTGTGGAGCTTTTTTATAACTTTGGTCATTTTTGTCCTGCTTCATAGATTTGCAATTCATTTTTTCAGTCCGTCACCGGTTTTTTCCCGTAAAGGGTCACCCTAATGGGTGACCCCTATGTCGTTTTTTCTGGACGCAGGATGGGATAATTTTCTAATGTTTGAGTCGTCGGTGGTGGGTTTAGATCGGTCATTTGCGGGGTTTCCATCCACTGTCAGGGTTTTAGAAAAGATGAAATTGTTTCGTAAATTGTTGAATATGATCGGCAATCTGTTTGCCGAAAGTCCCAAGGCTGCCAGCAAACGCAGCCTGCTCAGCATGTATTTCGGCGAGAGCAACAGCGGGGGTCGCAGAAAATCCAATCGCGACCGGGCCTGATGTCAGCTTCCGTTTCCGTCCCTTTTCCCCTGTTCACTCCCGTTTTCCTGCCTCCTTCCGGTTAATCCATTCAATTGATTAATTTCCCCGCGCACCGTAGTTTCTTGGTTTAAGAGCTGCGATGAAATTGTTGGATCGATATCTTTTGCGCGAGTTGATGGTGCCGCTGGCGGTTTGCCTGGTGGGTATCACGGTGTTTTTTATCGCCTTTGAACTCATCGCCGGGCTGAACCGCTTTCAAGAGCATCATCTCAACGTAAAGGATGTGCTGGATATTTACCTGGTGAAAACGCCGGAGATTCTGGTGTTCATCCTGCCCATCTCCCTGCTGCTGGCGTTGCTGAAAGCCATTACGAATCATGCGCGGCATAATGAAATCACCGCCATCCGGGCTGCCGGGGTGAGTTTGTGGAGAATCATCCTGCCATACCTGGCCGTGGGATTGTTCTGCAGCTTTGCGGTTTTGTTCATGAACGAGGAGTGGGTGCCGGAGAGTAAGTCCAATCAAATGGAGATCATGTCGCGGCATACCCGCGACGAAACGGCGGTGCAGCCCAATTTGCGTTATAACTTTTTTTATCCCGGTTTTCAGGATAACCGCAAATGGGTGGTCACCCTTTTCGATACCAAGTCCGGCATTCTGCATAATCCCATTGTTTACTGGCGTGAGAATGGGCGGGACTGGACGCTGATTGCGCATCGCGCAGAATATATCGATGGAAAGTGGACCTTTTACGGAACGAACCATGTGGGGCCAGGTGACATTGCAAACCTGCCGCAACTGGCCGCCGCGCTGCAAAAACCCGACAACAATTTCACCGAGTATGTCCGCACCAACCTGACACCCGCCACCAGCACTTTGCTTGCGAAGTATACGGGCGGTGAGAATCCGGAGCTGAGAAAAGCTCTGGCAATGGATCTGAATCATTTTCTGTTCAACGGCTCGCTATACGACACGAAACTGTTTTATGGAATCAAACTCAGCCCGGACGTGGTGAACCTGATTGCCCGCAATGCGGAAGGGACGGATGCCGTTGAGTTGAATTACCTTTTGCTGGCGGACGCGTTTCCATCTCTGTCGTGTCGCAAGAGCGCCTATTCGGTGAAGGTGTATCGCGATAAATCAGAGCTGCATTCCAACGACATTCCAGTTTTGTACACCAACCGGCTGGTCATGCCGCAGTTTGGAGAGTCACTCGATGATTTTGTGACCGAGGCGAAGTTTAACGACCGGTTCATCAACTTGAACCCGATGGAGTCGATCGAAATTCCCATCTACGAACTGCATCACTATTTGAGTTCTCATCCGATGTTGAGCGGCAAGCCGCTGGCACAATTGGAAACGCAGATGCATGAGCGCATTGCGATGCCATGGACGTGCCTGGTGGTGGTGTTGATCTCGGTCCCCTTCGGGGCGGCGGGCGGGCGGAGGAATATTTTCAAAGGCGTGGCGGGGAGCATCTTTATTTGCTTCAGCTACTACGTGCTGGTGCGAATTTGCCTGGCCCTGGGAAGCGCGGGATGGATGCCGGCATGGCTGGCGGCGTGGCTGCCGAATGGATTATTCGGGTGTATCGGCTGCATGTTGATATCGAAGGTGGATTAAATGAAATGAGCAATGAACTTCTGGAATTGAGGGAAAAGTGCGAACGCCTGGAATTGCTCCTGCGCGTGGGCAATGTCATTCACTCGACTTTGGAACCCCAGGAGGCCTTGCAACTGATCCTGGATCAGGCGGTCAAGATGACCAAGGCCACCAGCGGCTCGGTGATATTGATCAACCCCACGACGGGAGTGCTGGAAATTCATGCCTCCATGGGCCTGCCTCCGAACGCCTCGGAAACACGTCTTCGTCTCACCCAGGGCATCACCGGCTGGGTGGCTCGCAAAGGCCAGCCCGTTCGCTCGGGGGATGTCTCGCGGGATCCACGCTATATTTCGCTGGAGGACGATATTGTCTCCGAACTGGCAGTACCGCTGGTGGTGTTCAGCGAGGTGCGCGGAGTGTTGAACGTGGATTCCACCAACAAGGATGCCTTCAGTGAAGCGCACCAGGAATTGCTGGAATCCCTGGCGCTCTCGGCGTCGCGGGTGATTCACAACACCTGGATTTACGAGCAACTGCGTTTGAAGGCGCGCTTGTTTGAAACCCTTTCGCGCGTGGGGCAGACCATTAATTCGGCGTTGAACCTGGATGACGCGCTGCTGGTGATCACCCGCGAGGCCTGCATCATGATGCAGGGCAAGATGTGCACCCTGATGATGTTGGATGACACGCGCGAGTGGCTCGAGCTCCGGGCTTGTCATGGCGAGGCGGAATCCTACCGGAAACATCCGCGCATCAGCGTCGATGAAAGCATTCAGGGCGTGGTGGTGCGACGTCGCAAACCGATCCAGGTGGAGGATGTGCAGACTTCGAGCCGTTACACGGCGTCGGAACTGGCGCGACGCGAAGGCTTGGTGGGATTGCTGAGTGTTCCGCTGATGTTTGGCGGTCAGGCCATCGGAACGTTGAGTGTGTACACCGGTGTTCCCCACAAATTTTCGGATGAAGAAACTCGTATTCTGGCTGCGCTGGCGGAACTGTCCGCCATTGCCATTGAAAAAGCGCGGCTTTACGAGCGGGTGGTGGATGTGGAGGAACAATTGCGACAGAACGAAAAGTTGTCTGCGCTCGGTTTGCTGGCCGCGGAAGTGGCCCATGAAATTCGCAATCCTCTCACGGTGATGAAAATGCTGTATCACTCGCTGGACCTGAAGTTTCCCGAGAAAGATCCCCGCAACAAGGATGCCCGTATCATTGGCGAAAAAATCGAGCATCTGAACAAGATTGTGGAACAAATCCTGGCCTTTGCCCGGACGACGGAACCGGATTTCAAAGAGGTTAATCTCAACGAATTGGTCGAGGAACTGGGCCTTCTTGTGCGCCACAAATTGCGCAACCAGCAGATACAATTCATCCGCAAGCTGGACTTTCAACTGCCCAAGGTCATGGCCGATGCGACCCAACTGGAGCAGGCTTTTCTCAATTTGATTCTCAATGCCGCCGAGGCCATGCCAAAAGGGGGCAAACTCACCATCAGCACCCATGCCATGGCCATAGGGGTGGATCCTCATTCGCCGCCCTCCCATGTGGTGGTGGAGGTGAAGGACACGGGCGAGGGAATGAGCGAGGAGCAGCGCAAGCGCGCCTTCACCGCCGTGTTGAGCACGACCAAAGCCAAGGGGACGGGACTGGGGCTGGCCATCACGGCGCGCGTCATCGAGACGCATCAAGGTGAGATCAAGGTGGAATCCAAACCCGGCCAGGGCACGACCATCAGTATTATTCTGCCGGTGAAGGTTTGAATTCAACGGGCCGTCAGCGTATTTTTTCATTGAGCCCAATCCACCTTGCCGCAACTATTCCGCAATGAAATCCCGATTTGCCTTTTGCCTCGCTCTTTTCCTGACAATTTGTTGCATGAATACTTTCGGTCAATCCAATGAAGTGGTGGTGCTCTGGCCGCAGGGAGCCCCTGGTGCGCTGGGCACGTCGCCCACAGACATTCCCTCCATGACCTGCTATCCCGCAGATCCGGCCAAGGCCACAGGTGCGGCGATGGTGATTCTGCCCGGCGGCGGTTATGGCTTTCTGGCAGATCATGAAGGGCGCGACTACGCGGTCTGGTTGAACGACCAGGGGATCACCTGTTTCGTGCTGAAATATCGTCTCGGACCGACCTATCATCACCCTTGCATGCTTCAAGACGCATCCCGCGCAGTTCGTTTGGTACGGTCCCGTGCCGCAGATTGGAAAATTGACCCGCATCGCGTGGGTATCATGGGCTCCTCCGCCGGGGGACATCTTGCCTCGACACTGCTGACCCACTTTGACGCTGGCGATGCCTCAGCCAGTGATGTGATAGAACAGCAGAGCAGCCGTCCTGATCTGGGCATCCTTTGTTACCCGGTGATCACCATGGGCCAGACCAACACCAACGTGGGTTCGCAGGATAATTTGCTGGGTAAAAATGCCCCGCCAGAATTGCTGGCATCCCTTTCCAGCGAGAAAAATGTCACCTCCAACACGCCTCCGTGTTTTATGTTTCACACCTCGGATGATCGCGCCGTACCGGTCTCCAACAGCCTGCTGTTTGCCGATGCCCTCAGCCGCGCCAAGGTTCCATATGACCTTCACATTTACCAGCATGGCCAGCATGGAATGGGGTTGGGTGGACCTCATGGCGGCGAACATCTCGATCAGGCCCTCATGCATCCCTGGACCGTGGATTGCCTGCATTTCCTCAAGGAAAAAGGCTTCTCCACGCGTAAATAATCACGCTGCAGTGACGGGGTTTTAAATCAACCGCACAAGCGGACGAATTCAGCTTCATCAATGACCGGAATGCCCAGGCTGCGGGCTTTTTCGAGCTTGGATCCGGCATCCTCGCCTGCCAGCACATAATGGGTTTTCTTGCTGACGCTGCCGCTCACCTTGCCCCCGAGCGATTCAATCCTGGCAGCAGCTTGCTCGCGGGAAAGTGTGGGTAAAGTGCCGGTGAGGACAAAGGTTTTCCCGGCAAAGGGACCTTGCGGCGGGGCGACCTGGTAAAGCGAAGATTCCATGTTCACACCTGCGGCTTTTAATCGCGCGATCAATTCCCGGTTGCGGGAATCGCCATGCCAATTCAGCAAACTGGCGGCGATCACTTCACCGACATCCTCCACCTCGGTCAACTGTTGCTCGCCGCAGACAAAGATGTCGTCGATTTTTTCAAAACGTTTTCCCAAGGCCTTGGCGGTGCCGGCACCCACGTGCATGATGCCCAGTCCAAACAGCAGTCTCCACAAATCGCGCTTGCGGCTGGCATCCACTCCCTCCAGGAAATTGGCGGCGGATTTTTCACCCATGCGTTCCAGAGCGGCCACCTCGGAGAGTTTCAGTTTGTAGAGATCCGCCACATCCCGCACCAAACCGGCCTTGACCAATTGGGCCACGAGAACTTCACCCCCGCCTTCAATATCCATGGCACCGCGTGCGCAGTAATGCTCGATGCGACCGCGCACCTGGGCCGGGCAATCCGGATTGACGCAGCGCCACACCACCCCCGCCTCAGCCGTGGCAGACTCCGATTTCGCGACCTTCGATCCGCATTCAGGGCAGGTGCGTGGAAAATCAAAAACGGTTTCGCGTCCGGTGCGTTTTTCGGTCACCACCCGCACCACAGCTGGGATGACTTCGCCGGCTTTTTCAATGACCACGATGTCGCCCACCCGGATGTCTTTGCGGCGCAGTTCCTCCTCATTGTGAAGGGTGGCGCGGCTGATGGTGCTGCCGGCGAGAAACACCGGTTCCAATTCTGCCACGGGTGTGAGAGCACCGGTGCGCCCCACCTGAATGGTAATGGCGTTGAGCCGGGTCTCGGCCTGTTCGGCGGCGTATTTGTAGGCGATGGCCCAGCGCGGTGCCTTGGAGGTGAAACCGGTGCGATCGCGTTGCGCGTGGCTGTTGAGCTTGATCACGGCTCCATCGGTCTCGTAGGTGAAGTCATGGCGAACGGCCTCCAGTTCGTCAATGGCGGCGATCAATTCATCCGCTGATTCGCAGGGCCAGATGCGCTCAGGGGTTTTGAAACCGGCTTGTTTCAACCATTGAAGAATGCCCGTGTGATTTTCCGCGACGCGATGTTCATCCGCCTTGCCCACGCCATAGAGGAGGATGTCCAGCGGACGCGTCGCCACGATGCGGGTATCCAATTGCTTGAGGGAACCGGCGGCGGCGTTGCGCGGATTGGCAAAAAGTTCCTCACCGGCGGCGGCGCGAGCGGCGTTTAATTTGGCAAATCCCTTGCGCGTCAAAAACACTTCACCCCGGATCTCAATGACGGGCGGCGGCGTTCCAGCCTCTGCGCGAAGGATGGGGGGAAGGCTGCGAATGGTGCGCAAATTGGCCGTGACATCGTCGCCCTTCGTGCCGTCTCCGCGGGTAGTGCCGCAGACAAACACGCCATTCTCGTAGCGCAAACTGATGGCGAGGCCGTCCACCTTGGGTTCGAGAATCCAATCCAGTTTTTCACCGGGGAGCAATTTTTGCACACGCGCGGTGAATTCGCGGACTTCCTCCTGCGAATACGTGTTGTCCAGGCTGAGCATGGGGGACAAATGCGCCACCTGCCGGAACTCCGTCATGGGCCGTTCACTTACCCGCTGGCTGGGTGAATCGGGGGTGATGAGATCGGGAAACTCGCGCTCCAAATTGAGCAATTCGTGGTACAGGCGGTCATATGCCTGATCGGTAATCACGGGTCGCGCCTCAACGTAGTAGGCATGATCGTGCGCGCGGAGTTGTTCCGCCAATTGAAGATGTCGTGCCCTGGCCTGCGTATGTGTCATGGATTTAATCCTGTGTTAAACGAGGTCATCAAAGTAACAATTTGGGCGGTGGAAATCCAGCGTCGAATCGTCAAATGGTGCGCTGAATGTGCAATATTTGCTCAGGTTAATCTCCCCTTAAGGTTCGCTCATCTATGGTGGTGCTGTATGAAGATAAAATTCAGTTCGATACAGTCCGTTTCAGCAGCCCTAGCAGTGTCCGGCATGGTGCTTTGCCAGGCAAACGCCATCACCTACACTAATTTGTGGATTCCCCCCACACTCTCGGGAACGGTTTTCAACCTTTCCTTGAACATCACCAACAAACAGTTTCTGCCCGGAACCAAAACCGTCACTTACGCGTATAATACGAATGAGTTCTGGGGTCCCACCCTCATCATGGACAAAGGGGACAATGTGCAAATCAATCTGACCAACAATCTGGCGGATACCACCACCACCCACTGGCATGGATTTCATATTCCGGCGGTCATGGACGGCGGGCCGCATGAAGTCATTCCGGCGGGGACGGTGTGGTCGCCTTCGTTCATCGTGAGCAATAATGCCAGTCTTTATTGGTATCATCCGCATTTGCACACCAAGACACAGGATCAATTGACCCATGGCGCGGGTGGTTTGATTATTATTCAGGATCCG
>Ga0214192_1000699_pt1 | contig 20408 bp, 14 predicted proteins | sample TroBogEpilimnion_44_FD_153030 | JGI IMG/M metagenome (GOLD analysis project Ga0214192, IMG submission 153030) | Freshwater microbial communities from Trout Bog Lake, WI - 29JUL2008 epilimnion | ecosystem: Environmental > Aquatic > Freshwater > Lake > Epilimnion/Euphotic zone | place: Trout Bog... | reverse complement strand
ACCTTGTCTTTGGTGATTATCTCGATATTTGGTCCGAGGCTGTCCGCGAATTTTGGAAAGTCTACCGTATAGCCTGGGCGTGCATTGACCACGAGCTTCATTTTGAGCTGGTCACCGATCTCGATCTGAGAGGAGTCCGCCTTGAAGGTAGCAGTGACCTGCGCCGACAGACATGAGTATTGCGACGTGAGTATTGCGACAAATACTACGCGCAACAGGCCCTTGATATGTCTGATGCTACTCATTATCTTTTTACTTCTCTTTCTTTAAACATTTTCATGAGGGAGGTCACATAGTTGGCAGTGGTGTCGATGCTGACATACTGTGCGCCCGATTTAGCAAAAAGCTCTTTCGTCTTCTTCTGTCCTTCATCAAAAGACTTCTGTATCTGCATCCGCAGCTTTGGATTAGATGTATCTGCGAAAAACTCATATCCCGATTCTGCATCTTTGATCAGCACTGTCCCGACATCTTCCATCAGGCGCTCACGCTTGTCATATATCTGTATGCCGATGAAGTCATGTTTGCGTGCCGTGATATTGAGCTCCCGCTGATAGTCCTCACCCGACATGAAGTCAGATATGAGGAATGCAATGCTCTTTTTCTTATTGACATTATTGAAATACTTCAGCGCCTCCGAGATACTGGTCCCATGCTGCTGCGACTCAAATCCATCTATCTCGGAGATGATACGCATGATATGCGATTTACCCTTCTTGGCAGGTATGAAGCGCTCCACTTTATCACTGAAAAATATCACACCAACTTTATCATTATTGGTAATGGCAGAAAAAGCTAAAATACCACTGATCACCTCTATGATCTCTTTTTTAAACTCAGTCTGTGTCCCAAACAGCGTCGAGCGGCTCACATCGATGATCAGCATCAGCGTCAGCTCACGCTCTTCTTCAAAAACTTTTATAAAAGGCTTGCCGGCACGCGCAGTTACATTCCAGTCTATAGAGCGGATATCATCACCATACTGGTACTCGCGCACCTCGCTGAAAGACATCCCCCGTCCCTTAAAGGCAGAGTGGTAACTACCCGAGAAAACCTGATTAGATAACTTGCGCGTCTTGATTTCGATGCGCCTTAGCTTCTTTTGCTTGGCGGTGGCCAGGCTATCGGTCGTCGGTTGGCTTACTTTATCTGCTGATTTCTGATTCTTAGTTGCCATATCTTATTTGACTATGGTACTTCGACGGTGTTAAGAATTTCACTAATGATTTCCTCTGAAGTAGTATTCTCCGCTTCCGCCTCATATGTCAGGCCGATCCTGTGGCGCAATACATCGTAGCATACCGCGCGGATATCCTCAGGGATCACATAGCCTCTGCGTTTGATGAAGGCATATGCCTTAGCAGCCAGAGCGAGGTTGATACTGGCCCGTGGGGAGCCACCATAGCTAATGAGGGGCTTAAGTTTAGCGAGTTTGAAATCCTCAGGTCTGCGTGTCGCAAAAACGATATCGAGGATATAGCGCTCGATCTTTTCATCCATATATACTTCGCGAACGGTCTTGCGCGCTGATACGAGTGCTTCTTTAGACACCACAGGATTGATCTGAGCCGGGCTAAAAGACATATTCTGACGCATGATCATCTGCTCTTCTTCCTTCTTAGGATAGGTCACCACCACCTTCAGCATGAATCGGTCTACCTGCGCCTCTGGCAGCGGATAGGTACCCTCCTGCTCGATCGGGTTTTGGGTAGCCAGTACGAGAAATGGCTCATCGAGTTTGAATGTCTCATCACCGATAGTCACCTGGCGCTCCTGCATGGCTTCGAGGAGTGCGGACTGCACCTTAGCCGGAGCACGGTTGATCTCATCCGCGAGGATAAAGTTGGAGAAGATCGGTCCTTTCTTAACCGCAAAGTCATTTGTCTTCTGATTATAAATCATGGTACCGATGAGGTCCGCAGGGAGCAGATCGGGGGTAAACTGTATCCTTGAGAATCCCGCATGGACGGCAGATGCGAGTGATTTGATCGAGAGGGTCTTAGCCAAACCGGGTACGCCCTCGAGCAGTATGTGCCCATTGGCCAGTACGGCGAGGATGAGGCGCTCGACCATGTACTTCTGTCCGACGACCGATTTGCCCAGTTCCATATTGAGGATATCGATGAAGGCACTTTCGCGGCCGATCCTGTCATTGAGGGCTGCGATGTCTACTGATGGTGAAGATGTTACTACGTCCATTCGATTGTATTTTTTGGGAAAGCGAATTTAGGTTTTAACACTTTGCCCGGTTGTAAAAAGATGTTAAGCAATGAATAAGGTGGTTTTGCCGGCATTTATTGCACTTCGGCCTTTTTGATTTGGATAGAGGTATTTGACTTTCTTTGTGTGCATTGGCCACCTTAGTTAATGCTTATCAAAGGTAAGTCAGGAATCTAAATACAGATTGCCTTTTATATATAATTGGCTAATGATAGCAACAGCCCGCATTTATGTATTTATGCCAGCTACGGACCAATTTTCACACAATATTTCCCTGCAGTAGATGTTATTAGTTGCTAATTGCAGTAGCTGCCATCTATAGTGGCTGCGCATTTGAGCTTTTGTAACGGGATAAATTATTATTTTGCAAGCCTTATCTATATGAAGAAATTGAGAAAAACAATAGTTTTTGCAGCCTTTCTGATGCTCGGCCTGCATCTGTCTGCCCAAACCAGCAATGCCGACAAAGTGATCGCCATAGTAGGCGATAATATCGTGCTACAGTCCGAAGTCGAGATTCAATACTATCAGCAACTCCAGAATGCGGGTGGCCTGCCCGTGGATTCTGACATCAGGTGTCGGATACTGGACAACTTTATACTGGACAAGATGTTTCTGGCGCAGGCCAATCTGGATAGTCTCACCGTGAGTCAGGATGAGATCGATGGAGAGCTCGACCGCCGGGTCAAATACTTCATGAGCATGTTTGGCTCAAAGGAGAAAATGGAGGAGTACTACGGCAAGAGCGTGGCTGAAATGAAGGAAGACTTCACCGATGACATCAAAAACCAGCTCCTGAGTGATAAGATGAAGGGCAAAATATTTCAGGGTATGAAGGTCAGCCCGCAGGAGGTGGCCGAGTTTTTTGCCAAAATACCAAAGGACAGTATCCCCTACTTCAACTCTGAGCTGCAGTTAGGTCAGGTGATCATGTATCCTAAGGTGACAGACGAAGAAAAAGAGACCGCGCGAAAAAAACTTGAGAAGATTAAAAAAGATATCGAGGGGGGAGCGGACTTCTCCCTGCAGGCCATCCTGTACTCCGAGGATCCGGGCTCTGCATCAGACGGGGGCAATCTGGGCATCATCGAGCGCGGTGAGCTGGTACCGGAGTTTGAGGCCGTAGCGTATAAGCTGGAGGAGAAAAAGATGAGTGATATCGTCGAGACTCCCTTTGGATTTCACCTCATCATGGTAGATGAGAAGCGGGGCAATAAACTCAAGCTTCGCCACATCCTCATCAAGCCAAAAACATCCTACACCGATCTCGTCAATGTCAAAAATAAGATCGATAGCGTGCAGCATCAGCTGTCTGTCGACTCTATGAGTTTCCGTGAGGCAGTGGCGCAGTATTCAGATGACGAGGCCTCCAAAACCACTGGTGGCCTGATCAATAACCCAAAGACACAAACACCATACTTCGAAAAAGCAGATGTGGATGGTACGCTCATCTTCACGCTGGACCGTATGAAAGTGGGCACCTACTCAGAGGTGCTGCCGTATTCCTTCACCGACAAGACGGGAGAGAAAAAGGAAGGATACCGGATCATCTATCTCAAGTCAGAGACCAAACCACACATAGCCTCGCTCAGTACAGACTACTCCAAAATACAGGCGGCAGCCAAGCAGAAAAAGCAGCAGGATGAACTCGCTAAATGGATAGGGCTGAACAAGAGCCATGTCTATATCAAAATCGATGACGCATTCAAAAACTGCAAACTTCTCAAAAAGTGGGAAGGTGCAGACCGCAATTGATTCTGACAATTTTTGTTTTACTTTGAGATAAACCAAGCGAAAGAAATGTACCAATCAGATGTCGAAGCCTTAGACGCTTTTGCTCAGAAATATAAAGACCTCAAATCCGAGATAGCCCGCATCATAGTTGGCCAGGATGAGGTAGTGTCAAATATCCTCATATCGATATTCAGCGATGGCCACTCCCTGCTGATCGGTGTGCCCGGTCTGGCTAAGACGCTGACTGTGCAGACGATAGCCCGTATCCTCGATCTGAGTTTTAATCGCATACAGTTCACTCCCGATCTCATGCCGTCGGACATCATAGGATCTGAGATTCTCGACGAGACGCGCAATTTTAAATTCAATCGCGGACCTATATTCAGTAATATCATCCTCGCCGATGAGATCAACCGTACTCCACCCAAGACTCAGGCTGCACTGCTCGAAGCAATGCAGGAGCGAAGTGTGACAGTGGCCGGTACGAGGCATAAACTCGACCTGCCGTTTTTCGTACTCGCTACGCAGAACCCTATTGAGCAGGAGGGTACCTACCAGCTGCCGGAGGCGCAGCTTGACCGCTTTATGTTTTCGATCAATCTGGATTATCCGACCTTTCAGGAGGAGATCGAGGTGGTCAAAACTACTACTACAGGTCGCACCGTAGAGCTCAGCAAGAAATTAACAGCGACAGAGATACTCTACTTCCAGCAACTCATGCGCAAAATACCGATCGCTGACAATGTACTCGAATACGCCGTCAGGCTTGCCGCCAAGACCCGCCCAAACAGGCCCGACTCGCTGCCTATGGTCAATAACTATATCTCCTGGGGTGCCGGGCCACGTGCCTCGCAGTATCTCGTACTCGGCGCCAAGTGTCATGCCGCGACGAGAGGAAAATACTCTCCGGATATAGATGATGTCAAGGCCGTAGCACTCCCTATCCTGCGTCACCGCGTGTTTAAAAACTATAAAGCCGAAGCGGAAGGTCTGACGATCGAAAAAATTATTCAGGACCTTTTCTAAAACCAAAGAAAGACCGTATAGATGATTCTTGGAAAGAAACTAGTGGTCGTGCTACCCGCATACAATGCCGAACTGACCATCGAGAAGACATATAGCGAGATCCCCTTTGATATCGTCGATGAGGTGATCCTGGTCGATGACAATAGTAAGGACAATACCGTAGAGAAAGGCAAATCAATAGGCATCAGGCATATCATCAAACATGATAAAAACAAGGGCTACGGAGGCAACCAAAAGACCTGCTACAACAAAGCCCGTGAACTCGGCGCGGATATAGTGATCATGCTGCACCCTGACTACCAGTACACGCCTAAGCTCATTCAATCCATGGCATACCTCATAGCCAATGATCTTTATCATGTTGTACTCGGTTCGCGCATCCTGGGTCTGGGAGCGCTCAGGGGGGGTATGCCTTACTACAAGTATGTATTCAACCGTCTGTTGACGCTGACGCAAAATATTCTGGTAAAACAAAAATTATCAGAGTATCATACCGGGTACCGGGCCTTCTCCAGAGAGGTGCTTGAGCGAATCAACTATGAGATCAATGATGACGATTTCATTTTTGACAATGAGATGCTGTCGCAGATTATCTTTGCACAATATGAGATTGCAGAAATCACCTGTCCTACAAAATATTTCCCCGAAGCCTCGTCGATTAATTTTAGGAGGAGCTCCAAATATGGATTAGGTGTCCTGCGCGTCAGCTTTTTTCACTTTCTCCAGCGTCTGGGGCTCGTACATTTGAAAATGTATGAGTTGAAAAGGTGAAAATATCTTTATATTAAGCAAAGTTATATCTCCGGCATATCCTGGGTCATTGAGCTGCATTTTTTCAGAGTGTTTTAGTTGTTATTCCATATATTAGGTGTCGGAGAAAAAAATCTGAATGCCCAAAGTTCTGCGTATTATCAATCGCCTCAATCTGGGAGGCCCTACATACAATGCTGCCAATCTCACGAAATATATAGACGGAGATTTTGAGACCCTCCTCGTATCGGGCATGACTGATGCATCTGAGGAGAGCTCGGAGTTTATCCTTCAGAAGATGGATCTGCACCCCGTTTATATCAAGGAGATGTACCGCGAGCTCAATCCACTACGCGACTATAAGGCCTACTTTCGCCTGCGGGAGATCATTCGCGAATTTAAACCCGATATTGTCCATACCCATGCCGCCAAAGCAGGCGCAGTAGGTAGGCTGGCTGCACATCACGAGGGTGTGCCAGTGATCGTCCATACTTTTCACGGCCATGTATTCCATTCGTATTTCGGAGCGATCAAGACGCGTATGTTTCTCGAGATAGAGCGTTTTTTGGGCCGAAGATCACACGCTATTGTCACGCTCAGCGAAATACAAAAGGACGAGCTGGCGAATCAGTTTAAAGTCGCACCGCAGCATAAATTTGAGATCATCCCCCTGGGATTCGACCTCAGCCGGTTCACAGAAAATAAGGAGGAGAAACGAAAGGCATTCAGAGCGCAGTACAATGTGTCCGATGACGAGATCGTGATCAGTATAGTCGGACGCCTAGTGCCCATCAAGAATCACCCTATGTTTCTCAAAGCCCTGAAAATCGTGTCGGAGAAGAGTACAAAAAAGATTCGCGCATTCATCATCGGCGATGGTGAGGAGCGGCAGAATATAGAAAAGCTAGCCACTGATCTGGGCCTGAAGTATAATAATGCTGATCTGAAGGAGAAGAACATCCTGACTTTTACCTCATGGATTAAGGATATCGATGTGTCTAATGCGGGCTCGGATATGATTGTCCTGACCTCGTTCAACGAGGGTACTCCGGTCAGCCTGATAGAAGCACAGGCCTCCGGCAAACCTATCGTCAGCACCCGCGTCGGCGGTATAGCCAACGTGGTCAAAGAGGGGGAGACCGCCCTGCTCTGCGAGTCTGATGATACAGATACGCTGGCCTCACATATCCTCACACTGGTCGAAAATGATGAGCTAAGGTATGCAATGTCGGACAAAGGTACCGCCTATGTCATGGAGCACTACAGTCACGTCCGGCTCGCCAGGGACATGGCAGCACTGTACAGGCGACTACTCAATCAAAAAAAATAATGTGAACGCATAAGTCATTATCTTTTGGGTAAATAGCCCAATTGTATTAGGTTTGTCTGAATAATATGGTCAAGAAAATACATTATTTACTAGGGATATTGCTGCTGTTTTCTACATCTTCATGCCGCCTTCTCTATCCAAATGAAATGTTCAAACAAAAGGACTATCAGTTTTTCGAATTAGCCAAAAAGAAAGTAGAGGAGTATGTCATAGCACCCGGTGACGAGCTCACTTTGGAGGTATTCTCCAGAGATGGATTTAAGCTGGTGGATGTGCTTGGAGGTAGTTTCGCTGGTCAGAGTACGGGTACCCCCACGACCACGACCACGACCACAAGTACGATCAGGCACACCTACCTTGTTGATAAAGAGGGCTTTGTGAAACTTCCAGTGTTGGGCATGTTTTATGCCAAAGGCTACACACAGAATGAACTGGAAACACAACTCGCACAGCGATATGCGGCACTTTTTGTTAACCCTTTTGTAATCCTGAAGGTGTCAAATCGTCGCGTCTTTGTATTTCGGGGGGAAGTAGCATCGGTCGTAGAACTAAACAACGCCCCTACCAGCCTGCCTGAGGTACTCGCCAAGGCTGGGGGATTAAACCGTCAGCTCAAAGCATATAAGATAAAGATCATCCGGGGCGATCTGGCAAACCCGGAGGTGCGGATCATCAATCTCTCTACACTGGAGGGCCTGCGTACTGCCGACCTGACGGTACAGTCTAATGATATCATATATGTAGAACAAAAACGCACAGTGATCAACGACGGATTGATATTACTTACTCCGATTTTTACCACTTTTACTACAGCTGTATCAGTAATTGTACTTGCCAGATCACTTAAATAATCAAAGTACTTGGAAAATAACATAAATAACACCCAAGGGCTGCAGAATAAGGAGGATGAGCTGGTTAATCCCCTGGAGAATTTTAATCTCGGTTTATTCCTTTACGTACTGAATAGGTCTGTAATATGGATAATCGTCATCACTGTGATCAGCATATTTGTGTCTCTCATGTATATCAGGTATGCCCCCCGATTATTTTCATCTAGTGCTACCATGCTGTATGTATCAGAGACCAAATCAAAAATACTCGGCGTCGATAAGATACAAGAGCAGGATGCAGGAGAGATCAATAGGGAGGTACAGCTGATCCGCTCACGGATGATGGTAGAGAGAATCTACAATAAATTGCCTTTGCGAGTAGCCTATTTTAAAGAGGGAAGAACAAAGTGGGTATCATCCGATCTCTATTTATCCAGCCCATTCAGAGTAGAGGAGGTGCCTGGATATACACGCATCGAGAATCAACCCATTTACATAAATATCCTGAACCAAAACTCATTTTCTGTCTCCTATAACTATGGTGCAAATGAGTTTGATAAGGTATATAATTTTGGAGACCTGGTCGTGACACCCCTTTTTAGAGCTTATATTAAAAAGAATGTCCGCAAATTTTCGAAAGATCATCTGGCATCCGTTTTCTATTATAAATTTATGGATAAGGATGATGTCATCCAGGATATCATCGATAAGCTAAAAGTCAATAACCTCGATGTCAAGACAAAAAGTGTCTCCATATCATATACTGATAAAAATGAAGAAAAGACACAAAACATCACGCAAAAGCTGGCTGATGAATTCATACTATATGATGTAGAGCATAAACGGGAGAGCTTCTCCGGAATCCTTAAATTTATCAGCGACCAGATAGATACATTCTCTTCCGGCTTTGGACAGTTCGAAGATTCGATCTCCCGTCTGCGCTCCTCTGCAGGATATGCAGATGAGTCAGTCACGACCAAACTGAGCGAAGACAATGACAAGCTCGATGAAGAGATCAAAATGCTCAATTCTGATCTTATCACACTGCGTTGGTTCAGGGCCTTTGTCGCAAACAATAAGAATCATGACAATATTCCAATGGTGCATTTCAAATCTGCAAACCTGAATTTTGATGATGCGATCATTGAATTAAACGAGCTCCAGGATGCCAGAAATACGGAAATATTGGATGTGACACCAGACCACCCGAAAGTCAAACTATCCGATCAAAAAATAGAAGAAAGGCAGAGCGAGCTCCTGCGCAATATCGATAACGTCATGAAAGCGACTATGGAGGAGACCGCCAAAATAAGTTCGGAATACTCCATCGTTAGCTCAAAGTTATTTAAGATGCCGCAGATTGAATCTGAGTTCAGTCGCCTGGATAAAATACGTGAGTCCCGCGAAAAATTTTTCCTGAGTCTGGTAGATCAGAAGGCCAGTTACCAGATTGCAAATGCAGGAGTAGTCTCAGATTATATTATGCTATCAAAGGCTTCCCTTCCCACCAAGCCGATTTCTCCGCAGGTCACCTCCATAAGATTATTGGGTTTGCTGGTAGGAATTGTATTAGGTTTGATACTTGTCGTCATTCGCTATGTCCTGCACAAGACTATTATATCGATCCAGGAGATCGCATTCAAGAGCAAGGGACCTATCCTGGGTATCATCCCGAGCTATAATGAAGCACTCGAAAGATCGCAGATAGTCGTGACCAAAGATCCGAAGTCTACGATATCTGAGGCATACCGCGCACTTCGCTCAAACTTCCAATTCATAGACAATACTCCGGGTCCTAAAATAATCTCGACCACATCCACCATACCGGGCGAAGGAAAGACATTCACAGCGCTGAATATCGCGGCAATACTGGGTATGCTGGACAAAAAAGTGATCATCATAGATTGCGATATGCGTAAGCCTCGTCTGAATAAGATCTTTGAATCAGACAACTCTAAGGGCATGAGTACCCTCCTCAGTGGCCAAAGCAATATACAGGAGTGTATCCTCCATACCAATATCGTAAGTATAGACTTCATACCATCTGGTCCTGTGCCGCCAAATCCATCGGAGCTGATACTGCTCCCATCACTGAAGGTAATAGTGGAAACGCTCAAAGCGGATTACGACTTTGTGATCATAGATACGCCGCCTATCGGTCTGGTGACGGATGCACTTGAGATATTACGATTGTCAGACTACCCAGTGTACATCCTGCGGGCAGCATTCTCAAACCGCTCCTTCATCCTCAATATCAATAAGCTGATAGATGAAAACAAAATCAGCAGACTATCCTGTGTGCTGAATGACTTCGGGCGCGGTGCATCGAGCTATGGCTACTACTACGGCTATGGTTCAGGCTACGGCTACGGCTATGGCTACGGCTATGGCTACGGCTATGGCTATGGGTCGGCTCACGGCTACGGATACTATGGTGATGATGAAAAGAACAGGAAGCGACTCCCATTCTTAAAACGCATCTTCTCTAAAATGTAAAGACATGTTTTTTGAAACGAAATACTCGGTCATCTTTCTGCTTACATTCTTTGTAGTGTCAGTATTCTTTTCATTTCTGATCAACTGGCTTTTCTTAAAACTATCCTTCAACCTAGGCACCAGAAACAATTCTGAACTCCAGCAAGAGCGCTGGTCAGCGCATGTCAAGCCTGCCATAGGAGGATTATCTTTTTTTATTGTATTCCTCATCTCCATCTCGATCATCGGTGTGCTGCCCAGGGAGAATCCACTCTTTCTCGACAAACATCTGATGGGTATCATGGCAGCATCGAGCCTTGGCTTTATACTTGGACTGGCCGATGACGCGTATAATACAAACCCTTTGGTCAAATTTATCGGACAGCTATCCTGCGCATTTATACTAATCCTCTCCGATGTCTATATCAAGGCGATCGGAGTACCCGCCATAGATTTCGCACTCACAGTGATATGGGTCATCGGCCTGATGAACTCGATCAATATGCTCGACAACATGGATGCTATCACCACATCAGTATCTATATGCATCATCATTGGACTGATCACCGTGATATTCGTCAAGGATCTGCACACGAATAATTTTAACCTTGTCATGATGGTAGGTGTGCTCGGTGCACTCGTGGGTTTCTTGTATTTCAACTGGCATCCGTCCAAGATATTTATGGGCGACACAGGCAGCCAGTTCCTGGGTGTATTTCTCGCAGCATGCGGTATCGAGTATTTCTGGGGATACAGAGACAATACTGGCGAGATAATAGAGTTTAAGCAGTTTGTGATACCCATGCTCATGTTTATCATACCACTGATAGATACGATCACAGTCACCATCCGCAGACTGATGCGCAAGCAGTCACCATTTGTAGGTGGCAAGGATCACATCACGCACATGCTGTTTTATTTTGGGCTAAAAGAGCGCAAAGTGGCTTTGACACTTATCAGCATCTCCCTTCTTTCTATACCCCTATCTGTTTTGCTGCTGACCAGAGTTATACAATGGACATGGGTAGCGACACTCTCAGCCTTTGTTTATTTTGCGGTAGTATTCGTACTGATTCAGATCATCTATAATATCGGTGCGAAAAGAAAAGAAGCTGCACTCGCCAAGGCCACCTGAAAATATGAAAGGGCTCCCGTTGAGAAGCCCATTTCACCCTAAAACCACCTTAAAGAGTTTATATCCTGTAGCTGCTTTTGCAGTTTCTTTTTATGGAGATATGACTATGATCTCAATGTATGGTTTAAGGTCATTGCCATTCTTTTTTGTTAAAAGATTGAGGATTGTTAAAATGACAATCCTATGACAGTATTGGATTTCGCCGCTATATGATCCAATCTGGTTAATGTTGACAAGCGTTTCAGCCGGTTTGTACGACTATAGCTTCGGCTGGCATTAGGTTTACATCGGTAAAGGATCAGGACTTTGATGCAACTCACAACGAATGTATTGCATCTCATTTTTGACCTTAGGGTTTTCCCGGATACAGTTATCACCTGATTTTGAATTTAATCGATTAATTTTACCCTTCTTCTGAGATCGTGAAAAGATACGTCCTTATCCTCATACTGCTTTGTGCTTGTGGTCTCCCCGCCATAGCATCCCATATCGTGGGTGCGGAGCTTTTTTACGATTACCTGGGCAATAATAATTTTAAGATCACGCTGAGGCTGTACCGCAACTGTGGCTGTCCTGCCAATACGCCATGTGCCGAATATAGCCAGGATGAGTACGTCCAGATATTCGACTCACTGGGCAACTATATCGACTCTATTCCTATGGCGCTGCCGCCACGGGATACGATCCCTTCGGCTATTACCAATCCCTGTCTGACCCCGATAGATGTCTGTATTGAGCAGGCCTTCTTCACCGGCACTTATAATCTGCCCCCGCGCCCGGGAGGGTACACCATCGTCTATCAGCGCTGCTGTCGAAACTCAGCTATACAGAGCATCCCATCCAATACAGGTGCGACCTATATCGGACACATTTCCAACGACAGATTTCCGGTCAATAGCAGTCCGAGGTTTAACCAGAGGCCACCTCTCTTTATCTGCGCGGACTCCTATCTGCAGTTTGACAACTCGGCAAGTGATCCCGACGGCGACTCCCTATCCTACTCACTGATCAATGCTCTGGACGGTGCCAGCTCCAGCTGCCCTGATCCGAGCCCGAATGCTGCCGGTTCAGGGTGCAATACATGGGCATCAGCACCGCCATATGTACCGGTATCATACCTCACTCCATACAATGCTGCCAATCCTACTAATAGCCCATCCAATACCGGCGACCTGCAGATCGATCCGGTGACAGGGCTGCTGACGGGTATACCTAATCAGACAGGTATATTCATCGTGGCGGTAGCCGTATCTGAATATCGTCATGGCGTCTATATCGGCCAGACTATCCGCGACTATCAGTTTAATATTGTGCAGTGCAATATCCCTACGGCTAACCTGATCTACCTGCCGGGCACTTTCAATCCGACGACTAATTTTGGCACCTATCAGCTCGACTGTACCACGCGTACGGTCGATTTCAATCAGGTGAGTTTCTACAACCCTCCTCCGACCAATGTGCCCCTGACCTACTCCTGGGATTTTGGGGTGCTAAACTCTACTACGGATACATCCAGCCAGGAGTATCCCGTCTTCACCTATCCTGATACGGGGACATATTTTGTGACTGTCGTAGTCTCAAAGACGCAGAATGGACAAGGCTGCTATGATACAGCGCATGCCCTGGTCATCGTATATCCCCGTTTGACATCTAGATTCAGCTACTATGCAGGCTGTCAGGACTCAGCAGTGACATTTACCGATCAGTCTTTATCTACCTCATCACCTTTGACTGCCTGGTCCTGGACATTTGGCGATGGGCAGACCAGCCATCAGCAAAATCCCTCTCATCACTATGCCGCGGCGGGGACATATGCCGTCGCACTCACGGTGACTAATGCGAAGGGCTGTACAGATACAAAATATGATACGATAGTCGTCAAACCTCTGCCGGCGCCGGATTTCACTACCACTACTATCTGTCAGTTTGATACGGAGCACTTTGTGTATACAGGCTCGGGAACTATTAATAATTACTATTGGAATTTTGGAAATGGTTTTATCAGCACAGCGCAAAATCCGTCTGAACCATACACTAGCTCCGGCACTCAGAATGTGAGCCTCACGACAGTCACTCCGGATGGGTGCAGGGATACGATCACCAGATCATTTCAGGTAAATGCGCTTCCTGCTATCACTACATCTCCCAGTGTGAAGATATGCCCATTCACCAGCACACAGCTCGGTGCGACTGGTGCAGTAAACTATCAATGGTCTCCGGTCTCCACACTCAGTGACTCCTCAGTGAGCAATCCTGTCGCCAGTCCTTCATCACCGACGACATATACCGTCACGGGTACCGATGCGAATGGGTGTAAAAATACGGCTACCGAGTTTGTGGATCTATTCCCGGTGCCGCAGATAGATGCCGGACCGGATACATCTGTGTGTATGGCTGGCGCAAATTTCCATACCACGGTGCAGCTCAACGCGACTGGCGGCGTCTCCTATGTATGGACGCCAACCACAGCCCTGTCCAATCCCAATATCGCTAATCCGGTAGCAAGTCCTCAGTCCAATCAGACCTACTACGTGACAGGCACAGATACGAACGGATGCAGAAATACAGACTCTATGACGGTATATGATCTGGACCCCTCCCTCAATCTGATCGTAGATACGGCCAAGGCGATTTGTGATTTCGACACAACCACGCTCAATGTGCTGAGACAAGGAAACTCCACCTATATCTGGTCTCCCAATATCGGCATCAGCAATCCAAACTCTAACAGCCCTCAGTTCTTCCCGCACACGACGACGACTTATGTTTTCACAGTACAAAACTACTGCTATACTAAATCTGATACCGCTAAGATCATCGTGCACCCGCTGCCGGCTGTGACGACAGAGGGTGTAGATTCCGTGTGCCAGGGAGATACGGCACACCTGCAGGCAGGGGGCGCTACAGTCTATCACTGGCAGCCTGACCCTACGCTGTCGGATACATCTATCTTCGATCCACTTGCATACCCATCGAGGACCGATATATATTATGTCACAGGCACTGATACATTTGGATGCAGGAAGAAGGACTCCGTGTTAGTTTATGTATTTTTCCCGCCTCAGGTGAATATAGGACCAGATACACCTTTCATCTGTCAGGGTAGGAGTGTGCAGCTCGTGGCCTCGGGAGGAGTCAACTATCAGTGGACTCCAGATAGTACCCTCAGCGCTCTGAATGTAGCCAACCCGATCGCTACACCAAATGACACTAACAGGTACTACGTCAGGATATACAATATACACCAGTGCCACACAGACACAGCGATCACCATCAATGTGCAACTGCCTGTCACTGCGGTGGCACAGACGCCATTTGATATTTGTATAGGTGGTACGGTGCAGCTGAGTTCATCGGGGGGATTCTACTATCTCTGGAGTCCGCCGACCGGGCTGTCCGCGACTAATATCCCGAACCCAACTGCATCACCGGCATTGACTACCATCTATACGGTGAAGGTCTCTAATGACTGCTTCTCCTCTACAGCCAATGTCGATGTGACTATTCATCAGCTGCCGATAGTCAGTGCCGGAAATGATACCGTGATATTCAGGAATACGGGTGCCACGCTGACCGGTGTGACAGATGGTACGTCATACTACTGGTACCCGGGTGAGAATGTACTCGAGCCTATGCAGCTCTCTACACCAGCTACTCCATTGGTGACCACTACTTATTATCTGTATGCTACCTCTGCATTCGGATGTGTGAACCTGGACTCCGTGGTGGTCAATGTAGAGCCATACACACTGATCCTCGTGCCGACCGCCTTCTCTCCGAATGGAGATGGTGAGAATGATGTTTTCCGCATCGCAAAATACCTCAACATTAAGTCTCTGCAGGAGTTTGCAGTGTATGATCGCTGGGGACAGAAGGTATACAGCACAGACATCATCACGGATGGCTGGAATGGCGAATACCGCGGTCACAAGCAGGATATAGGCGTCTACGTATGGTACGTCAAGGCCCTGACATACGACAATGAGTCTGTATTTAAGAAAGGCAATGTAACCTTGGTAAGATAAGCCGGACAGGATATATTGCATACAAATACCTGCGATGCTCTCTCAGTACAAAGTGATCGGCCTGATGTCTGGCAGCTCCCTCGACGGGCTGGATATAGCCTATTGCATTTTTGAAAAACGAAATGATGCGTGGAGCTACTCCATCAAAGTCACCGACTGTGTCAGGTACTCGCAACAATGGATAGAGAAACTTCGCTCCGCTCGTCAGCTGGATGGCAAATCACTCTGGCAGCTACATGCAGACTACGGACATCTGCTTGCAGAATCGGTGAATGAATTTATCAGCGATTTCAATCTCGCGGGCCGTGTAGATCTGATCGCTTCACATGGGCATACGGTTTTTCATTTCCCGGAGCTGCATTTCACCACACAGATCGGTGATGGCGCGGCTCTGTCCACGGGTACTGGTATAGCTGTAGCCTGTGACTTCAGGTCATCGGATGTGGCGCTGGGTGGGCATGGAGCTCCTATCGTGCCTATCGGGGATATGCTGCTTTTCTCCGAATATAACTACCTGCTCAATCTCGGCGGTATCGCCAATATCTCTGTGAAGCAAGATGGTAAGATCATCGCCTATGATATCTGTGCGGCTAATCAAGTGCTCAACTACTATGCTGTCCTAAAGGGGCAGGAATATGATAAAGATGGCGCGATGGCTGCGGCAGCCAAGCTACATCAGCCACTGCTCGACGCGCTCGAAGGGTTAGACTTTTATCAAAAGCCATCGCCCAAATCGCTGGATAATGGATTTAGCAGCGATGTAGTTATTCCCGTGATAGAGCGATTTGTCATATCGCTCGAGGATAAGCTACACACCTACTGTGAGCATATAGCAAAACAGATAGCTGCTGAGATGGCAAAATCTGATGCGCCTAAGACCGGAGAGCTCTTCATGACAGGAGGAGGTGCTCTGAATAAATACCTCACCGGCAGGATCGCGGCGCATAGTCCGCTGGCCGTCCATGTACCGTCAGAGGAAGTAGTGCAGTATAAAGAGGCGCTGGTGATAGCTTTCATCGGACTACTGAGATGGCTGAATCAGCCGAATGTACTAAGTCCCGTGACAGGTGCCTCCCGAAACTCAATAGGCGGAGCAGTTTACCTGCCTTAGCGGAATTTCTCCAAAATCATATCCGAATATTCGATATTCGCATCGCAGATGATACTCGTCACAGGCGCTAATGGTTTATTGGGTTCCTATCTGGTCAGGCGACTGATCGATAGCGGTGAAAAAGTCCGTGGCCTCAAACGCGCCAAAAGTGATCTCTCACTGCTCGGTGACTATGCTGCGCGAGTAGAGTGGACAGAGGGTGATGTCACGGATATATTCTCGCTGGAGGAGGCGATGAAAGGCGTCGACAAGGTCTATCATCTCGCTGCGCTCATATCCATGCAATCATCGGACGCAGACAAGATGCTCAGCGTAAATGCTGAAGGCACTGCCAATATAGTCAATGCAGCGCTCAGCAGCGACATCAAAAAACTTCTCTATGCGAGTAGCGTGGCGGCTTTTGGCAGGCCTGAGCCTGCAGGCAGGATGATCGATGAAAATCTGGATGTGAAAGATTCGAAAGATAACTTCCCGTACTTCAAAAGCAAACTCTATGCTGAGCGGGAGATTTGGCGAGGTGTAGCAGAAGGCCTGAATGCTGTGATCATCAATCCATCTACCATACTCGGCGGCGGATTCTGGTCTATGCCTCCCAATGCGCTATTTGAGCAGCTCTATAAAGGCCTGCCATTCTACACCTCGGGAGTCAACGGTTTCGTAGATGTGAGGGATGTAGTCACAGTGGCAATGCAGCTGATGGATTCAGATATCTCGGCAGAGAAATTTATAGTGTCTGCGGAGAACCTCCCCTGGAATGAAGTAATGTGGATGGCTGCTGACGCTATGAAAGTCAAGCGTCCTTTTATTCGCATCAATAAACCAATCGGCTCACTGGCCTGGAGGTTGGATGCGCTTCGGGCTTTTTTTACGAGGATGAAGCCCCTGGCTACCGGTGACAGTGTGACGCTGGCGCAGAATGACTTCTATTATAGCAATGATAAGATACGGAAGACGCTTGATTTTAATTTTCGCCCTATGCATGATACGATAGCGGAGACAGCAGCAGCCTACCTGAACTCTGCAAAAGACAAAAAGACGTTCGGTCTTTTGTCCTGATCATAGATTTTCCACGGATGCTGTTCCCTGTTTTTGTTATTTTACTCCCATGATCAGAAAGCTGTTCTATTTCCTTAATATTTGTCTGCTCCTTGCGCTGCTTCTCGCGGCTCTCTCGTGCTATGTGAGTCCTGCTTTAGCCTGGCCTTTATCATTTTTCGGTTTGGCATTCCCGGTGCTGATTATTGTAGAGATCCTTTTCATCGGGATGTGGGCGATATGGAGGCAAAAGATCGTCTGGGTCAATCTTGGAGCATTGCTGCTCTGCGCGCCCTTTATCAGGACTACTTTTGCTTTTCATTTTTCGCATCAGGAGGAGAAAGGCATCAAGATGATGAGCTACAATGTGCGAAACTTTGATCTCTACAACTGGTCAGGCAATAAGAAAACCCGTGCCCGGATCATGGACCTGATACGGAAGGAAAACCCCGATATAGCCTGCTTTCAGGAGTTCTATACGAATGATGATGAGTTTCAAAACCTGGAGTACCTGCGAGACTCGCTCGGCTATAAATACCAGTACCTGCATGTGACATATGATAAGTGGCATAAGAATACGGAGCAAATGAAATGGCACCTGCAGCAGTGGGGGCTGGCCATCTTTTCCAAATATGAGATCAGGGATACGGGTGTGGTCAATTTCCACGAGGAGGGGAGTAATCAATGCGTCTTTGCCGATTTAAATGTAAATGGGAAAACGCTGCGCGTATACAATACACATCTTCAGTCCATGCACCTCGGGTATGACGACTACGACACGATCGAGGAGCTAAGTGAGAATCAAAATACCAGCTGGCATCGCCTGAGAAACATCCTGAAAAAAATGAAGCACGCCTACACCCGCAGGGCAGCTCAGGCCGCAATGGTACACGAGCATATGGACAAATACCAGGGGCAAAAGCTAATCTGCGGCGACTTCAATGACGCGCCTGTCTCCTACAGCTACCAGACTATTGGCAGTGGACTGAAGGATGCTTTCATCGACTGCGGCAAGGGCTTCGGGCCTTCCTTTGATACTAAGCTGGGCGTATTCAGAATCGATTTTATCCTGCATGATCCGTCGGTACAGATCAATTCATATCGAAGCATACATAAATCGCTATCGGATCATTACCCCGTGGTGGTGACGATATCACTTTAGAATATTTGTGAATGCAGTCCTTATTTAACACGTCTTTCCTATATTTGACCTTATGCAATCAGAACTGAAGATCTATAATAGTTTATCAAGAGAAAAGGAAGTCTTTAAACCACTACATCCACCATCCGTGGGTTTGTATTCCTGTGGTCCTACAGTCTACAATGAAGTTCACCTGGGTAACCTGCGGACGTTTACCACATTTGATGTGGTGTATCGCTATCTCATGCATATCGGATATAAGGTGCGCTATGTGCGCAATATCACCGATGCAGGTCACCTGACTAATGACGCCGGTGAGGGTGTAGACAGGATCGAGGACCGTGCGCGTGTAGAGAGCCTTGAGCCGATGGAGATCGTGCAGAAGTACACGGTCAGTTTCCATGAGGTATGCCAGCAGTTTAATATCCTGCCACCGAGCATCGAGCCAACCGCTACAGGCCATATAGTAGAGCAGATCGAGATGGTAAAGAGGATTATCGCCAATGGCTTCGCATATGAAGTGAATGGCTCGGTATATTTCGATGTGCGGAAATACAGTGCGCATCATGACTATGGTAAACTCAGTGGCCGTGTAGTGGATGAACTGCTCGAAGGCACACGCGAGCTCGACGGACAAGACGAAAAAAGAAGCCCTGCGGATTTTGCAATATGGAAGGCTGTGTCGCCTAATCATATCCAGCGCTGGGTGTCGCCATGGGGCGAGGGTATACCGGGCTGGCATATCGAGTGCTCGGCCATGAGCTGCAAATACCTGGGCAAGGAGTTTGATATACATGGTGGCGGCATGGACCTGAAGTTTCCGCATCACGAGGCGGAGATCGCCCAGAGCGTCGGCGCAGATGGTATAGCGCCGGTACACTACTGGATGCATGCAAATATGCTGACGGTAAACGGCGACAAGATGAGCAAGTCTAAAGGTAATTCGTTTCTGCCGAAAGAACTCTTTGCCGGTGATCATCCTATGCTGGAGAAAGCATATGCACCGATGGCGGTGCGGTTCTTTATGCTACAGTGCCACTACCGGTCCACGCTTGATTTCTCCAATGCAGCGCTACAGGCTGCTGAGAAGGGATATGCGAAACTGATCAATACATACAAGACCCTGCTCGCGCTGAAATATGCGAAAGATGACAGCAAGAAAAGCGAGACCGAAATCAAGGAAGTCCAGACACTCTGCGAAGAGGTGTATGACAAGATGAACGATGATTTCAATACAGCTGAAGCGATCGCTGTGCTATTTGAAATGAGCAAGAAGATCAACTCGTACAAAGAGGGTTTGATAGCAATCAGCACGCTGGATGAAGAAACGTATAACCGCCTGTATACGGTATTTGTAGCATTCATTCACGACATACTCGGGATAGACAAAGAGGACAAAAATGATGACGGACTGGCTGATGGCCTGATGGGAGTAATCCTGACGCTGCGCAAGGACGTGCGCGACAAGAAGGACTGGGCTGCATCAGACAAGATACGCGATGAGCTCCTTCGCCTGAGCATACAGGTCAAGGACGGCAAGGAGGGAACTACCTGGAGTAAGAATTAGTATTGAGATAACAGTAGATAGTAGATCGG
>Ga0214192_1000698_pt1 | contig 20412 bp, 31 predicted proteins | sample TroBogEpilimnion_44_FD_153030 | JGI IMG/M metagenome (GOLD analysis project Ga0214192, IMG submission 153030) | Freshwater microbial communities from Trout Bog Lake, WI - 29JUL2008 epilimnion | ecosystem: Environmental > Aquatic > Freshwater > Lake > Epilimnion/Euphotic zone | place: Trout Bog... | reverse complement strand
ACATGGTGCAAACATACATTATCCGCTCAGATATTTCGCCATTGCAAGCAAGTAAACAAGGCTTAGACTTTGCAATATGCGGAGATTGTCCTATGCGTGGCAATGCAACAGATGACGCAAGTGCCAAGCAAGCCAAGAATCGCACATGTTACGTTCTTTTAGGCCAAGGCCCGACTATTGTTTGGAAGCACTTACAAAGAGGCGGCTATCCTATTGCACAAAGCCATGAAGCAATAGCAAGCTTAGGTGCAGGCGCAATGGTGCGTCTTGGCACCTATGGTGATCCTGCTGCCGTGCCGTCATACGTTTGGGAAAGCCTTTTAAGCCGTGCAAAGTCTTACACTGGCTATTCACACCAAGCAAAGCAAACACAATCGGCTTTTAATGCTAAGCTTATGATGCAATCGGTCGAAAGTATAATTGAAGCGCAATCGGCATGGCGCAATGGTGTGCGCACGTTTCGCGTAGTTAAGTCTTATAATGAATTAGATAAGGACAATGAGATTGCTTGCCCATCAAGCCGAGGCATACAGTGCGCGGATTGCGGATTATGCAAAGGTTCAGCAATAAAGGCTAAGAGCATAGCAATTGAAGTGCATGGCGCGGGCAAGAATAACCTATCGGCTTAACAATAACCTATAGCGGGGAGACTTGGGGCGGCTATCCTTCGGGGTGGTCGCTCTCTTTTTTACGGCTCATCGTCTGGATAGGAAAGCGGTCAAAAAAAACCCCTAGCTAAAAAACTAGGGGGGGAAGACTAGAGGGATAAAATTAAGATATTAGATAAACGCAAGGGTCAGAAAGTTTCTTGCCAAGTTTCCCTTGTTGGTAAAAAACGTACATTTTTACTCTCTCTGCTAATGCAACGGCATTTTTTTTGGTTTTAAGCTTCCCAAAAAAAATAGTTGGTAAAAACCAAAACCCTTCCTTTGCCTTTTGCATGTTCTTAAGAATAACATTAGCTCGTTGCGTCCCGTATTCTTTTTGTAAATACAAAGCGGCTGATTGGCGAGAAATAATAATTTTGTATGCCATACTTCAATCCTCTATATTATGAAGCTTGATTGCTTCCACAAACACCATATTGCTATGGTGCTTGAAGCTGCAATTATGCCTCTTCCATTGCTATACTTGCTATACTTGCGATATACTTGCCCGATCTTTCTAGTGCTTCGATTAAATTTTGATCAGTGCCGTCATATACTGGAGGGAAGTCTTTACCTACTTTATAAACATCATATGAAACATTATTGTCATACGCTGTCGTCTGATAATATTTGGAGTAAAAACCGCCGAAGCTTTTATCCATTGTTTTGACCGCTTGCATAGGTGTATTTGCGATTATATCTGCAAAGATATATCCGAAATCTCGATCAACGATGATCATTCTCATGTCTCAATCTCCATCTAATTGCTAAGGCCTTGTGTTGCTAGGCAAATCACTTGCGCCTCACACTCTGATAATGCCGCGAATTGCTATTTAATGCAAACGATTTTTTTTATTTTGGGGATTATTTTTATTCACAAACCCCTTCTTTCCGCCCCCCTCACGCGCGCGCATAACCATAGCAATACAAAGCGATCATGACTAGGCTTGGCAATAAGACTAGCGTAGGTAGCGGATAGGTTGGCTTATGGCACTCAATGCGCCTCAATATTGTTTAGGATTAAACCGAGAACGCCAGACACGTTCTGTTTCCGTTCCGTTCCAGCAATAGAACAAAACAAGAACAAATCATGAACATTGTTCACGTTATGTCCAACCCAGCGTGGCAATTAGCTTGGCTTTATACTTGAGCAATCCCGTGACATTGCCAAGGTGCATTGTCAACCATAACCATACAGCTTAACAATAGGCGGTAGGAATATAATCCGTTCACGTTTTGTTCTCCCTGACCATGAAGCATGGCTATATTGTTTCACGTGAAACACGGCTTGGCTATTTAGGACTGCGCGCCTAGGATAGGAATATATTCTGTTCCCGTTCTGTTCGGCTTGGCTGTTGCCCCCCTATACACCCCCCTATAGCCGATGGTAATGATGATTTAGCCCCCACGTAAAAATGGTAAAATTTTCAAAACAAGTGTCAACCCACCTCCCCGATATTTGGGTAAAATTTTCCAAATAACTGTCAACCTATATACACAACATGTACACACCATGTACACACCAATTGCCAAGCTATTACCCAACATATTTTCATTTTGTAGGGCAATACATCCCACCCAAAAAATAAATTACTATTGCCAAGCTTAATAAGTTGACAACCCCAATATCTATGATAATGTCAACCTACAGATAGAGAGAGGGGAATGAATGATGACTGACTGGCAGCCAATAGAAACCGCACCAAAAGATTCAGAAATCCTTGTTTGGGATGGAAAAGATATTTGGCTGGTTGAAACAGAATTTGAAATGTATCCAAAACACAATGGCTGCGGATGCTGCTCCTCATCTGTACATTATGAGGCTACTCACTGGATGCTTTTACCCAAACCACCGAAAGAGACTGACTGATGGATAAATCTAAATTTTATTGGAGGGCCATGCCATTGGGAGATTGGCATATTTATTATGGGAAAAGTATGTGTTTGGTCGCTGAAGGTCCAGGATGGACGCAGTATTTTGGATTTAATTTATATCAGCAAATTAAAAATGGCGATATAAAAATGGATGTGTTTGGTTATGAGAAAAAATCGACGACCCACATGAGCAAATCAGAATGATGCAAGATTATGCTTACGCTGCGTTAAAGGAGATTAAATAATGGTTGACAATTTTGTTGGACAATTGCGACAAGAACTTCACGATTGGGAAATTGAATTAGCTATTGAGCAGCGCAAACAGGCCGCCGACCGAATAGAACAGCTTAGCAATGCTTTAAGTAAGTATAGTTGTAAATGCACCGAACCATGTGCATTGTATAAAGCTGAAAAAGAACGTGAGGGTGATATGCCTCATATGATGTGTGGTTGGTGGTCTGTAGCTGCGATAAACGGGGATAAGTGATGACTGACGATCTTGTGAAACGGCTCAATGAAGATTTTTCTGTGAATGTTAGGGAAGACATTCAGCATCAAATGAAAGTTTATGAGACTGAACGCAAAGAAGCCGCCGACCGCATTGAGCAGCTGGAAGCAGCATTAAGAGAAGTTGTAAAAGTTGACTGCGGGTTTGTTTGCAAATGTGCTGAAATAGCTCGCACCGCATTAGAGGATAATAAGTAATGGCTGAATGGAAACCAATAGAAACAGCACCAAAAACCCCATTTGATATTTTAGGTACGGATGGACGTTGGGTTGGCATGATGGGCTGGTGTCCAATTAGAGATGGAGAATATGGATGGGTAACCCCCACTGGTTATCAAGTTGAGCCAACCCACTGGATGGATATGCCTAAACCACCGAAAGAGAATGAGTGATGGAAAAAGATATTAAAAAATACCTTCGTGGAAGTGCGGAAGATATGTTCGCTTATGGGTGGGGTGAGGTGCCTCCCGATCCTGATGTTCTATTAGAAGCGGCGGATTACATTGAAAAGTTAGAAAATGAGATTAATGATCTAAAAGAGAAATATAAAGCTTTGCTAAAGATGAGTTGACACTTATCGCTGGTATGGTAGATTTGTTATGTGCGCATGTCATCAATGTAGAGGATGATGTGCAGGTTAGCCACCAGACCTGTTATCCAAACCAGGCGCATGGTCGATAACGGGCTGTAAGTAAGCATTGTGGTAGTGCTTACAAACTTGGGTGGTTGGTTCCTCGATAGCCAGCCACCCCTTTAGTTTCTCAATAAATTACACTATTCTGTCAACTTTTGTTTGACTGTTGTAATGCTTGTGTTAATCTAAGCATTAGAGGTAATTTTTATGTTTAATCAAATCAAAAATTCTTGGCATAAGTTTCTTATCTGGATTGGGGTTAGAAAACCAACTCCCCCAGAAAAACCAATTCATATGGCTTTTGCCATTATGGGACTTAGGGATTTAAGAGATATAACCTACAACAATAATCTAATCTTACCATCCGAACGCAAGGGTAAGATGATTCCGAATAAAGACCCTGCCATTGGTTATAAGGGTCAGGGATTACCAAACGCATTTCAACCAGATGCAAAGCTTAAGTATTCCTACATAAACAAAGAAACTAAGGCTGTTAGATATTTTGATGAACCGCAAACATCAGAAGAATGGATGCAATTATCCGATCACAATCCGTATCATTTCAAATTTGACTATACCATAGAAGAATTAAAAATGATGAAAGAAGAACGTGATAATGGTGACATTATTGTGAAGCTTGATCATGCAAAAAAATACTATCAACCAGAAGAACTGTTTGATGAAGCTATACAAGAAATTATGAAACTGCGTGATCTAGTGAAAGAAAAATAATATGTCTGATATTGTCAAACACCTTCGGCAAGCCGATGTTTCTATGAAATTACCCAATGGCGAGATTGGTTTGGTTAACCATGTTGCCGCTGATGAAATTGAACGTCTGAGAAAAATTATAAAAGAATATGAAAAAACCTCCAAACCACCTTACAACCCACTTTCACAACGTAAATCAATCTGAGGTAAATATGTCCATCCAATATGAAACAACTGTCCCAGTCGGATTTAGCGCAAAAGTTGAAGATGTGCTTGTGTGGTTGCAAAATGCGCAATACGGAAGCGTATATTGCTATTGCCATGGTGAGTTAGCAAAGGCACGTGAATTTAATTCTAATATCAGCAACGCAGCCGATGTCCTTTGGAACGAAATGAATCGCGGCAGGATTGCCCTTGTGCAGAAACGTAAGGGTAAAAATTGTTTTCAGTATTTTGCTGTGAACATTACTGGCAAACGCCGCAAACAAGATTTTGTGGTGCTTGAAGGTGCAGCATGAAACATGCGCTGAAACTTAGCCATAGCACGACTGATGAATTGGTGCAGAATATTTTAGCTGCCGATTACATATCCTTGGTAAGGGGGATTTCCAAAGGATTGATCGTCATGGCAGATGGTGAAGAAGAAAGCTGGAAACAGTTAGTCAATTCATTTGAGATAACCATGCGCTACTATCTTTCTGAGGAAGAAGTAGAAGCTATTAAGGAAAAGGCTAATGTTCTCAGTTCAGCTGACCGATAGCGAACTAGCTGTCTGCCAAATGATAGGTAATATGCGGCATATAGCTTGCCGATCTAACTTTGTTACCGACACTCAAGTGGGCAAACAAGGAAAATTTGATATTGATCAAGACGGCGTGATTGGCGAATATGCTTTTTGCAAATATCACAATATCTTCATGTCCGTAGATCTTTCAATCAGATCTGGAAGTTTTGACTGCATGATTCGGGGTAAAAGAATTGATGTAAAGACAACAAGGGTCAAAAATGGCCGACTTATTAAAACATTGAAAGAAAACCAAGATGTTGATATATATGTCTTGGCAATATTGGATGGTAATACTGTCACGTTTCCTGGCTGGATTGAAAAAGAGAATTTTACCAAACCAGAAAACATCTCCGATCTTGGACATGGAAAAACATACGTCCTTACCCAAGATCAACTCAAAAGATGGGAAAAAACCAATGGATGAATTAGCTAAAAATATGTACGCAGTTTATTGCGAAAACACCAAATTGATCGACATTAAGCCGCCAGCTTGGGAAGAATTGCCAGCCGAGGTTCAGGCCATCTGGCGCAAGGCGGGGGATGTATACGATGCCAACATCCAAATGGCTCACCATCAGATAAAGATTTTAAAAGATATGTTTCGTGCTAACATGATGCAATTAACACCTATAACACAAGAAGACTTGGATAAACACATCAATGAGGTTCTGGAGAAATCGCGTGAGTTATTCAAACGATAAGTTTATTAGCCAAGGTTGGCATTATACTTATGGTTATCTGCGCCGAAAGGAAATGGATAACCATTATGGGTATTGCTATGAGGAACCAGGTGGGGATTTGATTTATTCAAACAACCCCGCCCACAAAAACATGGCTATATTTAACTGTTATCAGGATAAAAAGACTGGCGAAAAATACGTTTCCTTTGCAAAGGTTAGGGTCTAATGGCCATTATACAGCACGAAGGCAAGCGGATTAATTCGCAAGATTATTTATTGGCGATGGATAGGCAAGAATGCGAAGACGATCTGTACACTTTTTTACGCAGGGGATGGAAATATTTAGACGCTTCACCCTTTACCCCTGGCTGGCCTATTGAGGCTGTTGCTAAACACCTTATGGCGGTCACAGACGGCCACATTCGGCGCTTGATCATCAACATCCCACCTCGCTGCGCTAAGTCATCACTGGTTTCTTGTGCCTTTCCAGCGTGGACATGGACGCAACAAACACCAACTCCAACATCTGGGCCAGGTGTTCAATTTTTGACAGCGTCATATGCCCAACAATTGTCGTTGCGTGATTCGGTAAAATGCCGCCGCTTGATTGAATCTCAATGGTTTCAGAAGCGTTGGGGCGAACGCTTCCATCTGGTTGGGGACCAAAACACTAAAACAAGGTTCGATAATGATAAAAGAGGTTCGAGACTTGCTACATCGGTTGGCTCTGCGCTTACGGGTGAAGGCGGATCAATCATCATCGTTGACGATCCTAACGCAGCACAGGAAGCATTCTCAGAAGCAAAAATCCACGAAACAATTGAATGGTGGGATTCTGCCCTTTCAACCCGTCTCAACGACCCAAAAACAGGTTGTTTCGTCATCATCCAGCAAAGACTCGCCGAAAACGACCTTACGGGTCATATCTTGGAGAAAGATGTAGGTAATTGGACGCATTTAATGCTGCCAATGAAGTATGAACCGCATCGTTCTTTTCATACCGTGCTTGTTCCAGTTGATAAATCAGACGATGGCGAGGCTGTTTTATGGCAAGATCCTCGCACAGAAGAGGATGAATTGCTTTGGCCAGAGCGATTTGGCGAGTTGGAAGTGCAGACACTAGAAAAACAACTTGGTCCTTGGGCGACAGCGGGTCAATTACAGCAGCGTCCAGAAGTTAAAGGCGGTGGTGTAATCAAAGTTGAATGGTGGGAACCGTGGGAAGCGGCTGCATATCCTCCAATGGACTTTATTGTCGCTGCTTTGGATACGGCATACACGACAAAACAGGAAAATGACTTTAGCGCCATGACAGTTTGGGGCGTATTTTCGCAAGAAACCGCCGCTCCAGCACCAAAACAAATTACTCGTGACGGCGTTGTGGTCGATGTTTTGATGGAAGATGGCGACGGATCATTTGTAACACAGCAATTAGAGGTAAATCGCTTCTTTGGGGAACGTCATGCCAAGGTTATGATGATGTATGCATGGCAAGCCAAGCTTGAATTGCATGAATTGGTGACAAAAGTTGCCGAAACTATGAAAAAATTGAAGGTAGATAAGGTTTTAGTCGAGAATAAAGCGGCTGGATACAGTGTGGCGCAAGAATTACGGCGTTTATACAACCACGAAAAGTGGGCTGTGCAGCTAGATGACCCTAAAGGAACCGATAAACTAGCCCGACTCTACTCCATTCAGCATTTATTTGCTGATGGATTGATTTATGCGCCTGATAAAGCATGGTCACGCATGGTTATTGACCAAGTTGCTGCCTTTCCAAAAGCCAAGCATGACGATTTGGTCGATACAGTAAGCATGGCAATACGTCATTTGCGTCAAATTGGTCTGTTGCAGCGTGTGGACGAGAGCAAAGCCTATGATGACGTGCCTCAATTGTACAACGATAAGATAGAACCGCTTTACCCAGCGTAGTTTTCTGTTATTATTGCCAAACTACCCCAAAAGGAGAGAGCTGTGGTTAAAGCTAAGGCTATTGTTGATATATTGCGCGAGTCTGCCACCAAAGGGGAGAATCTTTATCGCGTGGAAGTATGGGGTGAGGAGCCTTATGATTTTGTTCGCACCTATACGATTGATGCAAAAAGTGATACATTGGCGGCTCAAGAGGGTATTCGCCGTTTTGTCTATGAAATGGAAACCAAGGACGAAGCCGTAAGGAAAACAATATGCCTTTAACACCTGGTTTATCACCATCCATACGTCAAGACGGCCCACAAGACGATTCTGCTATTGCTCCGTCTGATTTTATCGTTGAAGTTACCGATGACAATGCGGATGCGCCGCAATTTGATGATTCGGGCAATATTTTAAAGATTGAACACCCAGATGGGTCGGTCACAATCTCTTTGGATGGGAAGCCATTAAATGCAGACAGGGAAGAAAAAGGCGGAGAGTGGTTCGATAACCTCGTCGATCAAATTGACGAGATGGAACTTAACAGAATTTCCAGCGAACTTTTATCTGGTGTGGAAGCCGACATCAATAGCCGCAAGGATTGGGTCGAAGATCGTGCGCTTGGCTTAAAGCTTCTTGGTCTTAAGATCGAGATTCCTGGTCTTGGCGGATCAGCAGAAGGTGCGCCAGTTGAAGGCATGAGCCGTGTGCGCCATCCATTGCTGCTTGAGGCTGTGTTACGTTTTCAAGCTAATGCACGTTCGGAAATGCTGCCCACAGACGGCCCAGTTAAGATCCGCAACGACAATAACAACGCCACGCTGCAAGAAGACCAGATGGCTAATGCGCTGGAGCGGGATTTAAACCATTACCTCACCAGCACAGCATCTGAATATTATCCTGATACCGACCGCATGTTGCTTATGCTTGGTTTTGGCGGAACGGCATTTAAAAAAGTTTACTTCTGCCCATTGCGTAATCGCCCAGTTTCTGAGACTGTGGATGCTGATGACTTGATTGTTAATAATTCTGCTACGGATTTACGCAATGCAAAACGTATTACGCATCGCACTTTCATGCGGCCTTCGACTGTGCGCCGTTTACAAATTCTTGGCGTTTATAAAGACATTGATTTGCCAACCCCTTTACCTGCTAAACTTGATAGCTTGCAGCGTGAAAAGAAAACTCAGCAAGGCATTGAAGATAACATTCTAAAGCCAGAAGATCGTGATCGTGAGATTTACGAGATTTATTGTGAATTAGATATTCGCGGTTTTGAACATACCTACAAGGGTAAAGAGACTGGTTTAGAAGTTCCATATCGCGTCACAATCGACGTATCGTCGAAACAAATTCTTTCAGTGGTTCGAAATTACGATGAAGATACAAAAGACCTACCAGAAGCACGGCAATGTTTCGCGAAGTATACGTTTGTTCCTGGCATGGGTTTTTACGATATTGGTTTGCTACACATACTCGGTAATACAACAAATGCAGTGACCGCTGCATGGCGTGAATTGCTCGATGCTGGTATGTACAGCAACTTCCCAGGCTTCCTGTTTGCTGACGTTGGTATGCGTCAGAATACAAACATCTTCCGTGTGCCTCCTGGCGGTGGTGCGCCTGTGAAAACGGGTGGTATGCCAATCAATCAAGCCATCATGCCGCTGCCGTACAAAGAACCATCAGCTGCCCTGATGAATCTTGTTCAGAACATTGTTGAAACGGGCCAACGCTTGGGTGGGACATCGGAGCAAGCTGTTGGTGAAGGTGTAACTGAAACACCAGTTGGCACAACCCTGGCTTCTATCGAACAAGCCACCAAGATTATGAACAGCGTCCACAAACGTATGCACGCTGCTCAAGCCGAAGAGTTTAGATTACTTGTTCAGTGTTTTAAAGAACACCCAGAAAGCTTCTGGCAACGTAATCGTAAGCCAGCATATCAATGGGATGAGGATACATTCCTGCAAGCATTGGAAGATTGCGAATTAACACCGCAAGCCGATCCAAACACAGCTTCGCAAACACAACGATTGATGAAGGTTGCGGCATTGAAGCAGCTTCAGGCTGGTAATCCATCAATGTATGACCCAATTGCGATTGATATTGCGGCGATGCAAGCCATTGGTTGGGGTAATCCTCAGCAGTTTATGGCACCTCCATCCGCACAACAACAGCCTCCTCCAGAATTGCAACAAATCCAAGCCAAAATTGCAAACGAGAAGAAAATTGCCGACGCTAAAGCTATGCTTGATCAGGCAAAAGCTATGGAGTTACATGCTAAGATGCAACAACCACAGCCTGGCCAACAAGGCGGTCAAATGGACCCGCAAATGATGGCTAACATGATTAAGCTTAAAGAAATTGACATGGAACGCCAGCAAATGTTGCTTGAAGCGACAAACCGCAAGCGTGATCGTGAAAGCGATGAGCGGTTGGCGGCAGTTAAGTTTGCAGAAGATATGGCAAAAGACCCACAAGGCTTGGCTATTGCGCGCAGTATCCTTGAACCAGGATTGTTACAGCGCTTAGAGGGAAATGAAAACCCAATAACACCTGGTTCGGCGCAACCGATAGAGTAGGAACAGGCAGATGGTTGAAACAGCTGATCAACGTCGTCAAAGAATTCTAGGTTTAAGGCAATCATTAGAAACATTTGATAATACAAGTGGTCAAAATGATATGCTGAATAAAGCTATGATAATTGCCTTGCAAAAAAGTGGAGATGTGCCAGTTGTTCCACAACCACAATTTAGGAAAGAAGACTTTCAAAGACTACAACAATTAAGAAATCCACAGCAGGGTCACGTCACTACGCAAGCGGAAATTGATGAGGAAAAAAACTTAATAAACCTTCTTAATACTTCACAACCACCCGTCAGCGATGCAACTGGTTGGTATAATCGTTTATCATCAACAAATCCTCAGCTAAATTATTCAACAGTATCACAAATTACTGACCCAACATTACGTAATCAACAAATGTCAATGTTGCCAGAATATGGTCTTTCGGATGAAGAATTAAGATCACAATATGATTTATCTCCAAGTAATTTAGCTGTAAATATAGCGCGGCAAGCAGCAGCCAATCAAGCGCTTTCTCGTAATGCCGTTGATGAACAGCAAATGACAGGCTATCGTGCTGGAACACCATTTATGTATCCAACAGATCCTAATGCTAAATCAACAGGATATGGATATAATTTGGAAAATACTGATGATTCCGATCAATTTAAACCAGTTGCGGCATCAAACTATTCACCAGTTAATATACAAAATGCCAAAACACAGGCATTGCAGGTTTTAAATTCGCCTCGTCAGGCACTTGCATCAACAACTACACCAACCGCAAAACAAGATATTTGGGCAAATCGCAATAATGTTCCAACGCCTCCAACTAGGCCAACTTCTGGTCCAGCGGCTGCTTCCCAGCCTGGATTTTTCTCTCGTTTATTTAGCGGTGATAATTACCAATCAAATAATCAATTAGTTGCACCAAAAGGTTCAAAAGACCCTACTGATATTAATTGGGGGAACAATGATAGCGCGGCAGATTTTTTTCGCGCCAGCCAAGCTTTGCAAAAGATGGACCCTAATTACGTCGCTAACAACGCAGATGACACGTTTGATAATGGCCATAAACGTGGTGGTGCGGTTAAAGAAAAGAAACATGACCCTCTTCACCATGCCCTTAGCTTGATTAGTCATCTTTTGGGCCATAAACACCAATGAGTGATAAAGCCATCAGAAACGCAATTATGACCGCAAGGAAGTTTGCGCGTCGAAAATTTGCGGATGGCGGCCAACCTGTAAAAATTGATCCTGTGACTGGGTTGCCTATACCCCAAGATGGTGGCGGTGGAGCGGATGGTTCTTCCGCATCGCCCGCTCCTTCAACATCTGATAATTCAACGTCACCAACTGGTTTTGGCCCAATAGACAATGCTATTGCCAACCCAGGCCAGACGGCAACTAATATCGGCGCTGGGATTGCTCTTAGTGCGCTTGGCCCTATTGGAATGGGAATAAGTGCCGCAAATACAGTATCTGGTTTATTAGGCGGACCTACAATTGGATCTACATTAGTTGGACCATCGGAACCTAGCACCCCAACAAATGTTGGAACTGTAGCTAGTTATTCAAATGCACCGACTTCTACAACTACAAGTTCTACCCCATCATCCTCAACTTCACATGCTGGAATGTCAGATCAATTAGGTGCTGATATACAAGATACTAACGCAGCATCAGCCGCACTTATGGGTGATATTCAAGCTGGATTGAATAGTAGCACAACTAATTCGTCCTCCACACCAACATCGACAGTAAGTGATGCTTTAGGTGCAACTAATTCTGGTGCGTTTGGTTTAAGTGGTCCTACGGGTTCATCAAATATTGGTTCCTTTGGTTTTCCATCCAACGGACCACTGGAAACTAATGACGTATCACAAAATGACGCTTCTTTGGGGGCTATGCAGGGTCCGGGTGCGCCTGTAGCAAGCGCCAGCACAAATTTTGGTTCTTATGGAAACCACGGCGATCCAACAATGGGTGCTACTGATCGCGGTAATCCATTAAGTATGGCACAGGCATTTGATCAAAACACGGCTCTTGCAACAATTGCAAACGCATTGAGCGATCCTAATATTGCCGCTTCTCCCAATTATAGTTCGGTAATAGGATCATCCTTGCCAGGCGGATATGGTGACTTAGCATCAAGTTTTGGACCAGATTCAACGGAAGCAAGCGCATTGGCTGCCGCACAAGCTGGTATTAATTCGGCATCATTAGCTGAAAGTCCATCTTCGGCACCCCCTGATGGCACAACACCTGACGGAACACCACCCGATGGCGCGACACCGGGAGGAGGAACACCAGATGGAGGAACACCAGATGGAGGAACACCAGATGGAGGAACACCAGATGGAGGAACACCAGATGGGGGCAGCCCTGGTGGGGATGATGATGGACATACCGGTGGTCGTTTTACAAACCCCAACCGTAGGCCCAAAGCATTTCGTGTAAAACATAATTGGAATAAACATATTGAAATGATGTCTCAAGATGATTTAAAAAAAGAAATACGTAAAGCTTTTATGACTGCGAAACGAAGGACATAATATGGACATTGAAGAGGGGTTATTGGATAGTATCTCACAAATGCTTCTAATAAAAAAATATGATGATATAATTCAAATAGATAAACTTAAAGAGTTAATACAATACATAAACAATCATGGTTTTACCTATGGTTGGAAGTCTCATAACAAAATTGATTATGGGCATTGGAATTTAAGTTTCGAAAAGGTAGGCAAAGACAATAGAGAAGATATTGAAGATAAAATACCCACTGTTGTTATTAATATTATATCTGCATTAAGGGGAAAGGTTATACCTGAAGATTCTGTGGTTATTAGATGTTATATTAACGCATACACATTTGGTACGGAAGGATATACCCATACCGATAGTGAAAATGATAGTGATATGACTATTGTTGTATATTTAAATGAAAATTGGAAAACAGAATGGTTTGGCGAAACTATGTTTTTTGATGATAAAGATGAAATATTAACTGCTGTTATTCCAAAATTTGGCAGATGTGTTGTTTTCCCAAGTGCTATGATGCATGTTGGTAGATCAGTTAGCCGTTTATGCCCAGCAGCAAGAATGGTTTTTGTTATTAAGGTTAGAATAGAATGAACAATTTGATTCAATTCCTAACAAATGTTGGATGCTTTAAAACAAAGCACAGTGGTAGATCTTTAGGTGACCATTTGTTAAATACTTATCAAATACTCAAAAAAGCAAATGTATCTGAAGTTGTTTGTTTGGCTGGGGGTTTACATTCAATTTATGGGACAAATATATTTACTTATTCAACTCTAAAGTATAGCGACAGGGAAACCTTAACAAATACCTTTAACCCAAGGACTGAATATCTTGTATATTTGTTTTCTCGAATTAACCGCCCAGATGGACTGGAAAGTGGATTAATATGCGATGCCAATACCAAAGAACGAATTTACCTAAGCGATTGTGACCTTAAAGACCTAAGACTTATGGAAGCCGCAAATCTTTTTGAACAAGGTTCAGACACATCAAAATACCCCCAAATACTCAAAACAATGTATGAATACTTAGAATAACAGCACAAAAACATAAAGAATCAAATAATATCAATAAGTTATGCTATAAACAACCAAAATAACTCACTTACAAATGGGAATATATTTAAAAACATGGATAAAATACCTCTGTTGTAAGAATATTTTCTCGTGTATTATGCACATCACGAGGACGCTCGTTATTTCTTAGCTAAGGAACAAACCATGAACGACATGGCAAAAGCTGCCCGTAAGGCGCTTAAATCAAAGGCCCAGAAGATGGCCGCTGGCGACCCACACCAGAAGGTTGATGCCTCTGGTTGGACACCCCCCGAAATGGAAAATGCTGACAAACAGACTGGCCCACGCCCTGTATCACGTCGCGCTTTCAAAAAAGGCGGCAAGGTGATGGGTGAAGCGACTAAGCAACATGCTGGTCGTAAGCCACGCAAGTCTGGCGGCGAAGTTGAAAAATGGGTAAATGCCAAGGTAAACCGTAATGTAAAAGATGCCAATGCTGCGAAGTTTGGTTCTTATCATGTTGGTGGTTATACCAGAGGTGGCGCAGCGCAAGGCGAAGATGATCGCACTGGATCTGGTGCTGTTACTGATAGTAAAGGTAACAACTACGAGCCAGAATATGAAAACGGCCCACCCACAACCCGCAAGTCTGGCGGTCGCACCAAAAAAGCTATGGGTGGCCCACAGGCAGCAGCAATGCAGCAGATGGCACAAGCAGCCCAAACAGCTGGTGTTAATCCATCACGCATGAACTTCCAACGTGTAGGCGCTGGTTCTTTATCGCCCATGCGTGCTGCTGGAATGGGTCTTCCTACGGCAGCAAAAAGAGGCGGCAAAATCGCCCATCCAGATGAAGCAGCTGATAAACAACTTGTTCGCAAGATGGTTAAGCCTTCTGCTCTTACAGGCAAGAAGCAGGGCGGTCGTTTGCATCGGGCTGATGGCGGTTATGATGAAATGCAAAACCGCGCTATGATGGAGGCGGCACAATCTTCAAAAAACCAAGGCCCACAAGGCCTCCAAGGCACCCAAGGCCCCCAAGGCACCCAAGGCCCTCAAAACCTAGGTTCACAAGGACTAAATCCTCGAAACTATGGTGAGTGGGATGAAAACAACCAAATGAATTTAAAACGTGGTGGTCGCACTCATGGCAAATGGATTCAAGGTGCTATTAAACATCCTGGCGCTTTGCATAAGTCACTTCACGTTCCTGCTGGCGAAAAGATTCCAGCTAAGAAGCTTGAAAAAGCATCTCACAGCGAGAATCCTAAATTAGCTAAACGCGCTAACTTGGCAAAAACTTTGAAGCGTATGCACCACAAAAATGGTGGGGCAGCTAATGAAGTTGATGGCAGCAACTATACTGGTGGCACACGCCCAACTGGTGGCCGTTTGGCTCGCAAAGAAGGTGGTCGCGCTGGTAAGGGTAAAACAAACGTAAACATCATCATCTCTGCTGGTCAAAAACCACAGGATGGTCAAAACCCAATGGGTGCAATGCCTCCTAAGCCTCCTATGGGTGGCCCAGGTGCAGTGCCTGTTCCAATGCCTCCACAGGGTATGCCAATGGCTGGTGGCGCAATGCCGATGCCAATGCCTATGCCTATGCCGATGCAAGCACCTCCAGCAGGTGGCGCAATGCCTCGCAAATCAGGTGGACGTACTTATCCAAAGATGAAGTTCGGTGCTGGTTCGGGTGAAGGTCGTTTAGAGAAAGAAAAAGCTTACGGACTTAAGCCTCCGAAAGCAATTAAGGGTTAATCACTCTTCGGTAGAGTGGTTAAAGGGGCGGGGTATTAACCCCTCTTTAATATCCCGTCCCACCAAATAATAGAGGGAACTGCTGAGGGGAGCGGTTAATGTTGCCAAGACACGAATATTATATTGTTGAACTAAAGAAGATGATTGAGAGAGAGATAGAACAACGCAAAGAAAACCTTGTTACAGGTCATAGCGTTTTCGATTTTCCAACTTATCAATTCAATGCAGGTTTCATTCTCGGTCTTCGGGATGCACTAGAATTGTGCGACGAAGCTGAGAAGGAAGTTACCCAAAAACTTGGTTAAAAACAGAGGGGAAAAGTATGCCTTTTATGACTATGGAACACGAGGATGATCCTCGTAAGAAGTTGTTAGAAGAACTTGGCGATATTTCAAATGTTGAAGTATTCCAAAACCAACTTTTGGTGGCGGTTTATATCCGTCCTCAAAAAACAAAAAGCGGTCTTTATTTAACTGACAAAACAACAGATGAAGACCGTTATCAGGCCAAAGTTGGCTTGCTCGTTAAGAAAGGACCAAGCGCTTGCGTTGATACGGATGGCGAATGGTTCAATGGTATTAATTACGAATTAGGCGATTGGCTTGTTCACCGTCCCTCAGATGGCTGGAGTATCACAGTAAATGGCGTTCTATGCCGTATGCTGGACGATATTACTGTTAAGGGTCGTGTTGACCACCCAGATCGCGTTTGGTGAGGTATAAAATGTCAGAAAAAGATGATGACTTTGAAGTCAAGGTACTAGAAGACGAAACCCCTGCGGTAGAACCAGAGGTTGTTGTCCAAGAAGAACCTAAAAGCAAAAAGAAAGAAGAAATTGAACCAAATGATGGTATCGAGGAACTTTCTAGGCGTTTAGAAGCAGAAAAACAGGCTCGCTTAGAGGCTGAACGACGTGCAAGAGAAGCCGCTGAATTGGCTGTTCGTGCAAAGAATGAAGCAGAAGATACAAACCTTCACTTTGTTACCAACGTCATTGAGACAGTTAAGCGCGAAAATGAAATTCTAAAGGCTAATTATCGTGATGCCATGACAGTTGGTGATTACGATAAGGCTGCGGAAATTCAACTCAGCATGTCTGAGAATACTTCTCGCTTGTTGCAGCTTGAAAATGGCAAAGCGGCTATGGAAAGCCGTCCCAAAGAAAAGCAGCCACAATATCAACCATCAGATCCTGTCGATAACTTGATAAGTCAGGTTTCTCCAGCGTCTGCTTCCTGGTTGGATAAAAACCGCGATAATTTGCGCAATCAAAAAACAATTGATCGCATGTTCCGCGCACACGCTGATGCGGTTGATGATGGTATTATTCCAGATACTCGTGAGTATTTTGATTATATCGAAGGCCGACTTGGGTTTAATAACCGCGATGTAGATCGTTCCAATGAGCCAGCTATGTCAGCAGCAGCAGCACCAACACAACGCCGCTCGTCTCCAGCGGCTGCACCAGTTTCTCGCACAGGCGGTGGCCCAGGCAGCCGTCCAAATGTCGTCACATTGACGCAAGCGGAAGCAGAAGCGGCCCGTGCCAGCGGATTAACTGAAAAAGAGTATTATCTGAATAAGATTGCTCTGCAAAAAGCAGGAAGAATGTAATGTCAGAAACAGCACCTAAAAAACGTGGCCGTCCTTTCGGCACAAAAAAGAAAACAGTCGAAGCAGTACAGGCAGTGGAAACACCAGTTGTTAGCCGCCCTGCAATGCGTCCAGAGCCAGCTAAATCAGATGACCCACGCAGCCGTGCAGCCCAACGTGCCGCTGAATTACGTGGACACCTTGGCAATTTAGATGAAGGTCAGGATGAGTTTCATTTTGATCCGAACATGGTCCCAGATGGTTGGTCCTATGAGTGGAAGACGCAGAAGGTATTGGGGCAGGAAAACCCTGCTTATACTGTTGCGCTTCGCCGCACTGGATGGGAACCTGTACCCGCATCTCGCCACCCAGAAATGATGCCTCCTGGCGCAACTGGTCATATTGAGCGTAAGGGTATGGTTCTTATGGAACGTCCTAAAGAAATTACAGATGAAATGCGGGCTATTGATTACCGCAATGCCCGTAATCAGGTCCGTACCAAAGAAAGCCAGCTTGCTTCCGCTCCAGATGGACAATTTGGTCGCGATCACGCTTCGGTTCGCCCTAAAATTTCTCATGGGTACGAACCAATTCCTATTCCCTCCGACAAGTAATTGTGGTCTACTGAGAAGGGGGCAAATCAGCCCCCTTTTCTATCAGAGGGATTTATTATGGTTAATAGCTTGGCTACTGGCCTTGTGGCCGAATTTACAAAAAAATATGGTAATTTAGAAAATGCATCAATTCATATGGCGGATGAATTAATTGCCATGCTGCATATTATGGATGACTTAAACAAACTTCAGAAGTACACTGATAGGCAAGTTTCTTCGGGTTATGTGCGTCGGTCACCAAGTCACCCTGCGCGTAATCCAGAACCTCAGATGCCCGATCCAGTCAGCGACGATTGGATCGCTACAGGACGGGAGCCAGAAGATGTCCACGGAAGTTAATGACGATCTGGACGACGATTTTTTCTTCGAACCTGTAGAGGAACAGCGGCATCCGCGCTTTTATGATTCGGTTGCTGAACGGGTTTATGCCACATATTTATTATTATCTGGTATGAATAATGTCGAGAATCCCGAATTTCGCAAAGCGGTTCTTGACCTGGCTGGGGTAGTAATTCGGTCAATTCCTGCTAATGCCCCTGCAACTTTTACAAAAATTAAATAAATAGGCAAAAATTCCTATTTACATAATTGCTTAGTTATATTAGAACAAATGGTGAACACAGCTTGTCTGGTTCCCTTCCCTCGGCGTGGAAGGTCTTAACTCTTCCTTGGTTCTAAGTCGCCTCGGTGTGCGATGATGGACTTTCCTGTAATAAGGAGGCTCCGTTATGGCAAATACAAATGCGCCTTTCGGATTCCGTCAATACAGCGGCAACGGTTCTGCTCCAACATACGAGCAAGTTGCTGTAGTTATTGACTATAATGCTGGCGCGATTTATTTCGGCGATCCAGTAACACAACAGTCAGACGGTTCTTACGCACAAGCAGCTTCAACAGGTGCAACTCCTGCCGCTCTCGGCATCGGTGGTATCTTTGTTGGCTGCAAATATCTTTCAGTAAGCCAAAAGCGTACTGTTTGGTCAAATTATTGGCCTGGCAGCGACGTTGCTTCTGGCAATTACGTTGAAGGTTATATTGTCAACGATCCAAATGCTCGCTTTATTGCTCAGACGGACAGCACAGGTCTTGCTTTCCCAACTGACATCAATGCGACAATCGGTTTCGCTATTGGCACAGGAAATACTTCAAATGGTATTTCTGGCGCTTATCTCGACACGACAACGCTCAATACCCCAACATATTATGTAAATGCTCCATTTAAAGTGGTTGGCATTTATCAACCTTTCGTTGCTGGCTTCCCTGGCGCTTATGCCAATGGCCAAGCATATGATTGGGCGATTGTGGCGTTCAACAATGTTGCTACACGCAACTTCACTGGCGTCTAAGGAGTAAGGACCAATGGCTGTCAATCTCAGTTCCATTAAAGACCTTCTCCTCCCTGGACTTCGGGGCGTTGAAGGCAAGTACGAGATGATTCCATCTCAGTACGACAAAATCTTCACTAAGCACGATTCGAAAATGGCTCTCGAACGTACCGCTGAAATGCGTTACCTCGGCCTTGCTCAGTTAAAAACTGAAGGTGCACAGACATCTTTCGATAACGGCGCAGGTGAGCGTTATGTCTACAACCAAGAGCATACAGAAATTGCTCTCGGCTACGCGATTACACGTAAGGCAATCGACGACAACCTCTATAAGACACAGTTTGCTCCTTCAAACCTTGGCTTGATCGAATCATTCCAGCAAACCAAGGAAATTTACGGCGCAAACATCCTGAACACCGCAACAACCTACAATTCTGCAATTGGTGGTGACGGCGTTGCTCTCTGCTCAACATCCCATCCTATCGACGGTGGTACTGTTGCTAACACTCCTTCAACTCAGGTTGATCTGAACGAAGCTACATTGCTTAACGCAATGATTGCAATTCGTACAAACTTCCGCGATCAAGCTGGTTTGAAAGTGTTTGCCCGTGCGCGTAAACTCATCGTTCCTCCTCAGTTGGAGCCAGTTGCAATCCGTCTCGTAAAGACAGAATTGCGTCCAGGTACAGCTGACAACGATGTTAACGCTATTATGATGACCAGCGGTGGTCTTCCAGAATCATACATGGTGAACGACTTCTTGACTTCAGCCTATGCATGGTTCTTGCTGACAAACATTGATGGTCTGTCATACATGGAACGCATTAAGTTCGAAACCGACATGCAAGTTGACTTCGTGACTGATAACCTTTTGGTTAAAGGTTACGAACGCTACTCGTTCGGCTACTACAATTGGAGAAGCATCTACGGCTCATTCCCAACATCTTGATAATGTTGAGAAATTGGTTTCTGTAGTAAACTCTTGAAACATCTTCATAAAGGTCTATGGTTCTAAAAAAAATCATAGACCTACTTAGAAACCAAACCGTAGGCTCTCAGAAAGGATAGCCAAAATGTCAGACATCAATGGTGGTTTTTACCCAAATGCGAACGGTTCATCCGTTTGGCCTGGCACACAGTTTAACGGCCCAATCACGGCTGGTAACGTAGTTCACTCAGATGGCACGGGCAACCTTGCTGGTCTTGGTGAAACAAGCGGCACTGCAAACTGTG
>Ga0214192_1000697_pt1 | contig 20434 bp, 17 predicted proteins | sample TroBogEpilimnion_44_FD_153030 | JGI IMG/M metagenome (GOLD analysis project Ga0214192, IMG submission 153030) | Freshwater microbial communities from Trout Bog Lake, WI - 29JUL2008 epilimnion | ecosystem: Environmental > Aquatic > Freshwater > Lake > Epilimnion/Euphotic zone | place: Trout Bog... | reverse complement strand
AGCAGACGTCCGGTAACGATGGCGCCGAACCAGCAGATGAGCGAGAGCACCGCCAGCCAGCGCGGGGCGGGGCCGGCCTGCGCGCCGAACAGTTGCTTCTTCTCGCGGGTCATGAGCCACACCGCCACCGCGATAAACGCCATCTTGACGTAGAACAACGGATTGAGAAGCTTCGAAGGATCGGAGGCCATCAGCAGGATGGTGCCGGAAATGGCGTTGAGCCAGAAGCCGGTCCACATGATGGGGAAGAGGCTTTCGAGCGGGGCGGTGGGCAATTCGCCGCCGACACCCAGCATCCGGGCGTTGACGACGAGGCTCGAACCGACAAGCAGAGCGAGACCGGCGGTGTGCAGGAACAGCACCAGCGGAAATCCCCACACGGAGCCGGATTCGCGAAGAAAGACGCTGAGCGGCGTCTGCTGCATCCAAACAATAAAGTCAGCCATTTAGTTTGCCGGACGCAGGTTGTTCTTGCCGGAGAGTTCCTTGCAGCCGTAGAGCACGTGCGGTTCGGCGGAAAGCTTCATCACGTCGGTACCAGTGTATTCGGTCTTCCAGTATTTGGGGTCCTGCGCCTTATAGGTACGGGTCAGCGTCAGCGCTTTGGGATCGAAGGTGAAGCGCTCTTCGGCATGCATCTGATCGCTGAAGGGCGTGCCGGCGAGCGGGACCAGCGTTCCGCCGGTGGTGCCGATGGTATCGACGACGAGGGTATCGCCTTCCCACTTACCGATGGAGTCGCCGCCGACGGTCGGCTTGATGGTCTTCGGGTGCTGGGAGTTCAGACGGATGGTGCGGACGTAATCCATGTAGCCGTAGGTGAGAACGACTTCTTTGTCGGACTGGGTGATCATGTTGACGTGCTGGTCGTGAGTCCAGCCGAAGAAGATGTTGGAGATGTTGCATTTGATGGAGGGATCGTCGAAGCGCTGGTCGTATTTCTTCAGCACGGCTTCGCCTTCCGGAGTGAGTTGCGGACCACCGGGGCCTCTGCCGCGACCGGCGAGGAGCGCGCCCGGCGCGCCGGGGGGCGGACCGGACGGGGGCGTACCTGGTGTGGCTCCGGGTGCTGCGCCGGGTGCGCCTGGACCGCGGCCGGGAAGGGGGCCGAAGGCGCCGGGGCCGCTCGAGGAAAGCCAGTTGCCGGTGATGTTCGGCTGGCCGTTGGGCAGGCGCGCGGGCCGGTTGCCGGCGTCCGTGATGAACTGCGGCGCGCGGGTTCCTTCGGGCGTCAGGACGTCGCGGGTGGAGAATTCCTTGCCGTCGGCGCGAATGTAGGAAGACATGACACAGACGTTGTCTTCGCGTCGGGCGGGCGATCCGGTGATGGTGATGACCATGCCGGGGGTGAAGGTTTCCTGCGTCCAGCCGTTGCGGGCGAGCGAGACGCGCGCGGCCATTTCACAGCGCCACGGGGTCTTTTTGCCGTCGGCGCCGGTCACGTCGAAGAAGACGTAGGCGTGCGGATTGACGAATTCGAACTTCGTCACCGTACCCTTTATGGTGATCTTCTTTTCCACATCGTAGTGCGGCGCGCCGGAGTGATGGGCGCTGGCCGGAGGCACCACGCTGAACAGCAGCGCCGAGGCAAGGGCGATGGAAGCTGCGCGGAACGAACCGGAGTAGAACAATGGACGCATTTGGCTACCTTTCAGGGCCTGGCTGTAACTTTCGTGCCAGCCCAGCTTAACGGGCTTGCGTAAGATTCAAATTAAGCTTGGTTAAGGACTTGTGAAACGAGCCCTTTCGCCGGACCTATTCTACATTGCCGGACGGCCGTTATTGCTGGCATCCGGCGTTTCCGGAGAGGGCCGGCGAGGCCTCCGCGGCGTATTGCAAATTCTTGTAAATGGCGCCGCGTGCGCGCGTTTCGAACAACGCGACGGCAGCGCGGCGCAAAACAAAATCGCCGCGCGGGACAGAGCCCGGGCGGCGATTTCGATGTTGCTGCGAACGAGTTGCGTGGCTCAGGCTAGGCGGCGCATTCGCCGCGGCCGAGTTTGAGCGAGAAGGCTTCGGTATCGCCCCAATCCTTGTAGACTTCGCCGTCGGTGGTGTCGGGCTTGGCGAGATCGGAGAGCATTTCGCGGAAGAATTCGACCTTGAAGCGCATCACATAGTCGCGGAAGGTTTCGCCGTCGACGCGGTTGGCTTTGTAGTGATCGACGACGCGTTCCACGGCCTTTGTGGCCATGCGGGCGGGGATGCTCTGGACGGCGAGGCCGAAGCGCATGACGCCTTCCTGGTCGTAGCCGCCGCCGAGCAGCATCTGGTAGTAAGGAACTTCGCGCTTTTCGGTTTCGCCGGGGACGACGATCTTGCGGGCGTTGCCGTAGAAGCCGATTTCAGCGGTCCAGTGCTGGCCGCAGGAGTTGGGGCAGCCGCTGATGTTGATCTGCAGCTTGCGGACGTGCGGATCTTCAAACTTCAGCGCCAGATCGTGCATGGCGTAGCCGAGGTTCATGGACTTGGTGAGCGCCAGGTTGCAGGAGTAAGCGCCGGGGCAGGTGACAACGTCCTGGATTTCTTTCGCGCCCGGTGTGGCGAGTTCAATGGCCTTGAGGGCCGCATGAACGCGCGGCAGGAAGGCGAGCTGGATGAAGCCGAGCACCAGGTTCTGTTCGACGGTGACGCGCATCTGGCCGTCGCCGGCGTCGCGGGCGATGCGGGCGAGGGCGCGCATCTGTTCGCTGGTGAGGTTGCCCTGATCGATGCGGACGGTGACCATGGCGTAGCCGGGCTGGGCCTGTTCTTCGACGTTGGATTCGAGCCAGCGGTCGAGTTCGGCATCGCCGGAAGCGGCCTTGTTGACGACGGGCAGGAGCGCGCCGGAGCCGAGCGGCTGGGGCTTCGATTCGTAGCCGCCGAAGCCTTCGGGGATGTCGGTGGGGGTGGGGATGCCGCCGTTCTGCAGGATGTCGGCGTATTCCTTGTCGATGGCTTCCTTGAGCCATTCGAAGCCGCGCTCGCGCATGACGAACTTGAGGCGCGCCATGTTGCGGTTCTTGCGGTTGCCGTACTGATTGAAGACGCGGATGACGGCTTCGGTGCGCTGCACGATCTTATCGACGGGCAGGAATTCATCGATCATGCGGGCTTCGACGGGCAGCGGGCCGAGACCGCCGGCGACGACGACGCGGAAGCCGCGGACGCCATCGCGAATGACGGCTTTGGCGCCGAGGTCATGGATGGCGGCGATGGTGCAGTCGGAATCGGTGCAGCCATCGAAGGCGATTTTGAACTTACGGGGCATGGAGTCCGTGAGGCTCTGGCGCAGGAAGGCGTAGGCGACCTGGCGGGCGTAGGGACGGACGTCGAAGACTTCGTGGCGGGTGAGGCCGGCGTAGGGGCAGGCGGTGACGTTGCGGACGGTGTTGAAGCAGGCTTCGCGGCTGGTCATGCCGACGTCCTGGAGCATGTGCATGGCGTCGGCGAATTTGGCGAGCGGCACGAAGTGGAACTGCATGTTCTGGCGGGTGGTGAGGTGGCCGCGGGAGCCGGCGCAGAAGTCGGCGATGTCGGCGAGGCGGTCCATCTGGGCGGCGGTGAGGGTGCCGCCGGGGACCTTGGTGCGCATCATCTGGACGTCGGCCTGGCGCTGGCCGTAGCAGCCGAAGCGGAGGCGGTAGCCGCGGAAATCATCCTCGCTGATGGTGCCGGCGAGATAGGCGTTGGCTTTGGCGCGGAACTCTTCAATTTCCGTGCGGACGACGTGATTGTGGCGCTCCTCGAAGGAGAGGGCGGAGGGGTCTCCGAGGGTGATTTCGGCTTGGCTCAAAAAGGATACTCCTTATTCTCTATAGAGAATAGCATATTAGTCAGATTACAGATAGAGATGCTTGAGTGCAGGATAAGCGATGCGGGGGGCTGGGGGAAAGATGCAGGAAACGAAAAAACGAAGCCATGTTCCATTTTGGGATTGCGGGAGAGGGCGGCCGGGATGAAGAGGGGTGATTTCGGCCTGAATCGAACAAAAAAGCGGTGGCAGGTGTGCGGGGCCGGATTCGACCGAGCGGGTGCGATTTGAAAAAACGAACCCAGGATCTGCAAAAACGAACCCGGGATTTGAAAAAACGAACCCGGGATTTGAAAAAACGAACCCAACGAAGTGAGGAAGCGGCGCGACGAGAGTCGGGCGAATCAAAGAGATTGTGAACGGGGCGGGCGGAATATTGGCACGTTCGAAGCCAATCTTTCCGAGAGCACCGGCGGGGACGGCCGAGAGCACCGGCGGGGACGGGCGAGGCTGCGGACAGGGTGAAGGCAGGCGGGAAGAACGAGATTGCGGGAAGGGCTGGAGTGGCAAGGGTGGCAGGGAGTCGCATGTGACGGAATCGGCGGGGCGGCAGTTGAACGGCGGCGAAGAATGGGCCGACGCGAGCGGACGGCGTGAGGCACGCAGGGGCTCCACAACCCCTCGGCCATGACGGGCAGACTCGACCGTTACCGGGAATCACGCCATGCGTCGGGCCAGTCCGCTCGCGAAGGCAATGAAGCCGCCGCGCGCCCCCCTGCGCGCAACGGCTTCCTGGACAAAAGCTAGCACCGGGAAAAGGGGCTGGGCGGGGGAATCGCGGTAAGTGATTGAAAAGACGCTGTCGATTTTTTGAAAAATGGTGAACCGGGCGGGAGTAGAGTTATGTGGGTTCGTGGTTACCGGGCCTTCCCGCGGGCAAATTCGTGGGCGTCGGAGCCGTAATCCGATGTGGTCACCGTAATGCCTTTGCTGGCTCTTTCATTCATCACGGTTGCGTACAGGTTTCGGACGGCCGACACGCCAACGGCACTCATTCCGGAATCCGAAGCACGGGTGTCTAAAATTCCACGGCAAGAGCGGGCAAAGGTCACGAGTGCGTTAGTGTGACGATCTGATTCAGCGTTTCACAGGCGAGCGCGAACACATCTTCCGGGGCCTGCTTCCGGGGGTGGGGCCGGGCGTTGCGGGCGCGCCAGTCGAAGGATTTGGGCTGGTGGCCGAGGATGTAACTCGTCTGCCGTTTCGGACCGGTGAATTTGATGGCGAAAGGATTCGTCTCGTTGAAGGAGGCCGTCGTCATGGGCAGGCCAATCACAATGCCGGTTCGTTCGTTAAACGCCCGGGGCGAGAGAACGAGCAGGGGATGACGGTCACGCATCTCACGGCCGGTCTGCGAATTAAAGTCGATCCAGATCATGTCGCGGCGGTCGGGCGCCCAAAGGCCGCGGGCCGGCACTATAGCTTCTCCCGGCGGAGCAGGTTCGTTGCCATGGATTCTTCGCCATGCCGGTCGGGATCGAAAAGGGCGAGCTTTTGCGCCAGAGTCAGGCGGGGTTCGCCAGCCTTCGAAACGAGGATAGCGGTGTCTTCCACTGAGAGGGCGACTGGCTGGCCCAGACGGAAGCCTACCGCTCGGGCGACCGAGGCGGGTATACGGACGGCGAGGCTGTTGCCCCACTGCTGGATCGTCAGATTCGCGGATTTTGCCATGAACAATCCATTGTATCAATGGGTATGTATCTACACGTCGATACATCAGGCCAGTCCGTGGGGATACCGACTCGGGCTATACTGGCACAATTCCCGTGGCACGAACCGATTCCACACATGACGCAGCCCGCATTGCCGCGCGGCTGGACCGGCTGCCGCCGACGCGCACGGTGTGGACGCTGGTGGCGCTGCTCTCGCTGGGCGGGTTCTTCGAGATGTACGATTTGTTCTTCGCCGGCTACATTGCGCCGGGGCTGGTGCGGAGCGGCATCCTGACGCCGACGACGCGCGGGCTGTTCGGCACGACGGGCGTGGCGAGTTTCGTGGCGGCGATGTTTTCGGGGCTGTTCGTGGGGACGGCGATTTTCGCGTTCGTGGCGGACCGGTACGGCAGGCGCATCATCTTCACGGTGGCGCTGCTCTGGTACAGCGTGGCGACGGTGGCGATGGCGATGCAGACGAATGTGGCGGGGCTGAATCTGTGGCGGTTCATTGCGGGGATCGGGGTCGGGGTGGAGTTGGTGACGATCGACGCGTACCTGACGGAACTGGTGCCGAAGCGGATGCGGGGGCGGGCATTCGCGGTCAATCAGACGCTGCAGTTTTGCGCGGTGCCGGTGGCGGCGTGGCTGGCGTGGGTACTGGTGCCGCGCGCGCCGCTGGGGGTGGAAGGGTGGCGGTGGGTGGTGCTGATGGGTGCGGCGGGCGCGGTGTTTGTATGGGCGATCCGGCGGAGGGTGCCGGAGAGTCCGCGGTGGCTGGCGGGGCAGGGGCGGATGACGGAGGCCGAGTTTATTGTGGCCGAACTGGAGGCGCGGGCGGTGCGGGAAACGGGCGCGCGGCTGGCGGAGCCGGAGGAGGCGGCGGCGGAGAAGCAGCGCGGGAGTTTTGCGGAGATCTGGCGGACGCCGTATCGGGGACGAACGCTGATGCTGGTTGTGTTCAACGTGTTTCAGACGGTGGGTTACTACGGATTTTCGGCGTGGGTGCCGACGTTGCTGGTGCAGCGCGGGATCCGGCTGGCGAGCAGCCTCGAGTACACGTTCCTGATCGCGATGGCGGCGCCGCTGGGGCCGGTGCTGGCCGGGGCGGTGGCGGACCGGACGGAGCGCAAGTGGCAGATTGTGGGAGCGGCGGGCGCGGTGGCGGCGGCGGGGCTGGCGTTTGCGCGCATGGACGCGGCGGTGTGGCTGATTGTGTTCGGCGTGCTGCTGACGCTTTCGAATAACGTGCTGTCGGTGGCGTTCCATGCGTATCAGGCGGAGCTGTATCCGACGCGGGTGCGGGCGCTGGCGGTGGGGTTTGTGTATTCGTGGAGCCGGTTGTCGGTGGTGTTTACCTCGTTCGTGATTGCGTTCTGTTTGCGGGAGTTCGGGGTGGCGGGGGTGTTCACGCTGATTGCGGGGAGCATGGCGGTGGTGATGGCGGCGATCGGCATCTTCGGGCCGAGGACGAGCGGCGCGGCGCTGGAGGCGATATCGGGCTGACGGGCGGGTTGCGCGGCATTCGATATGTTAGAAGAAGTGAATTCCACGGGGTTGAATTGAAGACATTTTTCGTGATTGCGGCGATCGCGGCAGTGGGCGCGGGCGCGTGGTTCTATACAAAAAAGAGCGCGGACCCGGCTGTGCCGTTCGCGAAGACGACGCGCGAGACGATATCGAACGTGCTTTCGACGAACGGCCGGGTGGAACCGGTCGAGTACGTGGACGTGAAGGCGGAGGCGCAGGGGACGATCCGGACGCTCGGGGTGCGGGCGGGCGACACGGTGGCGAAGGGACAGGCGCTGGCTGAGATCAGCGACCCGGCGCTGCAGCAGGAGATCGAGGCGGCGGCGGCGCGCGAGGCGGCGATACGGGCGGAGATCGGCACGCTGGAGGCGGGCGGGCGCGGCGCGGATTTCGCGGAGATCGACGGCAGCGTGGCGCGTTTGAACGGGGAGCGCGAGGCGGCGCAGAAGAATGTGGAATCGCTGACGCGGCTGGTGGAGAAGAAGGCAGCGACGGGGTATGAACTGCAGCAGGCGAAGCAGGCGGTGACGTCGCTCGATGTGCAGATTGCGGCGCTGCGGCAGAAGCGCGGGGCGCTGGTGACGAAGGGCGAGCTGACGGGAGCGCAGGCGCGGCTGCGGGAGGCGCAGGCGAATTCGGAGGCGATCCGGGCGCGGCTGAAGCTGTATGCGGTGGCGGCTCCGATGGCGGGCGTGATTTACGACCTGCCGGCGAGGGCGGGAGCGTTTGTGCATCCGGGCGATGCGGTGGCGAGTGTGGGGCGGATGGATCCGGTGCGGGTGCGTGTTTACGTCGACGAGCCGGAACTGGGGCGAGTGGCGGTGGGCAAGGCGGTGCGGCTGACGTGGGATGCGCTGCCGGGGCGCGAGTGGAAGGGCACGGTGGATAAGATGCCGTCCGAAATCCTGACGATGGGGACGCGGCAGGTGGGCGAGGTGCTGTGCACGATTGAAAATCCGAAGCGCGAACTGGTGGCGGGAACGAATGTGAATGCGTTCATCCTGACGCAGGTGGTGGAGAAGGCACTGACGATTCCGAAGGCGGCGGTGCGGCGGGACGGCGGGATTGGCGTGTTTGTGCTGGCGGGTGATGGCACGCTGCGGTGGCAGGCGGTGAAGACGGGGGCGTCGGACGCGCTGCGGGTCGAGGTGCTGGAAGGGCTGAAGGACGGCGACGCGGTGGCGGAGGCGACCGACGGCAATCTGCAAAACGGGATGAAGGTGACGGCGGTGATTCAACAGCAGTGATTAAATTAACGGTGATGCTGAATACGAGAATTATTTTTTCCACGGCAGTTGCGGCGCTTCTGCTGGCGGCGCCGGGCGCATGGGCGCAGTGGCCCGAATATAAAGTGCCGGGGGCTCCGCGGCTGGCGAACGGCAAGGTCAACATGAATGCGCCGGCGCCGAAGATGCCGGACGGCAAGCCGGATTTTACGGGCGTGTGGAACAGCGTGGATATTCTGGGCGGGCCCGCCGGAGGGCCGGGGACGAAGCCGACGTTCGTGCCGCCGGGATTCGGCGCGCCGTGTCAGGGGCCGCCGGCTTCGGCCGCGACGCCGGATGAGGCGAAGAAGATTTATCGCGCCGGATTCCAGAACCTGGCGGTGCAGTGGCCGGGATGCCTGCTGCCGTATCAGCCGTGGGCGCTGGAGCTGCGGAACAGGCGTTCGGCGCGCAACGGGATCGACAGTCCGGATACGTATTGCCTGCCGCTGAATCCGGTGTGGCTGTGGGTTCATCCGTATCCGCGCAAGCTGATTCAGGGGACGCGGGAGCTGGTTTATCTGGGCGAGGCGAACAGCGCGACGCGGGATATTTTCTTCGACGGGCGCGCGCAGCCGAAGAACGGTTCGGTGCAGCCGTGGTGGTACGGGTATTCGACGGCGAAGTGGGAAGGCGACACGCTGGTGGTGGAAACGACGGGGTTCAACGACGAGGGGTGGATCGACGAGAACGGCAGTCCGCTGACGAGCGAGGCGCATGTGACGGAACGGATCCGGCGGCCGAATTACGGGACGCTGGAGGTGCTGGTGACGGTGAACGATCCGAAGGCGTACACGCGGCCGTTTACGCTGAGCATGAATCAGTATCTGATGGCGGACGATGAGCTGCTGGAGTTCATCTGCGCGGAAAACAACACGAGCACGAAGCACTTCACGGAAAAATAGGCAGCACAAAAAAAAGGGAAAGCGCGGCGAGCCGCACTTCCCATCTGCTGAGTAAACGGCCCGCCTACTTCACGGTGATGGGTACGGTGGCGACGTGGTTTTCCCAGGCTATTTCGAGTTGGGCCGAAGTGGGTCCGGTGGAGGTGAGCGTCATGCGGTATTTTTCGACCGGGGCGGGCGGCTTCGACATGGTCATCTTCACGCGGCCGAGATCCTCTTTGGGGTGATAGGTGAGGCCCCACTGGCCGATTTCCTTGCTGATGATGAGCTGCCAGTTGTCGGGGTCGCTCACGAGACAGTACAGCGTGTAGGCGCCCTTGGGCACGGGGAGGTTGCCGATGATGAGGTCGGCATCCGTATTGAAGGCGGTGGCGTCATTGGCGCCGGCGCGCCAGACGGGATAGGTCGGGTCCTTCGAGAGCAAGCCGCCGGGGCCGAAGATTTTGCGGCCTTTGACGGAAGGAGCGGAATAGCGGATAGAGATCATTTTCGGCCCGAAGCTGACGGCAGTGGCGGCGGGCGGACTGGCCTGCTGGCCGGCCTGAGCGAAGGCCGGGGCGGCGGCGGCAACGGAAAGAGCGAGGAGCGCGGCGAGGCGGGTCGCGGCGAAAAAGTTTCTGGTAGTCATGCGTTGTCTATTGTAAAGCGGCTGGCGGTGCAACGTCACGGCGGGCGAGCGGGCGGGGCGGATTTGTCATGATGGGAGTCCGCATGGATTTCCGGGCTGTGGAAGAGAACCTTCGTCAGTCGTTCCGCGTGCTGGCGGCGGGGAGGCCGCGCGCGGAGGTTGCGGAGTTGCCGGGCGTTTCGATTGCGTCGCTGGGCGCGCAGTTCCAGATGTTCAATGCGGCGTTTCTGAGCGCGCCGGTGGAGAGCGCGGAGGAACTGGAAGAGCGGCTGCGGGCGGCACGGGAGCGCTTTGCGGCGCGCGGGGAAGCGTGGTCCTTCTGGTTCTGCGAGGACTGGCTGACGGCGGGTGTGCGGCGCAGACTGACGCGCAGTTGCCAGGAGGCGGGACTGCGGTTGTGCGCCGAGATGCCGGGGATGGCGGCGGCGCGGCTGCGCGAGCCGAAGCGGGCGGTGCCGCGACTGGAGTACCGCCGGGTGGGCCGGGGGCGGGAGATTGAGGATTTTCGCGCGATTGGGGCGACGTGCTTCCGGGTGCCGCTCGGGTGGTTCAGCGAAGTTTTCGATCACGCGATGGAGGAGCGGCCGGAGTTCGTCTGCTGGGTGGGTTATGCGGAGGGCGAGCCGGTGGTGACGGCGGCGACGGTGCTGACGCCGGGCAATGTGATCGGCGTGTACAACGTGGCGACGGCGCCGGCGCATCGCGGGCGGGGCTGCGGCGAAGCGGTGACGCGGCATGCGATTGAGGCGGCGCGGCGGGAGGGCGACGAGACGGTGATTCTGCAATCGACGAGCCTCGGCTACGGGCTGTATCAGCGGATGGGGTTCCGCGACGCGGCGCGGATCTCGGTCTACAATTCGGAGCCGGCGCCGGGCGGCAGGTGAACGGGGCGGCGGGTGAACCGCGGGGGAGCGCTGCGCCGGGCGGAATCGTCGTAAGATCGAACCGGATGCCACTGCGAAGCACGATTCTTTATCTGGCGCGCCATGAGGGGCTGCGGCGATGGATGGAAACATCGCCCGCGGCGCGAAGATTTTCGTCGCGCTTCGTGGCCGGGCACACGCTCGAAGAGGGGCTGGCGGTGTGCCGGAGGCTGCAGGGCGAGGGCATGACGGCGACGCTCGATTACCTGGGCGAAAACGTGGCGTCGCTGGAGGATGCGGCGGCGTGCCGTGACATGTATCTGCGGATGGTGCAGGCGATGCACGAGGAGGGCGTGGAGCCGAGCGTTTCGCTGAAGCTGACGCAGTTCGGGCTGGAGCTTTCCGAAAGCGCGTGCGAGGAGAATGTGGCGGCGCTGGTGCAGGCGGCGGCGGCGGTGGGCGGGTTCGTGTACGTGGATATGGAAGCGAGCGCGTATACGGACCGGACGCTGGGGATGGTCACGCGGCTGCATCGGACCTACGGGGCGTGCGGAACGGTGCTGCAGGCTTATCTGCGGCGCAGCGCGGGCGACGTGAAACAACTGGAGCGCGAGGAGGTGCGGGTGCGGCTCTGCAAGGGCGCGTATCTGGAGCCGCCGGAGAGGGCGTTTCCGGAGAAGAAGGACGTGGACGCGAATTATCTGGCGCTGGCGAAGAGTCTGCTGGAGAGCGGGGCGTATCCGGCGATTGCGACGCACGACTGGAAGCTGATCGAGGCGGTGGAGAAGTTTGCCGCCGAGCGCGGGATTGCGCGCGACCGGTTCGAATTCCAGATGCTGTACGGGATCCGGCGCGACGAGCAGCGGCGGCTGGTGAAGGAGGGCTACCGGCTGCGGCTGTATGTGCCGTTCGGCGATGCCTGGTATCCGTATTTCATGCGGAGGCTGGCGGAGAGGCCGGCGAATCTGTTCTTTTTCCTGCGCTACGCGATGGCGAAGTAGCTACGCGATGGCGAAGCAGCTACGCGACGGCGAAGCAGCTGCGCGATGGCGAAGCAGCTGCGCGATGGCGAAGCAGCTACGCGATGGCGAAGTAGCTACGCGACGGCGAAGCAGCGGGAGCCGCGGCGGCGGGCGCGATCAGAACGCGAATCGAAGCTGGAGTTCGAGGCGGCGATTGTTGGCATTTTCCGAAAAGCCCTGGCCGTTGATCGTGCCGGCCATCTGATTGGCGAGACCGAACAGAGGCGAGGTGATGTTGCCGATGATGGGCCCGGCGTTGGTGTGGTTCAGGGCGTTGCGGAGCGAGAGGCCGACGGTGAGGTTATAGCGGCTCGGGGCGGGCGGACTGGCGAAGAGGCCGCGGGTGGATTGAGGCGCGGAGAGCGCGGGGCCGGCGGAAACGGAAGAGTCGCCGGCGGCGGCGGATTTCGCGCCGCGCTCGCCGCCGAAGCCCCACGTGCGAGTGATGCGAAGGTTGGCCTGGATCTGCATGGGTCCGTTGCCGGCGTTGCGGGGCAGGATGGTTTCGCCGGGGGAGGGGTTGGGATCGAGCAGTCCATACGCGGTCGGGATGAGGCCGGGTTTGGTGGAACCGGCGGGGGCGATGCCGGGGCGGGCGTTGAAAAGAGTTGTGCCGAAGACGTCGTTGCCGGCGGTGATGTCGAACGGCGCGCCGGACTGCGCGGTCAGGAGCGGATTCAGCCGGACGTTGCCGCGGAGGGCGATGGTGCCGCCGAAGACGAGGCGATGGCGGACGTCGGTGGCGGCGCGTCCGTAATCGCCGGAGAAATTGTAGGGATTGCCGGGGAAGGTGTTGATGCCGTCCGAATTGCTGCGGGCGTGATTGAGAACGTAGTAGCCAAAGAGCGAGAGCGCGGGGCTGACTTTGGCGTTGACGTTCACGATGAGCTGGTTCTGGTTGTAGAGACCGGAGGAAGTGGTGAGGAAGACGGGACCGCGGCCGGGAAGCGGATAGACGGCAGCGGCGGGAGAGGCCGCGTTCCAGGTGCCGGCCGCGGGCGGGTTGATGTCGATGGATCGCAGGACGTGGAGGGCGTGGGAATTGGTGTAGGTGACGGCGAGCGTGGTGTTCTTCGGCAGCTGGCGTTCGACCGTGAGGGCGGACTGCAGGACGTAAGGCGCGCGGAAGCGGGCGTCGATCTGGCGAATGCTTTGCTGGGTGGAGGGGGCGAGAGCCGCCGGCGGCGGGACGGCGGGGAAGAAGGCCGGGGCGGAGACGACGTACTGCTGCTGCGTGGCGCCGTTGTAGCGTTCGGCGGGCAGGACATTGGAGAGATTGAGGCGGTCGTAAAACATGCCGAAGCCGCCGCGCAGTACGGTCTTCGCCTTGCGGTTGCCGACTGCGCCGGGTGCCCAGGCGACGCCGAGGCGGGGCGCGAAGTCGTGGAAGTCGCTGATGATGGTTTGGGCTTCGTAGCGGAGCCCGAGGCTCAGCGTGAGGTTGCGGCGGAGGCGCCAGTCGTCACCCGCGAAAACACCGGCATCGAAGCGGCGGAGGGAGAGGGACGGATTGCCGGCATTTAAGGTGAACTGGGCCGGGCCGGCGCCGGGCAGCCCCAGCATTGTGGCACGGTACTGGTCAATGGAGGTGAAGGTATAGGTTCCGTTGAAGTTCGAGCGGGAATAGTTGTCGTCCGTGATGCGGCGGAAGCGGACGCCGAAGCGCCAGGCGTGCGAACCATGCTGAATCGAGGTATAGTTCGAGGCTTCGTAGCTCTGGGTGACATCGCGCTGATAACCGACGGTTGCGCCGCCGCCATTGAAGGCGCCGAGTACGGAAATTTCGGGCGTGAGCAGCGAGGGGATGTCTTCATAGCCAAATTTGGCGTACTGGAAACGGGTTTCGTTCACGCTGTTGCCGTGAATGGAGGTGAGGGTGGCCTGGCCGTTGCCGATGCGGTTGTCGTAGTTATAGCCGCGGGAGACGAGTTCGAAGTCGTCAATGCCGGCGCCGGTGATGCGGGCGATGCCGACCAGATAGCGGACCGAGAGGTAGGTGGTGTCGTTGATCTGGTAATCGATATGGGGGGCGATGCGGAGATTGCGCTGCGGGGTGAGATGCACGCCGGTGAAGGCTACGGCGTTGAGAGCGGAATCGAGCGTGACGGCGTTGACGACCGCGCCGTTATCGACCCACTGGCGTTCCAGATCGAGCGTGAACGAGGCGCGTTTGCCGAGCGGGCCGCTGCCGCTGTTTTCCGTTTCATTGAGCAGGAAGGGGGCCTTCTGCGCGGCGTAGGGGTTGCGTGAATTCCAGTGCTCGGTGCCGTAGTTGTACGTGACGGTGGCGTGGTATTTGTCGGTGCCGGGCTTGGTGAATATTTCCACGCGGCCGAGGCCGAGCTTATCGTATTCGGGCGAAAAGGGATTCTGATTGATGCGGATTTCGCGGATGGATTCCTTGGGAGGAATCTGCGCGTCGCTGAAGCCGTCGACGAAGATGGCGCCGCCGCCGAGTCCGGCGGAGGGTCCGGCGAGGGCCTGGAGGTCGGAGGCAAGGTCATCGGGGTCGTCGGAGAGCGACTGGAGATCGTCGCCGGAGATGGTGGTGCCGCTGGCGTTGTTTTCGGCGGCGACGCTGACGGTATTGACCTCGTCTTTCACTGTGATCTGAGTGCTGGAGGCGAGGATTTTGACGTGAAGATCGACCTGCAGCGAAGCGCCGGCGAGGCGCACGGGGACGGGCTGCACGGTGGCGAGTCCGGGGGCGGAGGCAGCCAGAGAGTAGGCGCCGGAGGGCACGGCGGGGAAGGAAAATGCGCCGTCGGCCGCGGAGGTGGCGGTGCGGGAAAAGCCGGCGTCGCCGGTCAGGAGAACGCGCGCGTTGGGGACGAGCGCGCCGGCGTCGTCGAGGACCCGGCCCGCGAGGACGTTGGGCGTCTGCGGCAGGGCTGCGCCGGCGAACAGCAGTCCCGCCAGCGCGACGCGGAGCCAGGGGAATATGCGAGAAATCACCAAGCTCTATTTTTGTCACATTTTACGAAAATGAAACAGTAAAAAACCGTATCTTTACAAAACAATCCCGATGTAATTCTGCTGACGGAAGCTGGCGGGAGTTGGGCGGCGGGAGTTGGGCGGCGGAGTTGGGCGGCGGAGTTGGGCGGCGGAGATGGGCGGGCGGAATCGGGCCGGCGGAGATGGGCGGGCGGAATCGGGCGGGCGAAGATGGGCGGGCGGAGATGGGCGGCGGGCACTTGCCGCGGAAAAGTTGCATCCGGCCGCAATGTCCTATCATTGGACAGGGAGGAGGCGGTGTATGTTCGCAAGCGTGAAACAGCATCTGCGGTACTGGGGTTTTCTCCTGCTGAAGCTGGCGGGCGCGTGGGTTGTGGCGGAACTGGCGCTCGGGTTGCTGAACCTGTGCTTCCCTCCCCTGCACCGGCCGTTCCATCTGAATATGGGTCGATTTAGTTACGACCTTGGCTATACGACGCTGGCGGGAGTGTGGTTTCTCTTCTCCTACGGGCTGGCGTACCTTGCGGTGTGGGATCAGAAGTACAGGTGCCGCACGTGTCTGCGGCGACTCTGCATGCCGGTGGAGACGGGTTCGTGGAGCCATATGCTGCGGCTGGGGCGTCCGCAGATGGAGTATATATGCCCGTACGGCCACGGCAAGCTGAATGTGGAAGAAGTGCAGATTTCCGGCGCCGCGCTGCCGGAGTGGACCAAGCACGGTGACATGTGGGACGAACTTTTCGCCGTGAAGAAGGACGAGGGGCGCCGTTGACGGCCACGCCGGACGCGAAAAACATGGGCGCGGGAAACATGGGCGCGGGAAATATGGCGGCGGAGAAGCTTCCGCTGTGGCGAGCGATAACAGGTTTCGGCGTGCTGGCCGCGATGGCGGCGGTGCTGCTCGGTCTTGCGCCGACGTACCTTGAAAACTACCGGCTGCAGCAGTATTTGAACGGCATGGCGCACGAGGCGGGGCTGGGCACGGCCTCCGACGATGCGGTGCGCGGAGAGATTGTGGCGCGGGCGCGGGAACTGAGTCTGCCGGTGGCGACGGGCGACATCCGGATTGCGCGGACCGGCGGGGCGGTGAAGGTGGAGATGCGGTACGTGGTGGCGATGAATCTGGCGCTGTACCGTGTGGATCTGCACTTTCACCCGGGCTTCAGCGCGACGATTGCGGCGGGCGCGCCGGAGCCGGCGCGGTAGTTGCCGGCAGCAGTCGCAATTCACGGCAACCCTGACTCACGGCTGGCGGTCCGTTAATCTAACTGATGGACTGTCATGAATTTGTTACCGAAGGACGAGAAGTTTTTTTATCTGTTCGAGCGGCACGCCCAGATCCTGTGCCGGGCCTCCAGGCTCCTGATCAGCGGTCTGAATGACGGCTACGACGGCGTGTGCCGGATCCAGAACGACATCAGCACGATTGAAGACGAAGGGGATCATGTGGTCCACGAAATCTTCGAGCGGCTGCGCTCCACGTTTATCACGCCCTTCGATCCGGAAGACATTCAGGCACTGGCGACTTCGCTCGACGATATTCTGGACGGGATCGACGACGTCACGTTCCGGATCGTGGCCTACCGGCTGAAGCCGATTCCTCCGGCCGTGCTGCTGCTCGCCGAAAAGGTATCGGCCTGCTGCGCGCTGCTGGCGGAGGCGCTGGTGGCGCTGCATAGAAAGAAGCCGGTGGTGAACCTCTGCATCGAGATCAACCGGCTTGAGAACGAAGCGGACAAACTGGAGCGCAATCTTCTCGCCGAACTGTTCCGCAATGAGAAAGACGCCATCGCGCTGATCCGGCAAAAGGAGATCTACGAACTGCTGGAGGCGACGACGGACCGCTGTGAAGATGTGGCGGATGTGATTCAGAACGTTTCGGTAAAGAACAACTGATCAGCAATGAACACGTTCGATCTGGTCGTCTTCATCATCGGCGTAGCGCTGATTTTCGATTACATCAACGGCTTTCACGATGCGGCGAATTCGATTGCGACGGTTGTTTCGACCCGAGTGCTGACGCCGACGGTGGCCGTCATCTGGGCGGCGCTGTTTAATTTTTTCGCCGCTTATCTGCTGGGGACCGGAGTGGCGTCGACGGTGGGCAGCGGGTTCGTGAACGTCCATCTGGTGACCCCCTGGGTGGTGCTGGCGGGACTTGCGGGCGCGATTCTGTGGGATCTGCTGACGTGGTATCTGGCGCTGCCGACCAGTTCGTCGCACGCGCTGATCGGCGGCTATGCGGGCGCGGCATTTGCCAAAGCCGGCTTCGCGGGTCTGGTGGCCGGCAAGTGGGGAATTACGGTGGCGTTCATCGTGCTTTCGCCGCTGATCGGCATGGCGGCGGCGTATCTGCTGATGGTGGGGGTCTACTGGGGCTTCCGCAGATTTACGCCATCGCAGATGGATCGCCATTTCCGGCGGTATCAGCTGGTTTCGGCGGCGCTGTTCAGTTGCGCGCACGGCACGAATGACGCGCAGAAGACGATGGGCATCATCACGGCGGTGCTGGTGGCGGGCGGCATGCAGAAAGACTTCCATGTGCCGTCGTGGGTGATTGCCGCATCCGCCGGAGCCATCGGGCTGGGGACAATGAGCGGCGGCTGGCGCATCGTGAAGACCATGGGGACGCGGCTCACGCGTCTGCAGCCGCGCAGCGGATTTTGCGCGGAGACCGGAGCGGCTGTTTCCATTCTTTTCGCGACCTACCTCGGGCTGCCCGTATCCAGCACGCATGCCATCGCGGGAGCCATTGCGGGCGTCGGTTCGATTCAGCGGACGCGGGCCGTTCGCTGGCACGTGGCGGGCGGGATTGTAACGGCGTGGGTGCTGACGATTCCGGCCAGCGCGGTGGTGGCGGCGATCACCTACTACGCGATTCGCCTCTTTATTCCCGGCGTGTGATGCACGCAGCGGCGTGACGGCGGCTTAACGGGCGGTCTCAAATTTGGCGAACGGACCGGAGGCGTATACAACTTTGCCGCCCACCATGGTCAGCAGCGATTCCAGAGCGCCGATTTGTTCGACGGGCATCGTCAGATAGTCCTTTGAAAGCACCGCAAGATCGGCCAGTTTGCCGACTTCGAGCGAGCCGCGTACGGTTTCGTCATGCGAAAACCAGGCGCTGCCCTGGGTATAGAAACGCAGCGCGGTGGCGCGGGAGGGCGTTTCTTCGGGACCGCGGATCGGCTTGCCCTCCACCGTTTTGCCGTCGAGAAGCCACTGCAGTCCGGTGAAGGGGTTGTAGGGGGCCACGCGATGGGCGTCCGAGCCGGCGCCGACGGTGACGCCCAGTTCGCGCGCGGTTTCGACGGGAGGCATGCGGCGGACGGCGTCGGAGCCGAGGCGGGCGAGGCTTTCGTCGCCCTGGAAGTACATGGAGTCCTGCATGGTCCAGCCCATGCCGAGGGCCTTCATGCGGCGCAGGCTGGCGGTCGAGGCATCGTTGAGATGGGCGATGGACCAGCGGAGATTGCCGATGGGGATTTCGCGGTTGACGCGCTCGAAGACGGTGAGGATGGCGTCGACGGCGGCATCGCTGCCGCAATGGAAGGTCAACGCGTAGCCGCGGCCGGCGGCCCATTTGACGATTTCGTAGAAGCGTTCGAGATCGGCGGCATCCGGCTTCGCAACATTGTTGATGGCCCAGACGATCTGTTCGCCGATGCCGTTGAAGTGCAGCATGTCGTCCCCGAAGCCTTCGGGCAGGAGGCCGAGGTATTTTTTGTAGTCGTCAAGCTCCTTGCCCGGAGTGAAGCCGCAGATCATGTAGGCGACGCGCACGGTCATCTGATGCTGACGCCAGACTTCGAAGAGGGCGTTGTAGGTATCGGGAGTGACGTTGTTGCCGCAGGGGTCGATGACGCCGGTCATGGCGAGGCGGTTCAGTTCGCGGAAGAAGAGCCTGGTGCCGTCCACCTGCTCGGCGGGCGTGGGCCTGGGGAGGCGATCGAACAAAGGAATGATGCCGCCGCGGATGCCGCCGGTGGGCTTGCCGGCCGCGTCGCGCTCGAGTTTGCCGCCGCCGGGAAGGTCGGCGTCCGTTTTGATATTCAGGGCATCGAAGCCCAACTGATTCATGAGGGCCCAGGAGTAGAGGAGCTGGATGTAGGCCGGGTGGCTGCCGGCCGCGGCGGTCAGTTCGGTCTGCGTGGGCAGGCGGTTTTCGCGGAACTGTTCGGCCTTCCAGCCGCCGCCGACGATGATCCACTGGCCGGGCTTTTCGCGAGCGGCCGCCTGTTTGATGCGGTCGAGAGCTTCGGCGAGGGTGGGCACGCCGGCCCAGTTGACCTCGGTGGAGAAGAAAGAGGCGGCGCGGATGGCGTGGAGGTGAGAGTCGATCAGGCCGGGGATGACGGTGCGGCCGCCGAGGTCGATGACCTGCGCTTTCGGGCCGGCGACTTTGCGGATTTCGGCGCTGGTGCCGACGGCGGCGATTTTTCCATCGTGAACGGCGAGGGCTTCGCGGACGGAGAAGCGCGGATCGGCGGTGACGATTTTGCCGTTCACGAGGATGGTGTCGGTTCCCTGCGAATAGGCGGCGGCGGCGACAAGCAGAAGCGCGGACGAGAGAACCGCGGTCCTTTTCGTTGTCAGCGGATTGTTCATGAGCGCGCTCCGTTTCCGCCCGCAGGCAGTTCGCAGGCCGAGTGCAGGCCGGCTGCAGGCCAGCTGCATGCAGGCTGCAGGCATGGAGAAGTATACAGTAAGTGGCGGCGACGCCGATGGCGAGTCCGATGGCCTGCCGCGCGGTCCGGCGACCCGGTATCCTGAAGGTATATGAAGGCAGTTGACGACCGCCCGGGATCCGGGTCGCCACGTGGCAGCGGGCCGGGATCAGGGCGTCAGCCGGCGCGCCGCGTGCGCGTGCCGAAAAACGCGGGACTGGTGCGCTTCCTGCTGCATCCGGTGGGGAAGGCTCTGGTGGTGCTGCTGGTGCTGGCGATGCTGGCGGGGGCGGGCGTATTCGTTTACTACTACAACCACTACGCGACGATGATCGACCAGCGGCTGAAGGGCGGGCCGTACAGCAATACCGCGCGGATTTTTGCGGCGCCGGGTTCGGTGGCGGTGGGGGAGGCGACGACGCCATCGGATATAGCGGCTTCGCTGCGCCACGCCGGATACAACGAGAACCGGACGAATCCGGTGGGTTCGTATTCGATGAGCGCCGATTCGATCGACATTTTCCCCGGCGCGGATTCCTACTTCGATCAGGAACCGGCGACGGTGAAGTTCAACAAGGGGCATGTGACGCGCATTGTTTCGCTGCGCGACAACACGGACCGGCCGCAGTACGACCTGGAGCCGCAGCTGATCACCAATCTGTACGACCGGAACCGGCAGAAGCAGCGCGTGGTGCATTACGAAGACATTCCGCCGGTGCTGCGGAATGCGATTTTGTCGGCGGAAGACAAGCGTTTTTTCTCGCACTCGGGGTTCGATCCGATCGGGGTGGTGCGGTCGGCGTGGGTGGATTTGCGGCGCGGCAAGAGCGCGCAGGGCGCCTCGACGCTTTCGATGCAGCTGGCGCGGGATATGTTCCTCACGCCGGCGCGCAACTGGCGGCGCAAGGCGGCCGAGGTGATGATCACGCTGCAGCTGGAGCAGAAGCTGACCAAGCAGCAGATCTTCGAGATGTACTGCAACCAGGTGGACCTGGGCTACCGGGGCAGCTTCACGATTCGCGGGTTCGGCGAGGCGGCGCAGGTTTATTTCGGGAAAGACATTCGCTCGCTCACGCTGCCCGAGGCGGCGTCGCTGGCGGCGATTGTGCGCGGCGCGAGCTTTTACAATCCGTACCGGCACGGGGACCGGG
>Ga0214192_1000694_pt1 | contig 20447 bp, 20 predicted proteins | sample TroBogEpilimnion_44_FD_153030 | JGI IMG/M metagenome (GOLD analysis project Ga0214192, IMG submission 153030) | Freshwater microbial communities from Trout Bog Lake, WI - 29JUL2008 epilimnion | ecosystem: Environmental > Aquatic > Freshwater > Lake > Epilimnion/Euphotic zone | place: Trout Bog... | reverse complement strand
TTTTGCAGGGCCGGACGGGAATTTCAGAAGCTCAAGCATGTTCCGAATCCGGGCCGCAAGACCTGTGTCGTCGGAAAATATCCGCGCGATACTCGCGTCGCCCCGAACGGCTGCCATAGCGGGAGGTGCCCCCTGAACTGACTGTATTACGCAACGCGAGCCTCGGTGCGCGGAGCGATGCCGTAGTGCTCCCGATAGTAGTTGAGGTAGTGGCCGCTGCGCACCGCATTCACCCAATCCCGATTTTCGGCGTACCAGCGCACCGTGCGCTGGATTCCGCGCTCGAAAGAAATTTCGGGAGCCCAGTGCAGTTCGCTCGACGTCTTCGTGAAGTCGACGGCATAGCGGCGGTCGTGACCGGGACGATCCGAAATATGGGTGAGCATTGTTTCCGGCATGTTGAGTGCTTCGAGTACAGCCCCGAGCGCTTCCAGATTCGTACGAGGCTGACCGCCGCCGATGTGATACGTTTGCCCGGCGCGACCGCTCAGCAGAACCTCGATCAACGCACGGCAGTTGTCTTCGACGTGAATCCAGTCGCGAACCTGCAGACCGTCGCCATAAACCGGCACAGTCTGGCCGTCCAGAAGATTGCAGATGGCGAGAGGCAACAGTTTTTCGGGAAATTGAAACGGACCGTAATTGTTGCTGGTGCGCGTGATAGCGTAGTCGAGGCCGAATGTGGCACCGGCAGCCCTCACAAGGTGTTCCGCCGCGGCCTTGCTGGCCGCGTAGGGGCTGCGCGGGTCGAGCGGCGAATCTTCCCGCAGCCATTGATCCGGTCCCATGCTGCCACCGACTTCATCGGTCGAAATGTGGAGGAAGCGGCCGACTTTTCGCGCTCTGGCCGCATCAAGCAGGGTTTGGGTGCCGAGCACATTGGTAAGGACAAACTCGCGGGCACCGTGAATGCTTCGGTCCACGTGAGATTCAGCAGCAAAGTGGACAATGGCGTCGCATTCCCGGGGGATGGCCTCGAAGAGTGCCTCGCTGTCGCAAATGTCGCCGCGATAAAAGCGGTAGTTGGGAGCCGATTCGACGGAAGCAAGATTCGACAGATTGCCCGCATAGGTGAGCTTGTCGAAATTAATGACCTCCGCCGAAGGGAAGCGATGGATGATGTCGCGTATAAACTGCGAGCCGATAAAGCCGGCTCCGCCGGTCACAAAAATTCGCATGAAAGTCTGCTCCTGTGTTTACTTGTGCTGCGTCGCCCAGTCATATGCGAGACAGGGATCGTTGTATGGGATACGGCCCTCGTCGGCAGGATCGTAAAACCGGTCCGTGGCATACACGAGAACGCCGGAGGAAGGGCTGACGACTTTGTAACCGTGGGCCACGCCTGGCGGAATCAGAATCTGCCAGGGGCGCTGCTCGCCGATGTACAGCGTGTTCTTCCTGGCGAAGGTGGGCGAGTCCGGCCGGAGATCCACCAGCGACACCTGAAACAGGCCGGTGACCGGTACCCAGCAGTCGGTCTGGTTCCGGTGGTAGTGGAAGGCTTTGACGACGCCGGGGTGGCTGACGGCGGCGGAAACCTGGGTCGTGTGCGGCGGGTAGTCGCGGACCAGTCCCTGGCCGAAGCGAAATACTTCCTGAAACCAGCCTCTGTCATCGGGCCAGAGCGAGGAGGCCGAGAGGGAGACGCCCTCGATCAGCATGGGCGAGGACGGGGAACTAATCAGCGAACCCAGTCCCGGTTCGCAGACAGGGATCTCAATGGTTGTGGGAGCGGCAGTCAGGATGGTCATGCTGCAACCGCCAGCCGGTTTTGGCTCACCGCGGCTTGCTGTGCCATGCGGGAAGCTTCCAGGAGGGAGTCGAACGTGCCGGCATCGATCCAGTCGCCGTCCAGCATGGCGCAGCCGAGACGCCCTTCGCGCAGATAAAGTTTGTTGAGGTCGGTAACTTCCAGTTCGCCGCGAGCCGAGGGTTTCAGGGTCGCGATCTTGCAAAATACTGTTTCATCGAACAAATAAAGACCGGTGACCGCGAGATTGCTTTTGGGCTGGCGGGGCTTTTCTTCTATGGAAACGATGCGGGTTCCGTCGACGGTCGCAACACCGAAGCGTTCGGGATCGGGTACCGGTTTCAAAAATACTTTGGCGCCGGGACCACTATTGGCAAAGCGGCGGACTTCGTGAGAGATGTCCGCGCCGAAGACGAGATTGTCCCCGAGGACCACGAACACTTTGTCGCCTTCGGCGAACTGCTCGGCGAGCGCGAGCGCATGGGCGATGCCGCCCGCCTTTTCCTGCAGCGTGAAATAGAGACGCTTCAGGCCGAACTGGCTGCCATCCCCGAGGACGCGGACCATTTCTCCGGCGGTCTTGCCGCTCGTGACGATGAGGATCTCTTCGATACCCGAATCGACCATCATCTGAATGGGATGAAAAATCATGGGCCGGTCATAAACCGGAAGCAGACTTTTGTTCGTTACGGACGTGAGCGGCATCAGACGAGTGCCGTTGCCACCGGCGAGAATTACACCCTTCATTGGGCCTCCAAATGTAAAGTTCCGATCGATCACGAAAGTCATCGAAGCGGCCGCGGATGAAAAGGCACGCGCGAAGCCAAACGATTGCGAACCGGCAAAGAGGTGTCGCCGAAGCGCACAAACGCTTTGCTTTGAATGCCAGTTCCGGATTTGGCGCAGACCGGCAAAGCGCGACGGGCGGGAACTACCGTGCCGCGGCCGTCTCGTTCCGTGACGAACGGATTGCCGTCTGTTCTGTTTCGTGCGCGCCGCGCGGCGGCGCCTGTCTGCGGGCTGCACCGATGAACCTGCGTGTTTGCAAGCGGTTGCGCCATGTGCCCCGTTTTGGCGCGCGGCGTGCATTTTTGCCTGCGTCCCGTGCGGCGCATCGGCACGGACCGGAAAGAGAGCTTACATGAAAGCAGACATTGTCCTCATCATTCGAAATTCCAGCCTGCGGGGTCAGGAAATCAGATCACTCCGCCGTCAGCTGAAAGGACTGGTGGCTCCCGGGCGCCGGTTGGTACTTCACATGACGGGTGTGGAGCATGTCGATTCCAAAGGAGCGGGCGCCATTCTGGAGTGTGCGCGGAAGCTGGAATCTGCCGGCGGGTCGCTGCGACTCATCGGGCTGCAGAAAAAAGTCAGCGCTTTTTTCGAAATGCTGCAGTTGCATCGAGTGGTGGAAATCTGCGCTGCGCAGTCTGAACTGCCGGGCGCCGAGGCCGCGTAACCATCCGGCGGAGGTTCTGTCATTTTGAACAAACGAAGCCAATTTGTGAAGCAGCCGTCCGGTTCGATGCGGAAGCCCCGGTGGGAATCGTACGGACTGAACCGCTGGAGAACGGCGGCGCGAAAGTGCGCCATGCGTTTCCTTCACCGGGCACCGCTTTTCATTAAGCGTGCGATCGACGTCACCGCCGCGGCGCTGGTACTGGTGCTCGCCTCACCTCTGTTTGGAGCGATTGCGCTGCTCATCTGGCTGGAGGACAGAGGCCCGGTGCTCTTCTGGCAAAGGCGCGTCGGTCTCCACGGCGCCGTATTCGCCTTCCCCAAATTCCGTTCGATGGTGCCTGATGCCGAGGCGAAGCGGGCAGCACTGGCGGCGCTGAATCAGCACGGGGACGGAATCACCTTCAAGATGAAAAACGACCCGCGCATTACACGTATTGGGCGCGTTCTGCGGCGCTACAGCCTCGATGAGCTTCCGCAGTTCTGGTGCGTGCTGCGAGGCGATATGTCACTGGTGGGCCCGCGGCCCGCTCTGCCGAGTGAGGTCGCCCGTTACACCATCGCCGAACGTCGCCGGCTCGATTCCGTGCCCGGGTTGACATGCATCTGGCAGGTTAGCGGCAGATCGAAACTTCCGTTTCCTGTTCAGTGCAAGCTTGACGCCGACTACATTGAAAGCCGGAGTCTGGCGACGGATCTCCGGTTGCTTGCCCACACGCTGCCGGCCGTGATTACCGGTAAAGGAGCGTACTAAGACATGAGCGCATGCACGGAACAAGCAGGCCGGATCCGGTTCAGGCTGCAGATGCATCGTACGGCGGCAGGAGTGCGCGAGTCGGCCGGCGAATGGCTGGCCTCGGCAATTGCCGGTCTGCTGCTATTGGGCGCGCTCCCCGTGCTGCTGCCTGCGCTGCTGATTGCGCGTGTTCATCGCGAACGGCGGCTCGGCAAGACGGGTCGAGCGTTCACCGAATACAGACTGGTAAGAAAAAACGGGCAAACGCTCCCTGTGATCGGCGGCTGGCTGCGATTGTGGAACGTCGCGCGCGGTGAAGTGCTGCTGGTTGGGCCGGAGCCTCGTCACGCGGCAGACCTCAATCTGAGATCGGAGCCGGACCGCCGGATAGCGTCGGTTCAACCCGGCCTGGTTTGCAACTGGTGGATCCGGCGTCGCACGAATGTCGCGTATAAGACGCAGGCTGAAACGGATCTCGAATATGTGGAGTCGCGCTCGCTGCGTACCGATCTCGGAATCGCGCTACGGGCAGTGATTTCGCTCGCGTACGGGAAGCAGGGCAGCCGCTTTGTTGCCGTGCCGCGGATACTGGGGCTGCCGCTCGATAACATTACGCTGGCCGAGGCCGTGGACGAAGTCCTGCGGCCCGCGCCGCGGGGGAAGCAGGTTTCATTTATCAATGTCGACTGCGTCAATAAGAGCTGCAGTGACAGAGAGTACAGGGAGATCCTGCGCAACAGCGAACTGCGACTGGCAGACGGCATCGGACTGCGCATCGCGGGCAGGATTCTCGGTTCGGAAATCCGCCAGAACGTTAACGGCACCGACCTGTTTCCGGTGCTGTGCGAACGAATGGCGGCGGAAGGGCTCAGTATGTTCCTCCTTGGCGGGATGCCCGGCGTTGCCGCGAGCGTGGCAGAGCGGATTGGCGCGCAATTCCCTCTGTTGAAGATCGCAGGGGTACGCGATGGCTATTTCCGTCGTGAGGACGAAGAGTCGATTGTGGAGTCCATCAATGCGTCCGTAGCCGACGTTCTGCTGGTTGCCATGGGCGCTCCGCTGCAGGAAAAGTGGATTGAGCGGAACCGGGAGAAGCTGCAGGTTCGCGCGGCGCTCGGGGTCGGGGGACTATTCGATTTTTACTCCGGCCGGATTTTGCGCGCGCCGCAGTGGCTGCGCGAACTGGGACTGGAATGGACATGGCGGCTGATTCAGGAGCCGGGACGAATGTGGCGCAGATATCTGGTCGGCAATGTGGTCTTTTTGCTGCGAGTCGGCTGGTCTCGATTGACACGAAGCAACCATCAGGAGACGGGGGAAATGGTGAATTCATTATGAAGGCTGTTCTTTTACTCAACGGGCACGAAGGCCGATGACAGGAGTCGGTGCACACCGAGAATCAATCCGACGCTGGCGACCGGAATCGTGCCACTCGCGGCCAGCGTGGAGGTGAGAACGACAATCGCAGAGCCGCTAACACCCGCGCCTCCTTTGGAAGTGAATAGCATGGTCGTGAGAAGTCCGAGTTGCTGAATAAGTGACAAATGAACTCCGACAGCCTGCGCGAGGAATACCGATACGAATGCGAAATAGAGGCATGTGCCATCGTGATTAAACGAATAACCGACCGGCAGCACGAGTGCGACGATCGATTCTTCGGCGCCGAGTCGGCGTAACTTCGCGTTGACGCGGGGGAAGACCGATTCTCCGGAAGAAGTCCCCACGACGATCATCAATTCTTCCGCAAAGTAGCGGATCAGGCGAACAATATTGACCCCGAAGCCCCATGCGACGGGTGTCAATACAAGCCCGACAAACAGAACGCAGCAAACGTAGAATTCTCCTACGAGTCTGCCGAGCGAAACCAGCGAAGACGGGCCGAATTTGCCAACTGTAAACGCTATAGCGCCGAATGCTCCGATCGGTGCTACGTACATTGCGAAACCGATCATTTTGAAAAGCACCTGCGAGACGGACTGGATGCCATCCACCATCGGCTTTCCCTTCGGCCCCAGCGCGAGCAGTGCAAACGCAAACATGAGCGAAAAGACCAGTACCGGAATGACTTCGCCCTCGGCAAAAGCGCCTACTGCGCTGGACGGCACGAGTGACAGCAGGAACTGGCCGAATCCCGCGGGCTTTGTCGCCTTTACGCCGCTGTCGGCGAGGCTGGCGAGGTCAACGTTCATGCCGACACCTGGACCCCAGACATTGACCAGCAAAAGGCCGAGAACCAGTGCGATAGTGGTCACGATCTCGAAATAGATCAGCGCCTTAACTGCCACACGGCCGACCCGTCTTGCTTCTCCCACGCTTGCTATGCCATGCACAACCGTGCAGAAGATGATCGGCGCAACCAGCATCCGCACAAGGCGGATGAAGAGGTCGCCCAGCGGCTTCATGGAGTCGGCACTCTGCGGCCAGAGATAGCCGACCAGAACGCCTAAACACATTGCAGCCAGAATCTGTATGGAAAGATCGCGATACCAGCGCTGCGCGCGCCGGGGACTCTGATCCGCGTCGTGATTGGTCATTGTTCGCTCAGTCCTCCGGCGCTCGATACAACAGCACCAGTGTCGTACATTTGAAGCAACCTCGACGGTGCCGGAAACGTCGGGGTAGTTTCACGCTGGTATTAGCCGAGAACACCAGTGACTTCATTAAACAGCTCATCCACCGCGAATCGCCGCGGAATGAGGCCCTGTCGGAATGAGTAATAGATGATCGTTTCGAGTGACTTGCGTACCGACTCCACGCCGAATCGGTAAGCCGCTGCATTGTCTGCAGTCCTGGCCGCGTTCTGACTCTCCTGAAGCAGTCGATAAACCTCGCGAACCACGTCGGGGCGCGATTGGGTGAGCGATTCCTTTACCACCATCATGTGGTTGATGGGCACGCCGCCATGTTGTCCCGCCCAGCGTCTGGCTGCAACTTCAGCGTCCGGGATCAACGGCTTCAGATTGCCCGCAGGCATCTCACTGCCAAAGATCGCCGCATCCAGCTCGCCGTCGAGCAGCATTTGCAGCAGTTCCTGTCCGGCCGAGGCGCGCCTTACCCACGGCGGATCCGAGTATTCAGCCACGTGCGGATCTTCAAACGTGATCCACTGCACGCGCTTGAAGTCGACGCCGTAATCCTCTTCCAGAATGCCTCTCACCCAGGCGCCCGTAGTTTGGGTGTAGGACCGGACGCCCACTCGACAGCCAGCAAGATCTCCTGGCGACAACTGGCGCCGCGAGGGGTTGTACAGGATCGTGTGGTGCTGTCCCCGTGCGACCACCACGGCCGGCATCAGCACGTAGGGCTTTCCGAACGCTTTCGCCTGAAAGTACGTTACTATCGCCAGTTCCCCGACGTCGAACGCCTGTTCCCGCACGAGGCTCTTGAACGCCTTGTTGGCAACGGCGACGTCCGCAAATGCAAAATGAACCAGCGGCGATTGCACTTGCCCGCTTCTGAGTACGGCAGTGTTCGGGTAAAGCGACAAAAGTGTTTGAAGGGTCAGCCCCGTCTCAGTTTCCAGCATCGATGTGCGCTCCTAGGTTTTAACCAATGCCGGATAAAGGCTCAGCGCCGTTTTACAGAAAATCCATTCCCGTTCCTGAGAGGTCAGCGACGACAAAGCGTCCTGCGAAAGCGCCAGCAGGTCTCGCAATGTTCCTTCGGTGGCCGGGTAGTTGGAGCCCCACGCGATTCGTGAAGCCCCGAAGTCGCAGATCAGACGCCTGAAGAAACTGACCGGACTGGCCTTTCCGCGCTGCGCCTCGGCAAAGACCCTTGGAGTTACTTTGAGGTACACGTTCTTGTAGGGCGCCAGACTAAACAGGTCCGCGGCGGCGGTATACGGCGGACCGTCCTCCAGCACAGGCCGCGCCAGATGATCAAGAATGACCGGAACGCCTGGAAAGCGCTCCAGTAAGTGTATGAGCTGCGGTATCGCCTTCGCAGTCATCTGCATACAAACCGATATTCCAATATCGCTGGCGCACTGCCAGGCGGGGAACGAGCGGGGATCGTCAATCCAGTCCGCCTGATTCGGCATTGTGCTGCCTGTCGTGAACAAGCGCAGGCCCGTCAGTCCGCGTCCCACCCAGTAGCGCATCTTGTCGGGCGCGTCGGGTGCCAGTACGTCGACGGAAAAAACACCAGTGAAACGTTCCGGGTGGGCGGCGACGGCGTCCGCCACGTAAGAATTATCATGGCCGTAACACGTTGAGGCTTGTACCAGCACAGCCTTGTCGACACCAGCCTGTTCCATCGCGACCAACATCTGTTCGAGACTAACAGGCCTTTTGGCCGACCAGTCTGATTTGTGACCGCCGAGAGGGGCGTTTGGATATCGCCCGGTATCCGGGCTGATAATGTGCGGATGGATGTCGACTATCATCGCTGCGTATGTCGCGCTGACTGACCGGCGCCGCCGGAGGAGCGTTTCTGTTCCAAATGAAAAGTGTTCTGGCGACTATATCCGCGCATGGCTGTGAGCACCCGGAATGAACGGATCGGGCGGTACTCACGAGTCTACGGGAGCGGGTACTGGGGTGCCGTGACGGGAGTCACTAAATGCTGTGACACTTGTCACTTCCGCAATACCGCCTCGCGGGCGGAGAATATTAAAGTTACTGATAAATTCTGGCCGAAGCGAGAACCTGATATGAATCGATTAATGTCACGCATGCTTATCCTGATTGCGGCGTGTGTTCCGCTTTCCGCGCAATGGCTGGACCATCCCACGCCGGGCGTGCCGCGCACTGCGGACGGAAAGCCAAATCTGTCGGCGCCAGCGCCGCGAACCGCGGACGGCAAACCTGACCTTTCCGGCATTTGGAGCATGGAACACGAACCCGGCAAGCCGACTTTTTTCGACACAGGAAAACTGGTGAAAGGAGGGTTGCCATTTAAGCCGGAAACGGCGGCGCTCATGAAAGTGCGCAGCCCGCAGGACAGCCCGCTGCGAGCGCAGGAGCCTCTTGCAAATTGCCTGCCGATCGGCATTATCTATCGCTGGCATCAGCAGAACGTCAAGGTAGTTCAGACTCCAGGTCTCCTTCTCGTTCTTAGCGAATATATGAAAAGCTTCCGGCAGATTTTTCTCGATGGCCGTACGCTGGAGCCGGATCCCAACCCGGAATGGGACGGGTATTCGGTGGGCAGATGGGACGGCGACACCTTGGTAGTTGAGTCGAATGGATTTCGCGACGGAATCTGGATTGACATTCAGGGAAATCCCACCACCGACGCCGCAAAAATCACGGAACGAATTCGCCGCGTCGACTTCGGTCATCTTCTGGTTGAAGTGACCGTTGATGATCCCAAGGCCTACACCGCGCCGTGGACATTTACCATGCCTCAGGTCCTCCAGCCCGATACGGAGCTGCTTCCGCTCATATGCAATGAGAACGAAAAAAGTCTGAGCCACATCAAGGCTGGCCAGGGGCTGACGAAATGAGCACGCCGGCGGGCTTCAGAGTTGTCGCTTGTGGTCTGTTTGCCGCGGCATTATTCGCGCAGCAGGGCAACAATACACCGCCCGATGCGATTTTTTTTAACGGCAAAGTCGTGACGGTCGATTCCGCTTTCTCGATCCAGCAGGCGTTTGCCGTGCGTGGCGACCAGTATGTCGCAGTGGGGACGAATGCGCGCATTCGCGCGCTCGCAGGGCGAAACACGCGTCTGGTCGATCTCAAAGGCGCTGAAGTCATTCCCGGACTATCCGACAATCATGATCATCTTTATCTAACCGAAAAAGTTATGCGCGGCGTTGACCTTGTCGGCGTCACCTCCAAGGAAGAATTACTGAAGAGGCTCCGCGAACGCGTGGCCCAGGCCAAACCTGGCGAAACGGTCTTCGGCAGCGTCGGCTGGCGGGCCACGCTGACCAGAACGGATCTCGATCAGCTTTCTGCTACTGTGCCGGTGGTTGCGCTGCGCACGCGCCGGGGTTCGGTCATGATGAACACCGCCGCGCTGGCAAAAGCGGGGATCACCAAAGACCTGCAGTCTTACATGGGATTACCGATGCCGAAAGACAAGAGCGGGGAACTGACGGGGGAACTGCCGGATTGGCCTGCCGCCGTCTATGCTGTCGACAAGGTCGTCCCTCTCCCGACGCCGGAGGAAGAAGACCGCATGATCGCCCATGGTCAGCAGGAGCGGAACGCGCTCGGAATTACGAGTATCCGCGATCTGGGAAATTTCCCGGAAGGCATGCGCGCGTTTGTCCGGATGTGGCAGCAGGGAAAGCTGACCGTGCGCGTCAGCATGGGGATCGATCTTCCGGACAGGAACGATCCGGCTGCCTTGTTGCGTCAACAGGGCGTCATTCCAGGCTTCGGCGATCACTGGCTGCGGATCGATTCGGCGGGCGAAGAGCCCTGGGACATGCCGCTGAGCAAGTATTTGCCTTTATTTTCCGAACTGAACCGGCTCGGCTGGCGGCACTCTACGCATGTGCCAAACAATCTGGTCCTGGCCAGCGTGCTCGACGCACTGGAGGCTGCCGATCGCGAAAGCCCGATTCGTGACAGGCGATGGGTGGTTGAGCATATTCCCGTAGTCAGCGCCCCTCTGATGGAACGCCTCGCGAAGCTGGGCGTTATTGTCTCCACCAACATGGCGGGCTACGGCAACTACGACGTCGCGGTGACGCGCATGAGCGAACAGGAAGCTGCACGCCAAACACCGGTCCGTGAATTGCTCGATCATCATCTGGTAGTGGTTGCGGGCAGCGATTATAACGGTCCCAATCCCGATACCCTGACGCCTAACAATCCGTTCCTGTTCCTCTATCACTACATATCGCGCAAGACACATGACGGAAAGGTCATCGGGCCGCAGGAAAAGATCACTCGTGAAGAAGCGTTGCGTATTGGCACCAACAATAACGCTTTTGTCACGTGGGAGGAAAAGGTGAAAGGTTCGATCGAGACTGGAAAGCTGGCTGATTTCGTCGTTCTGTCCGGCGATTTCCTGACTGTGCCCGAAGACGAAATTCCGAAACTTCATCCACTTGCCACGTATGTAGGCGGTCGCAAGGTGTATAGCAGCCCGGGCGAAAAAAACGGTTTTTGAACTGAGAATCCGCGGCGGCGTCTTTCAAGCGTACATGCCAATAAAGCGGCGACTGCGTTCATGCTTTGCAGGCGTCAGGACCCATGTGACACGGTATTTCAATTCAAGTGAGGGAACACGAATGCGTAAATTGAGATCGATCTGCTTGCCTGCTCTGGCCGGTATGGCGGTGCTTACACTCCTGCATCACGCCGCGGCCCAGCAGCCAGGGCCTGACCTGAGCTGGGCATTCGCTGTGGCGGGAAAGGACGCGCCGCCGGAGCCGGACGCGAAGGAAGTGGTAAAGCTGCCTCCGAGTGCGCGAACCTATACACGGGAGCAGATCGACGATCTGAGCAACCCGCCCGACTGGTACCCCAATGAACACCCGCCGGCACCCGCAGCTGTGATTGGCGCGCCCGGCCGCAAGGCGGTCGCCTGCGGTTCCTGCCACCTTATGACGGGGAGCGGTCATCCCGGTTCCGCCGGGCTCGACGGCTATCCCGCCGAATACATTGAGCGGCAGATGGCTTATTTTCGTGACGATACCCGAAAAGGCATTCGTATGAACGCCATTGCCAAAACTGTGACGCCTCAGGAGGATCGCGATGCGGCCGCCTACTTCGCCGCGCTGAAACCACAGGCATTCACGAAGGTAATCGAGACAGACATGGTTCCGGAAACCTATGTCAACCGCGTGCGGGAACGCTTCGTAAAGGAGGGTGGCCGGATGGAGCCGATCGGAAATCGCATCATTACCGTCCCTCAGGACAAAGAACGCGAAGATGCGCGCGATCCGCATTTCGGCTACATTGCGTATGTCCCGAAAGGCAGCATTGGCAAGGGTGAAGCGCTCGTGAAGACTGGCGGCAACGGCAAGAGTATTCAGTGCGAGATCTGCCACGGTGCCGAATTAAAGGGACTCGGCGAAGTTCCGCGTCTCGCGGGTTTGCATCCGATTTATGTTGCCCGCCAGCTATACGACATCAAACGCGGCGAAAGCAACGGGAAGGCGATGCAACTGATGAAGCGCGTGGTTGTCAATCTCAGTGATGACGACATCCTGAATATTTCTGCATACGTGGCCTCGCTGAAGCCATAGCCGCCGGTATCACCGGTCATCCTTGTCCGTTGGTTTTCCGCCAGCGTCCGGAGGATGAGGATGGCCGGCCGGGCTGCCGCGAGCTTCTATGCTCTCCGGCACACCCGCGTCGTCTCTTGGTCGTTACTTGCTGCGAGTTTCCATTATTCGGTAGAGAGCCGTGCGCGAACTTGTGCAGCCAGTGCCCGATAAGACGCTTCATCGAACGGCCCTGCGTGACGCGAGGCGATCTTACCCGTCTGGTCGACCAAAACCAAATATGCAGAGTCCTCTGCGGTGACTCCAAGCCGCTGCTTCCACGGTTCTGTAGCGCCGTAAACCGTGATCACGTTTTCGTGATCTGCTTTTGGAGTTCCACGCCGCATGCCGCTATCGATGAACCATTTCCCCATGCGAGCGAAGCCTCCGATCATCGGAATTTCGTAGAAGGTGACCCGAGGGGTGTTCCCGAAATCTTCGCGAAAACGTTTCGTCCAGGCTTCCACCGCGAATCGTGATTGATAGGTGAAGCCGAACAGCAGCAGGGCCACGCGTCCAGTTGCGTCACCTGGCAAAAGTGCCTTTCGTCCGCTGAGGTACTCTGCTCTAAGTTCGGGCATCTTCCCGCCGACCGTCAAATCACTCGCTGAAGATGATAAAGAGGCCATAGCAGTCAACAGCGCAATGTACAAGATGCGGCGAATCACACGCCAACCCTGGACGGATGGCTCATTTCCAGATGGCCCGGGGTCAGCTCGGGCGTGGCCGGCGCTTCGCTTTCGTCCGCATATATCCATGGCTCTCCGCAGAGAATTGCAGGATTGGCGTTCTTTGTGAGCATCAACTGCACGTCGCTGATGTGGCGCTCGCGGAAGGCGCCTTCGCAATAGGCCAGATAGTAGTCCCACATCCGGCAGAATGCTTCGTCGAAGCCCAGGGCGCGAACTGCCCCGATCGATTCGTGAAATCTCCGGCGCCATTCCTCCAATGTGTAGGCGTAGTGCAGCCCAATGTCTTCAATGTTGAACAGGGAGAGCCGCGTCGAACGCACCAGGGAGTTGAGAATCTCCCGAATCGAGGCCAATTGTGCGCCCGGGAAAATGCGTCGCTGAATCCAGTCGCTCTGCTTCCGGTAAGCATCGAACCGGTGTTCGTTCATCGTAATGGCTTGCATCACCATGGAACCGTCCGGGGTCAGTAGTCGGTCGCAGGTTGAGAAGAACGCATCGTAGTAGTCCAGGCCAACTGCTTCGAACATCTCAATGCTTACCAGCTTGTTGAACGAGCCCCGCAGATTCCGATAGTCCTCCATCAGCAGATTGATCCGGGCTCCTGCTTCTCCGGCACCGGCGAATAGCCTCCTGGCCTCATCATGCTGCTCGCGACTTATGGTGGTGGTAGTGACCCGGCAGCCGTAGTTTCGCGAAGCGTGCAGCGCAAAGGCACCCCAGCCGGTACCGATTTCGAGGACGTGGTCGTCCGGTCCCAGACGCAATTTGCGGCAGATCCGGTCGAGCTTTTCGATCTGTGCTTCTTCGAGCGAATCGCCGGCGTGCCGGTAGACAGCGCTCGAATACACCATGTTGCGATCAAGGAACAGGCGAAAGAAATCGTTGCTCAAATCATAGTGCGCCTTTATATTGCGGCGGCTGCCCACGACGGTATTGCGATTCATTCGGTGCCGCAACCGTTGGAAGAGGCGGTTGGCGAAAGAGAGAACAGGGTTGCCGCCTTCCAGTTCGGATAGATTTCGGGCAGCCAGGCGGACTACGGAGACCGGGTCCGGTGAAGACCAGTCGCCGTCCATGTAGGAATCTCCCGCGGCATCGTCTCCGCCCCAGAGCACTCGGGAAAAGAAGCGCTCGTTGTGCACGGCGATTGAGGCCCGCAAGCCCGTGCCCGCTTCGCCAAAGAGGTAGGTCCGGGCTTTTTGGGATCCGGCAGCCGGGCAGATCACCTCGAGTGCGCCGTGACGGATGCTCTCCAGCATACGGAAGACAGCTTTTTGCGCAAAACTAATGCTCATGTTCGTTTCGTTGCCTCCTGAGCCAGCGGCCGCACTCGGGCCGGATGGGTATACACCGGGACTCGCTTCAGGAAAAGAAGAAGCGCCTGCCAATGGATCGCGCCGATAACCTTGGCGGTCATCCACGGATGGCGCAACAGGACACGGCCGAGACTTCGTGCCGTCCAGGGTTCGCGTTCGAGCGCGAGCGTCGCATCAAACAGAGGCCGCGGGGATGCCGGTACCGGGCCGGACTCCTGGGTGTTCATGTGAGCCACCAGCTTCTCGCCCGGTTCGGTGAGCACGAATTCGTAATCCAGGTTCATTTCCATGAACGGTGACACATGCAGTGCCTTGGGACAGCGAAAGTGCAGCGCAGGCGCAGCGGATGGCCGGTCCGGCGCGTTTGCCGGGGATTGCCGGTTTCGCGGCCACAGCCAGTAATTGCGGCTCTCTCCGAACGTGCTGTTGACTTCAGCAAGGACGGTATCGAGCTGCCCTCCCTGGTCGTAGCAGAAGAAGAACGATATCGGATTGAAGCAATAACCCAGATAACGCAGGTGGGTCAGCAGAAAAATCGGACCATCCGGCAAGGGCACTCCGTTGGCGCGGGCATCCTGCGCCACACGCGCGCGCAGAGAGATCCGGGGATCGCCAAAGTGATCCCTTTCGTCAAAACTCGCCCAGTTAAAGCGGTTGTAGCTGGTAAATGGCGACTGTGCCATCAATTCAGGAATTCGGTCGATATCCAGCCACGCCATGAAGAGTGTGTAAGTAAAGTCATGCCTGCGCGGGCGGAAGCGGCGGTGACGCAGCGTGCCCGTGTAGAGGCCGGGTTCGGGAATCATACGCAGGAAACCCCCAGGGCTTCAGCCACCCGCATGCCGCTCCGCACGCCGTCCTCGTGGAAGCCGTAAAACCAGTACGCGCCGCAGTAATGCGTATGATTCTTTCCGCTGATTTCCGGCCACCGGTCCTGTGCGCGAATCGCCGCCTTTGTGAAAAGCGGATGTTCATAGACCATTTTGCGCAGCACGCGGCCCGGATCCACGGCTGTATTCGCGTTCAGCGTCACGCAGTAATCTTCCGCCGTCCTGAGGGACTGCAGCCGGTTCATGTGATACGTGACCGTCACTTTGCCGGAATCACCCAACAGATAATTCCACGACGCCCGGGCCGCCGCCCGTCGCGGCAGCAAAGCCGAATCGGTGTGCAGGCACGTCTCGTTGCGGGAAGTGGTGAAGCTGCTGAGGACATTGCGCTCCGTGTCGGTTGGCTGCCCGAGCAATGGCAGAATCTGGTCCCCGTGGCACGCGAACACGACTTCGTCGAATTGCCGGGCTGGCCGGTCCCGGAATTGCAACGTCACTCCGAGATCCGAACGTTCGATCGAAGCGATGCTGGCTTCCGCGGTAATCCGATTGCGGAATCGTGCGGTCAGTGGCGCTATGTAAGAATGGCTTCCGCCCCGGATCACCTTCCATCGGGGGTGCGTATTGATTCCCAGCATGCCGTGGTTTTGCATGAAGCGAACCAGCGTCCGGGCCGGAAACATCGGCATGACTTCCGGGGCCATGGACCAGACCGCGCCCGCCATCGGAATCAGGTAGCGATCCACGAAGACCGGGGAATAACCGCCCTCGTCAAGAAACTCGCCCAGCGTCATTTCTTCGGCTTCCGGATCGTTGAGAATCTTCGGAGCTTCGCGATTGAAGCGCAGGATCTCGCGAAGCAGAATGTAGTGTTTGACGGAAGACCAGTTGCTCTTTTGCGCAAAAAATCCGCTGAGGCCCCGGCTGGAATATTCAAAGGCGCCGCCTGGCTCTGTGACGGCGAAGGACATATCGCTCGGCTGCGTTTCAACGCCCAGTTCCGCCATCAACCGGCAGAAGTTTGGATAAGTGCGATCGTTATGAACGATAAAACCGGTGTCTACCGGGACCGGGCCGGTCGCGGACTCGGCCAATACGGTGTGCGTATGGCCTCCCAGTCGATTGTCCCGTTCGAACACATGGACTTCGTGGCGCCGGCTCAGATAGTAGGCGGCCGATAAACCGGAGATTCCCGAGCCGACCACCGCGATGCGCTTCATGACTGTGCCACGCGAGCAACAGGGGGGCGCCACTCCGCCTTGCGGAAGGGGCGCAGATCGCGGGCGATGCCGGCCCAACTCATGGCCCGCAGCACCATATAGGTAATGTCGACTTCCCACCAGCGCTCCCCCTGGCGACAGCTTCCGGGTGAGTGGTGATGGTTGTTGTGCCACCCTTCGCCCAGCGTGATCAGGGCCAGACACCAGTTATTGCGGCTCTCATCGGGAGTATCGAAGCGGCGAGTGCCCCACAAGTGTGCCAGCGAATTAATTGCGAACGTGCAGTGGTACAAGACCACCGTGGATACCACGTAGCCCCAAAGAAACACCGGCCATCCGCCGATCCAGGCTATGCCAGCGCCAAAGACCACGGTTGGAATCCAGTGGTGCCGGTCCAGCCAGCGGATTTCCGGAAACCCCAGAAACTCAGCCACCGAGCGCGGATCGTATTCGTCGAACTCATTGGAGAGCACCCAACCGACATGCGCCCACCAAAAACCGCGCATGGTGGGTGAATGAACATCTTTATCGCGATCCGACTCCCGATGATGCAGGCGATGATGGGCCGCCCACCACAAAACTCCCTTTTGCGCTGAACTCTGCGCCAGGAAGGCCATTACAAACTGGGCAGTGCGGCCAAGTTTGTAACTTCGGTGCCCGAAGTACCGGTGATAGCCTGCCGTAACGCCGAACATCCGGATCGAATAGGTCGCGGCGAGCCAAACCAGAAGGGAAATTGTAGGCGGAGTCCACCAGACAGCCAATATTCCGGCATGGAGCAACAGAAAGAAGAAAACCGCCCCGAATTGGTAACGCCCGTTACGCGCACGTACAGCCACCCTTTATTTGTATCCGATTCTTGTCGGCTTGTCAATCATTTGTCCATGACATAAGATTGACAAAAGGTGCGCCTTCGTCTATAGTGGTGAACGGATGGACACCCGTTACCCAATTCGAGCCGTGGCGAAAATCACCGGGCTTAGCCTGGACACGCTGCGCGCCTGGGAGCGCCGCTACAAGGCAGTGGTGCCGGAGCGTTCCGACCGCGGTCGTCAGTACGGCCCGCAGCACGTCGAGCGACTGCTGCTGCTCAACCAGTTGGTGCAAAAAGGGCACGCGATCGGCGGGATTGCGGAGCGCTCCGACGAAGAACTTCGGGGGCTTCTGACCCTGCAGCCTGACCACATAGCCGTTGCGCCGCCATTGCAGGCGGACATTCTGGCCCCGGTTCTCACGGCGATCGTGAATTTCGACACGGTTCGCGCCAGCGACGAATTGAGCCGCCTGGCGGCCGTTCTCAGCCCCCGCGATCTGGTCTATGAGGTTGCCATTCCGCTCATGCGCGAAGTGGGAATCCGCTGGCACAACGGGACACTGGCCATTGCACAGGAACACCTGCTTTCGCAGATGCTGCGCACTCTGCTGGGAAATATGACGCGCCTGTTCCGGCCTTCCAATCCGGCGATAAAGATGGTTCTGGCCACTCCTGCCGGCGAATCGCACGAGTTCGGCATGCTTTCCGCCGCGATGCTGGCTTCCCTGGCTGGAGTGGAACCGGTTTACCTCGGTCCAAACCTTCCGGCGCGCGAGATTGCGGATGCGGCCCGCATCACATCCGCGAAGGTGGTTGCTCTGAGCATCACATTCGTGCTCGATACGACGCAGGCAGAGTTGAGGGCTCTTGCCGCAGCCATGCCGGAGGCCGCCGAATTGTGGGTCGGCGGCGCGGGCAGTGCCAGTCTCGATCTTTCCGGCCTGGGTCGCAAAACTGTCTGGATAAAGGATCTTCCGGCGCTCGAAACCGAATGCCGCCGCTGGAGAAACTGACTGATGAAAACAGCGCTCAAGCTTCTGTTCGGGGCGATCTTTCTGTGGATGACCGTGCTCACCATACGTACCAGCCTGGCGGTCAGCCTTTGGAGCGCGTGGGATTCGTTTGCCGCCAATCCGTGGGCGGTCGCCACGCTTTACGACGCCTATTTCGGCTTCATCACTTTCTGGGTATGGGTGGCTTACAAAGAAAACACCCTTTGGTCGCGTCTGCTGTGGCTGGTGCTGATCCTTTGCCTGGGCAATATCGCTATGTCGTGCTACGTCCTGATCCGGCTCTTCCGGCTGAAACCGGACCAATCCGTGGAGGCGCTGCTACTGCGATGAATCACGGCCTCACTCTGGTGCTCATCGGTGCGGCGAGCGTAGCGCTGCTAATGCTGCTGCTCTGGTTGATTCATTTGCGAACCGGCAACGCGGCGATTGTGGACGCTGGTTGGGCCGGAGGACTGGCTCTGCTGGGAGTGCTTTACGCTTTAGCGGGCGGCGGATACTGGCTCCGCTCTGCGCTGATTGGTGCGATGTCCGCAATTTGGGGACTGCGGCTGGCCATTTACCTCCTCACTACGCGTATCATCGGACACCCGGAGGAGGGTCGCTATCAGGAACTGCGGCGCCAGTGGAAGACCAACATCCCGTTCAAGTTTCTTTTGTTCTACGAATTCCAGGCGTTGCTGTGTGTGGTGCTCGCGGTGCCATTTCTGGCCGCCTCGCGCAACCCGGAACCCAGGGTTACCTGGATCGAATGGGCATCCGTTGGTCTCTGGACACTGGCGATGGCGGGAGAAGCCATTGCCGACGGACAACTCAACAAGTTTAAATCCAGCCCATCGAATAAAGGGCGCACCTGCCAAACGGGATTGTGGCGATACTCACGCCACCCGAACTATTTCTTCGAATGGCTGATCTGGGTAGCGTATGCGTCGTTTGCCGTCGCTTCCCCGAGTGGATTCTGGGGGCTGCTCTCGCCCGCTCTCATCTTGTATTTCGTGCTTCGCGTAACGGGTATCCCGGCCACCGAAGCACAGGCCATCCGCACGCGAGGCGAAGAATACCGTCGCTACCAAAGGACCACCAGTGCCTTCGCGCCGTGGTTCCCGAAGGCAATTCCGCAGGAGAAGACATAGTGGAAGCCTCTGCACTTACAGCCGAACAAAGCACCGGGCAACCGAAGGCCGCCTGGTACGAAGCTTTGGTCGAAAGAGATCTTGTGCCCGATAGTATCCTGCGAGCCGGGATCAGGCGTCTGCTTGCGCAGCGCCTCCGTGATGAGGACAAGGGCGATCCGGAAAAGCAGCAGGCTCACTTCATGAGCTACGTGGCGCAATTAAAAGCGAGTCCGATTGCCATCCACGCGCCCAGGGCGAATCAGCAGCATTACGAAGTTCCCGCCGATTTCTTCGCCTCAGTTCTGGGAAGCCACCGCAAGTACAGTTGCTGTTACTGGCAGGCCGGGGACACGCTCGATGCCGCCGAGCGCCGTATGCTCGACCTCACCGCGGCGCGAGCGCAAATCGAAGACGGACATTCCATCCTCGATCTCGGGTGCGGATGGGGCGCGTTCTCGCTGTACGCCGCCGCCCGCTTCCCGAACAGTAAGATCACAGGCCTGTCCAACTCGCACTCGCAACGCCAGTACATCGAGACGCAGGCTCGCGAGCGTGGCCTCACAAATCTTCGCATCGTCACCGCCGACATTAACGATTTTGAAGCGGGCCAGCGTTTCGACCGCATCGTTTCGGTCGAAATGATGGAGCACGTGCGGAACTATCAGCGCCTGCTACACAAAGTTTCCTCCTGGATGAATCCACAGGGTCTGTTGTTCATCCATATCTTCACTCACCATCGACTCGCATACCCCTTCGAAGTCCGTGATGCGGGGGACTGGATGGCGCAGCACTTCTTCACCGGCGGCCAGATGCCCAGCGACGACCTGCTGCTGTATTTCCAGAGCGACGTCAGGATTCGCAATCACTGGGTGGTGAACGGCCAACATTACCAGAAGACCGCCGAAGCCTGGCTCGTCAACATGGACCAATGCCGGGATGCGTTGCTGAAGTTGTTTTCGGGCGTTTATGGCAGGAATGAGGCATTGAAGTGGTTCGTACGCTGGCGCATCTTTTTCATGGCCTGCGCCGAACTGTGGGGCTATCGGGACGGCGCCGAATGGATCGTTTCACACTACCTGTTCGAGAAAGCGCATGCGCCGCTTGAGCTTGCCTCGAGCTAAGCAAGTGACCGATGCAGCGAACATTGCAGCTCTGCCGCGTACAGAATTCCCGGATCGGAGCTTGCGGGATTCGTTCCGGATGGCGGCCGCAGACGTTGCGACGTCGGACGTCGCGTGCGCGAATGGATTCATTCACGAAACTGGCCGCGCAGTGGTTTTGACGCACTTATAAGGAGACTGAAAATGACCGGAACTTTGACCATGGGAGCGGCTCG
>Ga0214192_1000693_pt1 | contig 20456 bp, 15 predicted proteins | sample TroBogEpilimnion_44_FD_153030 | JGI IMG/M metagenome (GOLD analysis project Ga0214192, IMG submission 153030) | Freshwater microbial communities from Trout Bog Lake, WI - 29JUL2008 epilimnion | ecosystem: Environmental > Aquatic > Freshwater > Lake > Epilimnion/Euphotic zone | place: Trout Bog... | reverse complement strand
CCCAACGCTTCCACCGAAGCGGCACGAACGAGATGGTTCTGGTCCTTGAGAAGTTTGACCAACAGGGCGCCGGTATGCGCGTTGCCGACGTGGCTCAACGCTTCAATTGCGGAAACGCGCACATGACTATCTTCATCGTGCAACGCGTTTTCAAGAGGCTTCATCGCCCTGGGATCGCCGGTCTTGCCAAGGGCGGTCGCAGCGGCATGTCGACGCGGCGTGGCGGTGTCCGCCAAAGCGCGCGCCAGGATATCCACCGCCTTGGGACCTTCACTGACGGCGTTTTCGTGCTGACCCGTGGCCACGGCCCGGAGAATCATCTCGGTGGTATTGGTGGGTTTCCAGCCCAACGCGCCCAAGGCACTGGCAGCATGCCAGCGAACGGCATGATCATCATCGTCCAGCAGATTCACCATGGGGTAAATGGCCTGGGTATCGCCCAATTGACGTAAAGCGGAGCAGGCGGCGGAACGGACATCACTCTTGCGATCGCGCAGGACTTGGATCAGCGGTTTGACCGAGCTGGCTTGCCGGAGCAGGCCCAATCCCTTGATGGCGGCGACACGCACCTTCGGCTCTTCATCCTGCAAAGCCTCAATCAATGGTTCGCAAGCCGATACATCGCCCTTGACCACCATCTCCTCCACCATGCGAAGACGTATCTTGGGATCCTTGGAGGCTTTGAGCCTCTGCACTTTGAACCATAAAATGGGGCTTTGGTATGTCATGTATAAGGACAAGTTTGCATCCCCGGGACATACAGCGGCCACCCAGCATGGACTGGATTCTTCCTGAACTTAAAAAATTGTAAGTACTTGATCATAAACCGGTAAAACGCTTCCGGCAGCTCCATCTCAACACTTTCCATCCGTGATCCGTCGAGACATCTATCACTCCCTTGACTTAAGCAACTCATGTGCCTCTTCCTGTGAAAACGGTTTTGGGGAGCATTTAAAGTGACACCCGGACGCTGGAGGTTTAATGTCTTGCCCAATCTTGCATCTGGATTGGGCTGAGATGGTTGGGTATGGAAACCGGAGCAGTTTTTGAGAATGTCGAGTTTACCTTTTGAATTTTTGCTTGCCTTGCGTTACCTGCGGCCCAAGAGGACGTTTGTGTCCATCATCACCCTTATTTCCGTGCTGGGGGTGACCCTCGGAGTCGCCGTTTTGATCATCGTGATCGCGGTGATGAGCGGCTTCGATAAAGAGATGAAGGACAAGCTCTTCGGTTTCAATTCCCACATCACCGTGATCCAGACGGATCCGCTGACCGGTCAAGCCGTCCCCATGAGCCATTACGCCGATGTGACCAAGCTCATCAAGGCCAATCCATCCGTCACCGGCAGCACCCCCGTGGTGGTCTGGCAGGTGATGATGGAAACCGAGCCGGATAAGGGTCGCGCTCAAATATGCGCGCCCATTGTTCGCGGCATCTCACCCAACACACAGGTCAACCTCGGCCTCGTGAAATCCAACGTCGTCTCCGGCGCCTTCGATCTCAGCGGACACGGCATCCTGGTGGGTTTGGATATTGCGCAGGAAAAAAACCTCACTCCCGGCGATCGCGTGGCCATTTCATCGCCCCAGGACATCCAGAAATGGCGTGAGAGCAAACAGGACGGCAAAGAGGAGATCATTCCCCCGACGGACTACGAGGTGCGCGGAATTTTTGACACCGGTTTTTTCGAATTTAATTCCACCATCGTGGTGGTCTCGCTGGAAAATGCTCAGGAAATAGCCGGTCTGGGAAATGATGTTCATGGATTGCAAGTGATGCTAAAGGACCCGTTTCAATGCCAGGGTGTGGCCCGGCAATTGAAGAAAATGCTCGGCACGAACTACTCCGTCCGCACCTGGCAACAGGATAGCACCCAGATGATGGCCGTGTTGGTGGAGAAAAACGTGATGTATTACATCCTTTTCTTCATCGTGATTGTGGCGGCTTTCGGCATCACCTGCACCTTGATCACGTTTGTGGTTCTAAAGACCCGCGAAATCGGCATCTTGAAGGCGCTGGGAGCAACCAGCCAGCAGGTCATGTGGATTTTTCTCAGCCAAAGCATGGTGGTCAGTGTGCTGGGCGTGTTGACCGGCACCGGTTTGGGCATGCTGGCGCTGGCCTATCGAAATGGTTTCCTGCATTTGATGCGCAATATCACGGGTTGGGAACTGTTTCCCGCCAGTGTTTACATGTTCACGGAATTGCCCGCGCAGATCATCCCCTCCGATGTCCTGATCATTTGCGGCGGATCCTTCGTGATCTGCCAGCTCGCGGCGGCTTTCCCGGTGTGGAATGCCAGCCGTTTAAAACCCGTGGAGGCCTTGCGTCATGATTGAGAACCCCTTAGCGCAACCCATGCTTTCCGCCAGGAATGTCTGCAAACAATACGAAATGGGCAGCCGCACACTCGAAGTCTTGCGCGGCATTTCACTGGAGATTGCGCGGGGTGATTTTCTCGCGCTCCGCGGTGCTTCCGGCGCGGGTAAAAGTACGTTGCTGCATCTGCTGGGCGGATTGGACCTCCCTAACTCAGGCGAAATTGCCTTCGAAGGCGTGACCTTGAATTCCCTGTCTTCCGCAGCGCTCAGTCGCTGGCGCAATTCCAAGGTGGGCCTGATCTTTCAATCTTACCATCTTCTGCCGGAACTGGATGCGCTGGAAAATGTCTGCCTTCCCGCACGCATGGCCCGCATGCCGGCGGCTGAGGCGGAGAGAAAAGGGAGACGCCTCCTGGAACGGGTGGGTCTCGGGGGACGCGTGGAACATCGGCCCCGTGAACTTTCCGGTGGCGAACAACAACGCGTGGCCATCGCGAGGGCGTTGATCAACAGTCCTGAGCTCATTCTGGCGGATGAACCCACCGGCAACCTGGATTCCAAGACCGGCGAGGAAATCATCGACCTGCTGTGCTCCCTGCGCGACGAAAGCCAGACCACCCTGGTGATCGCCACCCACGATTCAAAAGTCGCCGGACGCGCCCCGAAGGTCATTCAATTGGTGGATGGAGTGATTGCGGTGGATTAGGGGCGGTGCCTGTTAGCTGGAATCCCACTAAACGACCCGATTCAAAATCTTTAAAGTCGGTCAGTGTCCCATCAATTTGTCCAGCAAAAGAAGGCTTGTTTTCAAATACATCGTCGCTGCATCCGGATCGGCGCAAAGATATGGGTAAGCCGACAATTTTGTTTTAGAACCTAGTGAGTCCAGCACACGAGTCAGTCCTCACTGGCCAAGTGACAGGGGATGGAAGTCGGGCAGATGACAGCGCTTTGGAGACTCACCCAATTATGTCGAATAATACAAAAGTAGAAATAAAGAAATACTCGCTATCTATGCCAGTTCGGACGCCTGCCATCTTTCCATTGAAGTCAAAGCCTCAACGATGGGAACAGCCGGATCATTTGATGTGACCCGTTACGAATGGGATCGCTCGACAGAATTGGAACACCACAAGTTCCATTTGTGGTCGATACGCGCTGGCGCCGAGCCGACCCTGGCTGTCATCGCACCCGATGAAATGCAGCAACATATTCCCGCCGACACAGGAGACGGAAATTGGAATTTAGTAGAGATTCCATTCATGGCATTTAGCGCCAAGTTTGGTTTGGCCAAACTTTAGGAATACCACTCTTCTGGTTTTACATATCGGCTTGTGGCAATCACACGCCAGTCGCCATCAGCCCGATTTTTTTCAGGAAGTCTCCCAAATCCGAATCAACGCGGGCAACCCGCAGGAGATCATTCACAGAAAACTGCCGCCCAAGCGCGTGCGCGTTCACCGGCTTTTGAGAATTCACCCAACGGGCTTTCAATTTCGTTTCAGATGATGCTGCATCGGGAATTTCACGCTCCATGCCGGGCATCATTCGCAGCAACAGACCTTCGTGGTTTGGGCTTTGAACGCAAAAGGTGAATTTGTGTTTCGCGGCCTCGGCCTTCAACCTTTCAATTGACCAGTCGCCCTGCTGCGCACGATCAGCGTCCACGACAAGGAAGCGGTCTTTGTATGCCCCTGATATTTTGCACCGTCTTGCGTGTTGTTGCACGGCCTTATCAAGCATTGATTTGAAACCGCCGCCGCCGAGCAGCACGTCATCAAGATGAATGTGCAGTTCTTTTTGCGCCAGCACTTGCAGCCATGCGAGGAAGGATTGTTCACTTTCGCCTTCCACAGCCACAAAGAACCGCGCCCGCTTTTTGATGGTTTGCGCTGCCATAGGTCAGCCGATGTGTGGCACGGCCCCAAGTTCGCCGGAAAGATATTTTCTCATCAGGCTCGGCTCGCGGCGAAGCCCCTTGATCTCTCTTGCGCCATAAATGCGCGTGGGTTTGCCACTCGGCTTTTCGGAAAAAAACACCTGCTCTTTTTCCAGTTGATCGAGAATCGCTGGATTGTGCGCCGTGAACAGAAGTTGCGCCCCCTTTGGGTTGCGCCCCTTGTCGTAAAACCAGCGGAACAATTCAGGCACCAGCAGAGGGTGAATGTCGGTGTCCATTTCATCAATCACCGCCACCCCGCCGTTATCCAAAACAAATTGCAGCAACGGAAAAATCTCAATAAGCCGCCGCGTCCCCATTGATTCTTGGGCGAGAACAATATCGCAATCCAGACCGAAGTGCTTGAAGGTCGCAATGGGGCCGTTGTTTCCGGGATGAATTTTCATTTCTTCAAGACCCAAATCAAGGCGGCTCAGTTCACGGTTCAAACGCTTTAGATAGTCGGGACTTTGCGCGTAGAAGGTCAGGGCGTTGTTGAGTCCGCCATTTGCCTTGTCCAGACCAAAGATATTGGTTTGCAATCCACGCAACGACAAAATGAAATCGCTGGAAATTTTATGGTTAAGTTGCGCCAACGTGCTGATGACGCTCGCATTTGCGCGGATGCTTTGAATGCGAGAATCGCCGCCCGTAATACCGAATTCCTTACCAAATGTAAACTTTTGCTGATGCCGTTCAAAAATCCTGCGGAATTTTCCATGCGGCGCATAGGACAGCGATTCATAATTTACTTCGCTGCCAAACTTTTGTGGCTCATTTGCAATGTGCAGCTCATATCGAAACACCGCAGGAGCCGCGTTTTCACTGAGTTGGCCATCATATTCGATGACGATTTTCGTCGGCAGATTCCACCAGTTGTTGTGTGCATACGGATAGAAAAATGGAATGGCATTGTTGGGCGGCAGGGTAAAACTATGCTGCACAAACCATGCGGTTGTGGAAATGGCGCGTAGCACGGTGGACTTGCCAGAGGCGTTTGGCCCATAAATGCCAACGATCAGCGGCAATCGCTGACCGGGAACGGCCCGCGAATCGCGGAAGCAGCCCAAATCCGGCGCGTTGGCAGGCACCCGGAAATTCAATTCCTGGCTGTCGGCCACCGAAAAGAAGTTTTCTATGGTGATGCTGTGTATCATACACGACAAGTTTGCATATTTTATGTCAAAGTGCAACTCAAAACGTCATCCATAAACAAAAACAATGGCGTTTTACCTGAAAAACGACGTTTTATACAAATGTCAGTCTTCACTATTAAAACTGATGGGGGATTTTGAGAGTTGTTGGGCATGCCAAGCAGGTAGCGCATCGAGTGGGCTGGGGCAATTTCGCACGAGATGAATCGCAGGAACCTGCGGGTAGGCCACAACCACAGCGAGGCGGAACGGCTGGTGCAGGAAGGTTTGCGAGCCAGGGGCTGGACGGAAAAGCAATTGCCACTGCTGCCCAATGGCGATAAAGATAAAGTGATACTGGCTTCCGATTGCGGACGGAAACGACCCTCACCTTGCGCTGGATCGCCAGGCGTTTGCATATGGGCAGTTGGACCTGCGTTTCAAACCTGTTGCGTGAAAAACTATAACCATCCTTTTGTGTCAATAGTGAGAGAGGCCTGATACTTGCCCGGCGCTTCATCCCATACTGTTCTGACCGCGAGGTCTTTTGATTTCCGTGTTTCCCCCATGTTTTTCATAATTTCAAGTCCGCAGCTTCTTGGATTCAACCGATGCGACCCCATGACGGTCCCTTGCAATGCATTCATCCAGGTAAAAAGGTCGTGGTTGAACGACTTCCTTGGGACTGCTCAGTCGATGATTTGCGCTAAATCGGAAAAACATGAGCCCTCTTTGACGAAGTTTGGATTACCTCCTTTTTAAAACGCTTGTAAGCCTTTTTGAGGTCAAAAACGTGCTTGAACCGGGTTAAAGTGCCAGTCAGGAACCAGCCATTTTTTCCTCATCCGGAATTGACCTCGAATATATTAGCGAACATACTCGTCAGACCAATTCGACAAACCAAATAATAATGTATGGAAACCAACGCTAATAATTTCCCGGCGGCGACCAATCGCAGGGAGTTCATCAAGAAATCCGCCACGGTGGCCGCCGCGGTCGCCTCCACCAATATTTTCAAAACCCCTGTGTATGGCCAAAACCAGGCTCCTTCCACGGGTCGAGTAATTGGTGCCAATGATCGTATCTCCGTCGCCGTCATCGGTGTCGGCGAAGGGATCGGCAAAAACCATCTCGAAGGTATCCATAAAGCCGCTGCCGACAACAACACCATCGTCGTGGCCGCCGCCGATTTGTTCGACAAACGCCGCGCCTGGGCCGTGGAGCACGCCGGTTTGAAGGATTCCGATGTGGTTGCCGAATATAAGAAGGTGCTCGAACGCAAGGACGTTGACGCCGTGGTCGTGGCCACCCACGATGTCTGGCACTCCACCGTCGCCATCGATGCCTTGAACGCCGGCAAGCATGTTTACTCTGAAAAGCCCCTGAGCCGTTATCTCCAGGAAGCTTACGATGTGGAAGCCGCCGTCAAGAGCACCGGCAAGACCTTTCAGGTCGGTTCCCAGGGTTGCTCCGCGGGAACCTGGCTGAAATGCGCTGAACTGGTCCGCGACGGAAAGATCGGAACATTGGTCTGGGCGCAGGGTTATTATTGCCGTAACAGCATCGGCGGCGAATGGAATTCCCCACCTTTCAACATCGACAAGGATTCCAACGCCAAGTCCATCGATTGGGAAACCTGGCAGGGCAAGGTTCACAACAAGCGAGACTTCAGCGCTGATTATTTCCATCGCTGGCGCAAGTATTATCCCTATTGCGCAGGCATCCTGGGCGATCTCGCCCCGCACCGCTTGCATCCCATCATGCTGGCCACCGGCAATCCCGAATTCCCCGTGCGCGTCAGCAGCATCGGCACCCGCAATATTCATGCGGACAAAAACACGCCCAACACCGTCGAGCGCGATGTGCCTGAGCATCAGCAATTGATCGCCGAATTCCCGAGCGGCTTCCTGCTCACCCTCACCATCGGCACCGTCAACGCCAAGAGCCCCGGCGCCGTGATGTATGGTCACAAAGCCACCTTGAACGTCGGTGACACCCGCGTGGATCTCGTGCCCGAGCGCGAATTCAGCGAAGAAATCGATCCCGCCAACTTCGACGGTTTGCAGCAGGAAAACATTCGCGCCCACGAGAAGAACTGGTTTGATTGCATTCGCAGCGGCAAGCCCACCAACGGTAACATCGACCTCGCCGTGCGTGTGCAGACCGTGCTCTCCATGGGCGAAATGTCCGAACGCCTCCGCGTCACGTGCTTGTTCGACGAAAAGACCCGCACCATCTCCACTGCGGACGGCAAGAAGCTCGACGCGATCACTTACGGAACCCTCCCGCTGTCCTAAGACGCGGAGTGAGTTCGCAAAGATCTCATCAACGGGACGCCGCAGTGATGCGGCGTCCTTTTTTTGTGAATTGAACAGAAACGTTTTGAAGAGCGGACTTTAAAATTCATGGAATCCCTCGCCTTAGCCCGCAATGCCATGGCCACGCGTTTCGAGCTTCTCCTGCACGGGAGCAACCCGGTGTCGCTCCGTGCCGCGGGCGAGGAAGCATTGGACGAAGTGGTGCGAATCGAAGGACGCTTGAGCCTTTACAAAGCCACCAGCGAAATCGCCCGTGTCAATGCCCTGGCATCGCGCGGAAAAGTGCGGGTCAGCGCCACCACCTTCCGCCTGTTGCAACAAGCCAGGCTATTGCACGAACAAACCGGCGGCGTGTTCGACATCACCATCGCGCCACTCGTAAAATGCTGGGGGTTCATGGGCGGTCAGGGCAGATTGCCCTCCGATGCTGAGATTGAGGAAGCGCTGGCACGCGTGGGCATGGCCCATGTGGAGTTGGACGAATCGGATTTCAGCGTTCGCTTTTTGCGTGAGGGAATGATGATCGACCTCGGGGCCATTGGAAAAGGGTTTGCCCTGGAAAGCGCCGCGGAAAGCCTGCGCGAAAACGGGGTGGAAAGCGCCTTTCTCCACGGCGGCACCAGCACCGTCCATTGCATTGGCAAACCCATGGACGCCGAGGTCTGGAAAGTGGCCTTGGATTACCCGAAAACCCCTGGAGCTGTTTCAGAAGCAGCCAAGGACGTCCCGCCACTGGCCGTGGTGCGTTTGAAAGATGAAGGGCTCTCCGTCTCCGGCGTCTGGGGACGCGCCATCCAGCATGAAGGCAAGATTCTCGGTCATGTGCTGGATCCCCGCACGGGACGACCGGTCATGGGAGCGATGATGACCTGCGTGGTACTCCCCTCCGCCACCGAGACCGACGCCCTCTCCACCGCGCTGCTGGTGGCAGGTGCGGCCAGTCATGAAACGATTCACGCCCTCCGCCCGGGGATGCGATCTCTCGTTCTGGGTCCCGGCGAAAAACCGGAATCCAAGGGGGACGGAGCTGCCTGGCAAATTTCCAGTAAAGGCATTGTTGTCGGGGGTCCCGCATAATCACATTTTGAACTTACGTTTCATCACGGCTCAAAACATAAAATCCCTGCGAGGCAAAAATAAGGAAGGTTCCAAGGATTGCAATGTATGGAAAAACATTGAGATGCCATTTTCCAAAAATAACCACCACCTGGACCTTTCGTGCTCATCCAGGCAAATCATCCTGTAGAGAGTCACTAACGCCCATACCGCGAGCAATCCCACGATGATACTGGAACAAAGATGAATAATTTTCCGATGCCGAAATGAAATAAACCCCGAACCCAGTGCACTGCCAATGGCCAGCAACACTGGAAACCAGCCGTACATGATGTAGAAGATTATTTGCATCTCGTCGAATAAGAGGGTCCACCCAGCCGATACTTGAACATGCGGGACCCCACCCTGCCCCCCCATCAACGTCCTGTGAACATGTAAAGAAAAGCGCCCATCAGGATGATGAAGATGAACGTCACCACAAAGAGGGATCGATTGCGCGCCACTCGTTTTTCGTAACGCAGGGGTCGCAGGCCCTGCACACTACCGGCGGCAAGGTATTTGTAAAGTTTGCTGTCCGGTGCCGCGGGTCCGCTCAACTGGCTCACAATCCGGCGCACCAGGGATACCAGGTCATACTTGCGCACACCCAGATCGTTGAAATAACGTTTGCGCTCTTCCTCGGTCATCTTGCCGGAGTTCGTCACGCCTTGAAGAACACTTTGATCCACATCCTCAAAGATGGGATCGCCCGACTCCGCCTGGGCGGCGGCGGCATTCCTGGCGGTGGCCGAGGCGGCATTCACCATTGCCGCCTGATGGGGCAGCGTGGTGGAACGCAATTTGGGGACGACAGGGCCTGCGGAAGAAGTAGACGCTTTTCCCGAGCTGAGGGATTTGATCTGCGCCTCCAGGGCGGCGATCTCATCGTTCAGCGCGCGTTCGCGTTCTGACAGTGGATCAGAGCCTTTTTTCTTGAAGACTCCCATGGCAAATGCGTTTAGCGATGATTAATGGCCAGCACTAGCAGGATTCCCACCGCGAGCACGGCCAGCGCCAGAGGCCAGGTCATTGCCAGCCCCAGCTTGCACAACTGGCCCAGACCCATTTCCTGCAATCCCGTGGCAAGGTCACGTGAGGTCCCGTTCTTTCCGGAAATTCCTCCCGTGGACGTACCTTGTGCGGTATTACCGGTTAATAATGGGAATTTCAACCGCGCGGAATTCAATTCCATCCGGGCGTTTTCCAGAATGGTGAGGGCGCGGGTTAATTCCACCTGAAAATTCTCGCGCGTCCAGTTCTGTTCCTGGGTGGCATCCACCTTTTCAAAAGCGGTATTCAGGCTGACCAGCGTCTTGGTCATTTGCTCGGCATCCTGTCGCAAGGCAAACTCGGCTTCTGTCAAAAGTCCCACGGCACGGGTGATCTGCTCCAGTGCCTCTTTGCGGCCGGTGGTGTATTCGGACTGGCGACGCCGCGTATCCTCGAGCGAGGCGCGCTCGCGTTCCAGTTCCTCCTGCACACGTTTGAGTTCGGCCAGTTTTTGCTGAGTTTCCGTCACGCGACCCTCCACTTCCTCGCGCGAAGGAGGCCGGCTGGCGAGGGGCTGTTGCGTGGCGGAGCCGAGTGGCTTGGATGCGGGAGCAGTGCCGGGTGAAATGCCATGCGACCCCTTACCCGGCGCAAGAAAATCGCTATCCACAAATTCGGTTGAATCGTAATCAGACGGCATGATGGGAATCTAGACCCGTGATTGGCGGGTGTAAAGAAGTCTGTGACTTCGCGCTTTTTATTTTTTGGAATCCGGCGAACAATCTGCAAGCGCGCATGTTGAAATGGTTTAAATTCCTGGTCGGCCTGCTCCTGCTGCCGGTGTGCGCGGGGGCGGTGACGGCTTTCCTCCGGGTGTTGGCCCACAGCGGCAATGGTGATGACGCCATCAACACCTGGGTGGGCATCGGCGGCGGCGCGGCGGCCTGGACCGTGGTCTACCTGATGATGCCCAAACCGATGTTGATCTACGTTTTCGGACATGAACTGACCCATGTGCTGTGGACCTGGCTGTTCGGAGGCAAAGTGAAGCAATTCAAGGCTTCCGCCAACGGGGGACACGTCATCGTGACCAAAAACAACTTTCTCATCTCACTGGCTCCCTATTTTTTCCCACTCTACGCCTTCATGGTCATTACCGTCTTTATCATTGGCCATTTGATCTGGAACTGGCTGCCCTACCTCATGTGGTTTCACCTGGCGCTAGGGGCGTCCTATGCGTTTCACCTTACCCTCACCTGGCACATCTTGAAAACCGAGCAAAGCGACATCACCCAGCACGGCTACCTGTTCTCCGCCGTGATCATTTTCCTGGGAAACACCCTGATCCTGATGCTGGCGGTCCCGCTCCTTGGCAAGACTCTGGGTGTTTTCACCCCATTCCAATGGTGGTGGAGCGACACCTGGGTGGCATTCCAGAAAATCGTGGAATGGGCACGTGTTCTGAGCCGTTCATACAAGTAAGTTTTGGCACCTCCAGCTTTGGGATGCGGCGAATAAACGGCTTAATCGCCGCAGAATGTGCGGTGAATACAGTTACGTAGGCGGTAAATAAGGTTTATATTCTCCGTAAATGTTGCGGAGATTATATGTATATCCATGAGCGCAAAGATTGGCCTGAGTTGGAATGGAATCACGCGGCCTTGGGCGATTTGCTGGCGGAAGTGCGCCATTTGCAGGGGCGGTTGCTCGGTCGCACGGAGTCCTTGGGCTTCCCCTTGCGCGAAGAGGCCACCTTGCAAAGCTTGACCCAGGATGTGGTCAAGACCAGTGAGATCGAGGAGGAGAATTTGGACGCCGGACAGGTGCGTTCTTCACTTGCCCGCCGCATGGGTTTGGCTATGGGGGCCTTACCGCCCATTGATCGCAACGTGGAGGGCATTGTCGAGGTGATGCTGGACGCCACGCGCAACCAGGATGAGCCTATGACTCAGGAACGGCTGTTCGCCTGGCACGCTGCATTGTTCCCAACCGCCAGAAGCGGGATGCGCCACATCACCGTCGGTGGCTGGCGGACAAAGGAAAGCGACCCCATGCAAGTGGTCTCGGGCCCCTTCGGACGTGAGAAGGTTCATTATGAAGCGCCTGATTCTTCGCGACTAAAAAAGGAAATGACACGCTTCATCGAGTGGTTCAACGACTCCTCGCGCATGGATCCGGTCATCAAATCGGCGCAGGCACATTTTTGGTTTGTCACCATCCATCCCTTTGAGGACGGCAATGGTCGCATCGCCCGCGCCATTGCCGACCTGATGCTGGCGCGTTCGGAAAAGTCGTCGCAACGTTTTTACAGTATGTCGTCGCAAACACAGCTGGAGCGCAATGCCTATTATGATGTTCTTGAGAAATGCCAGAAAGGGTCGCTCGACATTACGCACTGGATGGAATGGTTTCTGAACTGCCTGAAGCGTGCGATGGCGGCGTCCGAGGAGTCACTGGAACCGGTGCTGGCAAAAGCGCGGTTCTGGAAGGCGCATTCGGGCGAATTTTTCCAAAATTCACGGTTCAAATCCTTGCCGGTCCCCAGGAAACGCTGGTTTCGCTCGAAACCGACCGGATTGCAAAGGGGATACACGTTCAGGACATAGCCGCGGGCGGATTCCGGGTGTCTTTCCAGAAATTCCAGGAAGCGGACCAAGGCAAACGTCCCTTCCGGTTCGTCCCCGTGGATCCCGGCAAACAGGGCAATTCGCAATGGTCTATCCCCGCCCTTCGGCCCGATGAAGGTGTACTGGGCAATCTCAAATTCCTGACCCTCAAACTGAAACCGCGCGTCATGGTTCGCCACCAGACTGGAGGAACCCGAAGCCAGGGCATCAAGGGCGGACGTCACTCGATTGGATTCACGAAGTCTCTTTGAAACAAGCGTTTGCGGTTTGATGGGGACAAGAACTTTTGTCTTCATAAAAGAATTATGCCATTAATCTACACTAAGTCAATAGATATGATTATGTTAATGACATATTTTTTCTTGAGACGTGGGACTTACGGCTTCAGGAAAGAGACAGGATGTGCAGGAATTACAGGATTTTGGATATGGGGCTTGAAGGGATAGGGTTGCTCAGGAACCAACGCATCTTATTGGTTATCAAAATTTAATGAACTTTAATTTGAGGAACCGTTGGGGTGCTTGGGGATTGGGGAGGCTGCTTCGGTCCCAGGCGAGAGAAGAGGAAGGAAGTTACCCAGCTCACGGTTGTTCCTGAGATAATTCCAAACAATGCCCCGAGACATAAGTCCAGAGGTTTATTGGGTCTAACGGGTATGGGTCGTTCTACGGCTTTGTCTACAAGCAGCACTAACATATTCGTGAGTGCCTTGTTGCGATCCTGGTATTGCTCCGCAACGGCATTGGCAATTTCGGCTGCTTCCTTCGGGCTGTCACTGAAGACAGTGATGTCGGCCAGGGTGGTTCCGGATTCGATCCTGATGTCGATCATCTTTCGCAACATGGCGCGGCTCATACCGGTGTGCATGGGCTCCGGCATTTCGTATGTTTTTTGCCACTTCTCGTTGAGTTGGAGGTGCTCAATGACCGGGTCCAGTATCTTATCCGACTGTATGACAGCCACTTCGGTGTTTAAGTTTGTACCACCGGTCACCCTGATGCGGGCGGTGCTGGAATAGCTGGGAGGCAGGATAAATGTGACGATGGCCGCACTGGAGAAGATGAACATGAACACAACCATACCAAGGCTCCGGGAGGTCAACTTGCCAATGGCTGAGTAAGAAACATAGCTAAAATTCATACAAAATAAAATAGATTCAATTCAGGAGAGTACTGGCTCTCAGCAATGCAGCGGCAGCACTGGCCCAGGTGCGTTGGCTTTCCAGATCATCGAAGCCACGTTTCAGGCCCATGGGAGATTCTATAAACCTTTAGACCCCGCCGCCAGAGAGAATGTCACGGAGATCTTGTTGGAAACAATGAAGAGTAGTTACAAAATTGAGAAACAAGTGCTTTTAATGATTTTTAAAATCCGTTTTTTAAAATCCTGTAAATTCTGTCTTTTTTGTCAAAAATCAGTTCTTCCGTCCTGTCATCTTTTTGAATTGTTAAACGACGTGTTTCCCAATAATTTGTCTGTTACATATGCCAAATCCTTGGACCGGAAAAGGGAATCCTTACACGCGTCTGGAGGTCGTTGAACGACTCCGGGCGACCATCAACAAAGGTGACGCCATTATTGCCGCGGGTGCGGGCACGGGCATCAGCGCCAAGTTTATCGAACGCGGCGGTGCCGACCTGATCATCATCTACAATTCCGGTCGCTTCCGCATGATGGGTCATGGATCCACCTGCGGTCTGATGGCCTATGGGGATGCCAACGCCATCGCCATGGAAATTGGTGAGTACGAAGTGTTGCCGGTGTTGGAAGATGTGCCCGTGATTTGCGGCGTTCACGCCACGGATCCGCGGCGTCGCATGTGGCACTGGCTGGGCAAGGTCAAGGAAATGGGTTTCAGCGGTGTGAACAACTTCCCCACCCACACCATTGTGGACGGACATTTCCGCCAGGTGCTGGAGGAAACCGGCATGAGTGTGCAAAAGGAATTCGAGATGGTTGCCATTGCACGCAAGATGGATCTTTTCTCCATCGTCTACGTGGCCACGCCCGAAGAAGCGGTGGAAATGGCCAAGGCCGGAGCCGACGCCATCATCGCGCATGTGGGAACCACGGTCGGTGGAAGCATCGGTGTGCAAAAAGCCGTGGTGGACTGGGATTTCACCATTCGCCGCACCCAGGAAATCATTGATGCCGCCAGCCGCGTGCGCAAGGACATCTTCTTCCTGGCCCATGGCGGACCCATCAACACCCCGTCCGATGCCGGGCGAGTGATCAAGACCACCACGGCGCATGGATTTGTGGGGGCCAGCTCGCTGGAACGCATGGGCGTGGAAGCTTCCCTCACGCAACTCACGCGGGATTTCAAGAAACTCAAACTCCCCAACCCGAGCTAATTCATCTCCCATGAGCATCGAGAATCGTCGTTTTGTGACCAAAGCGGAGCAAATCAACTCCGTCTCCCCGTGGACCCAGGAAGAATGGCTGTGCCGTTCCGACGTGGTTCCCAACGAGGATCTGTTGATGGTTCGGGCCACCATGGAGCCCGGCCATTGTCATCCTTTCCACACGCATCCCACCCGCGAGGAAATCATTTACATCCTGTCCGGTCGCGCCGAGCAATGGGTGGGCACTGAACATCGCATCCTCGAACCGGGCCAGATGGCCTTGATTCGCAAGGGTGAAGTGCATGGCACCTACAATGTGTTTTCTGAAAAACTGGTGTTCCTGGCCATCCTTGCTCCCGCGCAGGCGGATGAGCCGGGGGTGGTGGATGTCTCCACCGAGGAGCCCTGGGCTTCCTTGCGCCAGAAACAGGGCCATAAAACCTGCACTTTACGTTGATTTTAGTTGAATTTCCGTCGGTTCGATTCGTCCAAAGTCCTGTCTCCAAAACTGTAACGCAGCATTCCTAACTCGTGATGAAATTTCTCTCCAAACTTCTGTTGATGGTTTCCATCCTCGCCCTGACCCTGTCCAACGCCGCGGCGGATCCGTTGCGCGTGTTTATTCGCGGCGGCGCCAAGACGCACGGTCCCAACCAGCATGATCATCCGCGTTTCCTCAAGGAATGGACCCAGCTCCTGGGCGAGCGCGGAATGAAGGTCTCGGGCGACATGGATTTCCCCGAGCCCCAGCAGCTCGACAACACCGATGTGCTGATCATTTATGCCGCCGATGGCATGAGCATCAAGGGCGAGCGCCGGGTGCAGTTGGAGAAATTCCTCCAGCGCGGCGGTGGTTTGGTGGTGTTGCATGACGGAGTGGTCAGCGGCGATCAGCATGAATGGTGCAAATCCATCATCGGCGGTGCCTGGCGCTGGCCGGCCGCAGACATGCCGCAAGCCAAGGCCACCAAGTGGTATGAAGGTGACGTGGGCATTTGCTGGGTGGACATGACCAACGCGATCAGCAAAGGCATTTCCAACTTCGATTGGAAAGATGAAGTTTATTTCGACATGGACATCTCGCCGGAAGTCAGCGTTCTGGCCACCAGCATGCACAATGTTCACATCATTGCGCCGCAGATCTGGACCTATGAGAAAACCCTTCCCGGCGGATCCAATCCCTATCGCGCCTTCGTCAGCATCCCGGGTCATGAGTATGATGTGTTCAACACCCCGCATTACCGGGCCATCCTGATGCGCGGTATCGCGTGGGCCGGCAAACGGGCCAACGTCGATGAATTCTGCTCCAAGGAAGAAATCGGCTCACTGGTTTATCCGGCGGGCGGCCCCCTGCCCGCGGCCGAAGCGCTGAAGACCTTCAGCTTGCATCCCGAGTTCAACATCTCCCTGGTGGCCGATGAAAACATTGTCGAGAAATTGATGTCCGTGGAATGGGATCCCAAAGGCCGCCTCTGGGTGGTGGAAACCCCTGAATATCCCAACGGCCGGCAGATTCACCAAAACGATTCCAAGATCACTCCATGGCGTTTGAAGGATCCGGCCAAATATCCAATCGGCGGAACCGAACCCCGCGCCCCGCACGATCGCATTTCCATCCTGGAATCCTCCAAGGGTGACGGTGTGATGGACAAGAAAACCGTGTTTGCCGACAACCTGGAACTGGCCACCTCCGTGGTGCTGTATAAAAACGGCGCGATTGTTGCCCAGGCACCCGAGATTCTTTTTGTCAGCGACACCCGGGGCACCGGCAAGGCGGACAAGGTGGAGGTCCTGTTCAGCGGTTGGGGAACCGGTGATACCCATGCCGTCATCAGCAATCTTCGCTGGGGTCCCGATGGTTGGGTTTACGGTTCCGTGGGATACAGCTCCGGGGATGTGACCTCGGGCGACAAGACCAAGAAATTTGGTCACATCGCCGCCGGCATATTCCGATTCCGTCCCGATGGTTCTGCTTTGGAACAAGTGGCCGTGAGCTCCTGCAATACCTGGGGCTGCGAAATCGCGCCGGACGGCGACATCTTCTACAGCACCGCAACCTGCGGTGAACCCATCCTTCATGTGGTGCTGCCCGAAAAAACCATCAGCCTGGCCGGCGTGCCGGGAATGCGCGGAGTGCGCCCCATCATGGGCGAGAACAAAGTGTTTCCGTCCCGCAAGGAAACCCGCCAACCCTACCTGCAAATTGACTGGGTGGGCGCGTTCACAGCGGCGGCCGGTTCCTGTATCTATGACGGCGGCGCCTGGCCCGCGAAATGGGAAGGTCCCTCCTGGTCCTTCTTCGTTCATGAACCCACGGTGTGGTTGATGCACCATGAAATTCTGGATCCCCAAGGCGTGACCTACTTGGGACATAAGGAAGAAGGCCGCAAGGAAACCGAATTTTTGACCAGCACCGATTATTGGTTCAAACCCATTCACAGTCGCGTGGGACCCGATGGAGCCATTTACCTGGTGGACATGTACAACCAGATCGCCGTGCACAACGACACTCGCGGTCCCGCACACGGAGCGCACAACGCTGCCTCACGTCCCGATCGCAACCATCATTTCACCCGCCTGTATCGCATTCAACACAAGGAAGCCACCGCGCTTCCCGCGTTTGAGCTGGACGCCAAGAACCCGGCCAGGCTGGTCGAAATGCTGAACCATCCCAACGGTTGGGTGCGCACCACTGCGAACCGTTTGTTGAGCGAAGGCTCCGGCAAGGATGTGGTTTCCGCATTGGAACAACAGGCTCGTGATGCCAGCACTGCTTATGGTCGCATGCAGGCCTTGTGGGTGCTGCAAAACCTGAACGCTCTCGATGGCGAACTCCTCGTGGGCGCTTGCAACGACAAGGATCCCGTGGTTCGCCGCACCGCCATGCGCATCAGCGCCGCGCGCGACAACTCCCGGGTGGACGCACCCATGGATCTGGTTCATTTCTGCCTGAACGATTCCGACGCCCGCGAACGCATTCTGGCTCTGGTCGCCTGTGAAACGCTTCCAGCCACGCCTGACTTGGCCGCCGCCATCGTCGAAGCCTGGCCTACCTTCAAGGATCCTTATATGGAAACCGCTGCTCTGGCGGTTGCAGCCAGAAACCCTGTGATGTATCTGGGAGCCGCCCTGGATGCCAAGGACCCTGATCTTTTGGCCGGGCTCGTCACCCAACTGGCACGTCAAGTGGCCAATCAGAGCAACCCGGATTCCGCCGCCAGTTTGATTCGCACCCTGGCCTCGCGTCCCGCCACGGTGGATCGTGCCAAGGCCGCGGTTCTTCAGGCTTTCACCAGCGCCCTCAAACCGGCTGTGGTACCCAAAGCCGATCCGGAATTGGGTGAAGCCCTCAGGAAATTGCTCCAATCCGACCTGACCTCCGGCCCCGTGCTGCCGCTGGTGGTGCGCTGGAATTTTGCCGAAACCCTGCGTGACGCAGCCAAGGCTCCCGTGGCCGCCGAGGAAATGCAACTGGCCAGCAAGAGTCTGAGCGACGCCCGGCGCGGTGAAATCGCCTTGAACCTGGTGGGTGCCCGTTCGATTGACGCCGGGATCATACCCGCCGTGGCAGGACTGCTGGGAACCGACACCAGTGAAGCACTTCAGAAACAAATCATCGAAGCGCTCGGATCCTCCGGGGACGCGGCAGCGGGCAAAGCCCTGCTGGATGCGATGCCCAAGTTGTCCGCGGAATTGCGCGACGATGTGTTCGACCAGATGGTGCGCCGCGCCACCTGGGCTGAGAATCTGGTTCAAGCCATCGCCGATAAAAAGGTGGACCTGAATTTCATCGGACCCGCCAACAGCTACCGTTTGATGACCCATTCGGATGCGGCCGTGGCGGCCCATGCGAAGAAGGTGGTGACCGCCGTGCGCGGCCCCATCCAGAGCCAGAAGGATTCGTTAATCGCCGAGTTGCGTCCGGAAATCATCAAGCCCGGTGACGCGGTGAAAGGCAAGAAACTGTTCATCCAGAATTGTTCCATCTGCCATAAGTTCAAAAACGACGGGGCGGACTTCGCACCGAACCTCACCGGCATGGGCGCCCACGGACCCGAGGAATTGATCGTGCACATTGTGGATCCCAATCGTTACGTGGAACCCAATTATTTCACCGTCAGCATCGAGACCAAGGACGGGCTGAGCTATGACGCGATTGTTTTGCGCGAGAACGACAAGTCCGTGGTGTTGAGAAACCAGGCGGGCCAGTTTGAAATCCGCAAAGACAACATTCAAACCCGCGTGAACACCACCCGTTCCCTGATGCCGGAAGGTTTCGAGGCGTTGGGCGCGGAAAATCTGCGTGATTTGTTGAGCTACATTTGTGCCGACAACCAGCACTTCCACATGCTGGATATGAGCCCGGCCTTCACCGCCAATACCACACACGGAATTTATGCGAGTGTGGAATCCCGCGAGGAATCACTGCGCTTCAAGCGCTGGGGTGCCATTGAGCATCACGGCATTCCTTTCGACATCCTGAACCCGCTCCGTACCACCAACGGATTGAACGTTGTTGTGCTCAAGGGCGGTGCCGGTATCTCCAAGAACTATCCTCAACAGGTCGAGGTCAAGGTGGGCTTGCAAGTGAGCAAACTGCACTTCCTGGGCGGTGTTGCCGGGTGGGGTTTCCCCGGCGGTAAAGACGGTGAACCTGCTGCCAAAGTGGTGGTTCATTATGAAGGCGGTGCCACCGAGGAACTGGTCCTGCACAACGGCGTGGAGTTTGCCGATTACATAGCGCACATTGATGTGCCCGGATCCGAGGCGCTGGAAAATCTCGATCAACTCCTCCTGCAGGGACGTCAGCTCCGCTACTTCGCGAAGCCTTTGACCAGGAAAGGTCGCATCGAGAAACTGGTCATCTCCAGCTATGACAACGAAGTGGCTCCCACCTTTGTGGCCATCACCGCCGAGATCGGCGAACCAAGTCCGGCAGCCGCTGCGGCACCCTCCGGAGCCAGCGCCCTGCCTGAACTCAAATGGGGTGCAGGCATCAAGACTCTTATCTTTGGCGGCGGTTCGAGCCATGATTTTGACAAGTGGTTCAATCAATCCGACGTCAAGAACTTGAACGCAGCCGGTGGCATCACTGCCAATTACGTGGATCCCTCCGGCGATCTTTCCAGCCTGATCGAGGGCGCTGATGTATTGATCATCTGCAACAACAAATCTTTCACCAGCCCGGAAACCAAGGCCGCCATTTTCGGTCATCTGGCCAAAGGCAAGGGCATCATCGGCCTTCATCCCGGGTTGTGGTACAACTGGAATGACTGGCCCGAGTACAACCGCACGCTCATCGGAGGCGGCGCCCATGGTCATAATCCTTACGGCCCATACGATGTCGTGACAACTCATGGTGATCATCCGGTAATGACCGGTGTGCCTTCGACCTTCGCTGTGAAGGATGAGTTATATCACTTCGAAATCGATCCGAATGGTTCCCGTGTGGAAGTGCTGGCCAAGGCGCATTCGGCGAAGGACAACATTGATTATCCTCAAGTGTTTATCGTCAACCAGCCCAAGGGTCGGGTGGTCGGCATCACCCTGGGTCACGATGGTTCGACTCATGAGAATGAGGCTTACCTTCGTCTGCTGCGTAACAGTGTGTTCTGGTGCGCGGGCAAGGATGTGAAGTAATTCCAATCCAAATACCCATAAAGCAAGCCATGTCCACCATCGCCATTC
>Ga0214192_1000690_pt1 | contig 20500 bp, 21 predicted proteins | sample TroBogEpilimnion_44_FD_153030 | JGI IMG/M metagenome (GOLD analysis project Ga0214192, IMG submission 153030) | Freshwater microbial communities from Trout Bog Lake, WI - 29JUL2008 epilimnion | ecosystem: Environmental > Aquatic > Freshwater > Lake > Epilimnion/Euphotic zone | place: Trout Bog... | reverse complement strand
GGGCTCGAGGCCGTTTTCACGCAGGGTGGTGCGGAAAAAGATGCCGAATTCGTCGGATGAGGCGCGGATGCTGCTTGTCCGCCGGAAGGTCGTCTTCAGTTCGTCGCCGTCATAGACGCCGCCGAAGACCTGACTGTTGCCGACGTCGAGAGTGAGCAGCATACGGAGCGCCGGAATTATTCGGAAGCGAGGGGAACGTTGTCGATCAGACGCACGCTGTCGGCATAGGCTGCGACAAAGCGGCGGCCCCAGTGCTGTTCGAGATACTCGACGCGGAGGCCGGCGGCTTCGATCTGCGCTTTGGCCTCGCCGGTGGAGGCGGCGCCGGTGAGAGCGCGGTAAAGCACGGCGGCGTTGGCGCGGGCTTCGGGCGAAAGCAGCTGGTTGCGGGAACTTTCGGCGAGACCGGACTCATCGCGCACGGTTTCGCAGGGGACGATTTCGGTGGGGATGAAGAACTCCTGCACCATGTCGGTGACGACGCGGAGCTGCTGGAAATCCTTTTCGCCGAAGTAGGCGCGGTCTGCCCGCACCATATTCAGAAGCTTCATGACGACGGTGGTCATGCCCTGAAAGTAGCCGGGGCGGTGGAGGCCTTCCATCACCTGAACGGAGTCTTCGACGTCGATGCGGAAGCGGTAGCCGTGCGGATACATTTCGGCGCGGTGCGGGACGAGGACTTCATCGGCGCCGGCCTTTTCGAGCAGGGCGAGGTCGGCTTCGAGAGTGCGGGGGTAGCGCTCCAGATCCTTCGGGTCGTTGAACTGAGTGGGGTTGACGAAGATGCTGACCACGACGACGTCGTTTTCGCGGCGGCAGCGTTCGACGAGGGATTCGTGGCCGCGATGCAGCGCGCCCATGGTGGGGACGAAGCCGATCCGCTTGCCGTTCAGTTCGCCGCGCCGTTCTCTCCAGGACTCGGTACTGCGCCAGGCGCGGGTCACGCGAAGCTCTCCGTCTGCGCCGGGAATGTGCCGGCCTTCACCGCTTTGTCGTACCGTCCGATTGCATCTTTCACGCAGTCCGCTCCATTGATAAATTGGCGCACGAATTTCGGCTGGAAGTCAACGTTCAATCCCAGCATGTCATGCAGGACGAGAATCTGCCCGTCGCAGCCGGCGCCGGCGCCGATGCCGACGGTGGGAATGCGCACGGCGGCGGTAATTTCTTCGGCGAGCGGCGAGGGAATGCATTCCAGCACGATCGAAAACGCGCCGAGGTCTTCGAGCGCTCTGGCCTGGGTGACGATGGCCCTGGCCGCATCGCCGCAGCGCCCTTGCACCTTGTAGCCGCCGTAAGCATTGACCGACTGCGGCTGCAGCCCGAGATGACCCATCACGGGGATGCCGCTGCCGGTCAGCTGACGGATCACATCCTCATGGCCTTCGACGCCTTCGATCTTCAGCGCGCCGGCGCCGGCCGCCATGAGCGTCTGGGCCGCATCGAGCGCGGGGCCGAGTCCCTTGCGATACGACAGGAACGGCATGTCGGCGACGATGAATTTGCCGCCCGCGCCGCGCGCGACGGCTTCGGTGTGGATGCGCGTGAGTTCGACGGTCATCGAGAGGGTGGAGGGAAAGCCGTGGACCACCATGGCCGCGCTGTCGCCGATGAGGATGCCATCGATGGGGCTTTTGGCCAGCACGCGCGCGAACGTGTAGTCGTAGCACGTGACCATGGACAGTTTGCGCCCGTCCGCTTTCGCCTGAAGGAATTCTTTGCTGCTCATTGCTCACCTCGCCATAAGAAGGGCGACCGGGCAACGGCACGACTCGGAAGTAGTGAAGTATTTGCTCAGCATCGCCTTGGTACCCGTCGTCAGATCGGGTCCCGGACTTACATGCAACCGTTTGCGTTGCGGCGAAACGGCGGCAGTGTTCGGTAGTCGCTGCGTATTCGTCAGCGCTGAGGAGAGTATATCAGCCGTGCGCGGGCGGAAGGTTTAACGGAACTGGCGGAGATCGAAGGATTCGGCCATGGCGCGGTAGCCGGCATCGTTGGGATGGATGTGATCGCCGCTGTCGTATTCGGCGCGGAGTTTCTTGGCATCGGCGCCGTCGCGGGTGACTTCGTCGAAGTCGGCGACGGAATCGAAATCGCGGCTGGTGCGAATCCACTGGTTGACGGTTTGGCGGACGGCGTCGCGGGCTTCGGTAAAGGGCACGGGATTGGCGGCGTTGCCGAAAGCGGGCAGCGTGCAGCCGACGACGCGCAGGCTGTGCGAGTGCGCCTGGGCGGCCAGTTGCCTGAGGCCGGCGATCAGGTCGTCCGCTTTGGCGTCGTGCGCGATGTCGTTGATGCCGAGGAGGAGGGCGACCCAGGTGACGCCGGCGATGTTCAGAACGTCGCGGTCGAAGCGGCCGAGGGCGCTGGTTCCGGCGCCATCGGTCAGAAGGCGGTTGCCTGCGAGTCCTTCGTTGACGACTCCGACATGGGCGGTGACTTTGTTGGAGGCGAGGCGCTGGGTGAGAATGGCGGGCCAGGTGTGGTCGGTCTCCGGGGTGGAGCGCGCGCCGTCGGTGATCGAATCGCCGAGCGCTACGAGAGTTTCGGCATTCGCCGGGCCGAAGACGTCGACCTCCGAGAGCCAGTACCACGACTGGACAACGGTGGCATCGGCGATCGAGGGGCTGGCGGTGAAGTCGCCTTCCTTCGAAATGTAAGTGGAGCGAAGGGAGAGTCCGTGGCGGGTCAGGGGTCCGCTGTCGCCGGTTACATAGATACTGACGGCCAGGTCGGCGGGCGTCTGCAGGGGCATGTCGAGGTCATCGCTCAGGATCGACTTGCCGGCCGGGATCGAAAATGTAGCTTTGCCGCCGAAGGTGACGGCGCGATCGGTTCCCGCGGCGATTTCCGATTCGCGGGCTCGCTTTGCCACGTGCACCGCACCGATGGAGAGCGGCGCGGTGCCGTATTCGTTGGAGAGCCGGAGCCGCAGTTTCGGCCCGGTCAGCGCGGAGGTGTGAACGATCATGCGCACGGTCTGATTTTTGAAACCGGTTGGAGCCGCCGGACCGCGTCCGCCGGCATTGGCTGCGGCATTGGCTGCGGCGTTGGCTCCGGCATTGGCGGGTTGCTGCTGCGTGGCGGCCCAGGTGGCGACCCAGTGATCCTGCGCGAGAGCGGCCGAGGCGGCCAGCACCGCGAGTGCCAGTGTGTGCGGAAGGCGATTGATCATGCGAATGGCTCCTTCACCGCGGCTGCAGGAAAGGCGTCCGGGTGACCGGAGCCGGGTGGAAAACAGGCTGCCGCTGGGTTCAAAACTGATAACTTCGGAACTGTGAAGCTCCAACCTTATCACGATTCCTGGGCGGCCGATGACCCGCACGCCAACTTCAAAGCCGAGGTGGCGTGCTACAGCGTCGCCGACCCGATGCCGACGCTGGAAAATCTGAGCCGCGGCACAGGGATCCCCGTCGGCTGCCTCGTTCGCTATGTTCTTGTGAAGTACGCGGCGTCGGGTTCGGAAGCGCTGCTGGCGATGGAGCCGGTGGTGTTCCGCCAGATGCGGGAGCATGTGGAGCGCGCCGAGGCCGAGGGTTCCGACGCCGCGCGGCTGCGCGGGTGGGCCGCGCTGCGCGACATGATTTCGTGGCTTGGGCTGGCGCGCGAGCCGTGACGGACGGCGGCGAGTAGATCAGCGGGGCCGGAAGCCGAGGGTTTCGAAAACCTTGCGGATATAAACGTGGATGCCGCCATCCTGCACGCGCAGCATGACGCTTTGTTCGCTCAGGTCGACGGACTGGCGCAGTTCGGCGGGAATCCAAAGCAGGCCGTCCGGCGTGAAGCTGGCGTGAAACGTTTCCGCGGCGTCGCCGATGACCGGCTCGATGCGCATGTGATCGTGATCGAGGACGATGAAGCGGAAAAGATCCCAGCCTTCCATCTGGCAGTAAGCCCGCAGGGGTGGCGGAAACCGCAGCGCGCCTTTTTGCAGAGGCGCGAGATAAGTTCCTTCCGGTGGCGCTATCATTTGTGATTTTCGCTTTTGTGGCCTTCGCTTTTGTGGCCTTCGCTTTTGTGGCCTTCGCTTTTGGTGACCTTCGCTTGCAGGCTGTCCTTCGCGAGCAGAATATCGAGCGTGGCGCCCACCGGAGCGGCGGCGCGATCCCGCACGATCGTTCCGCTCTGGTTCAGGACGATGGCATAGCCGCGCGCCAGCACGAGGCGCGGATCGAGCTGCGAGAGCTTGGCGGTGGCGGTCTCCAGCCTGCCGCGGCGACGGCCGAGCGCGGTCCGCATGGCTCCGGCGGCGCGGCCGGAGGCTTCGGTGAGGCGGGCGCGGTCGCGGGCGAGGCGCGGCCGCAGGTCGAAGTAGCGCAGGTTGTCTTCGAGGATCCGCCTTGTGCGCCCGGCGGCCGAGATCCGGCGCCGGATGGCGGCGACGGCGCGTTCTTCGAATTCGTCGAGGCGCTGCATGCGGCGGGCGATGGCGCGGTGCAACAGCATCTGCGCGCGGTCGGTGGCCTGTTCGCGCAGACGTCGCGCCAGTACCGCGAGACGATATTGAACGGCGCGTCGGGACTGGCGGCGCAGCGCGTCGATGCGCTCCAGCAAATCCTGCTGTGTGGGGACGATGAGTTCGGCGGCGGCCGATGGCGTGGGCGCGCGGAAATCGGCCACGAAGTCGGAGATGGTCACGTCCGTCTCGTGCCCCACGGCGGAGACGACAGGGATGGGCGATGCCGCGATGGCGCGCGCCACGGCCTCCTCGTTGAACGTCCAGAGGTCTTCGAGCGAGCCGCCGCCGCGGGCGACCACCAGCACATCCGCCCACGGCGCATCGTGTCCGTGTTCGGCAAGGCCGAAATATTCGATGCCGCGCGTGACGTCGGCGACGGAGCCTTCGCCCTGCACGCGCGCGGGAAACAGGCGCACGTGGATGCCGGGGAAGCGGCGCGTGATCACATCGACAAAATCGCGAATGACGGCGCCCTGCGGCGAGGTGACGATTCCGATGCGGCGCGGGTAACGGGGCAGCGGCCGTTTGCGCGCGGCGTCGAACAGGCCCTCGGCGAGCAGCCTTTTCTTGAGTTCCTCGAAGGCCAGTTGCAGCGCGCCCTCGCCCTGGGGTTCAACGGCTTCGACGACGAACTGGTATTCGCTGCGCTGTTCGTAGATGTCGACGCGCCCGCGCAGCAGCACCTGCACGCCGTCCTTCGGCTTGAATTTCAGACGCCAGTAGACGGGCTTCCAGCAGACGCACTTGATCTGCGCGTCGGCGTCCTTGAGGGTGAAGTAGCAGTGTCCGCTGGGATAGAGTTTTGCGCCGGAAATTTCACCGGCGACCCAGATGCCGCTGAAGCTGCCTTCGAGGAGGCCGCGGATTCCGTCGCTCAGTTCGCGCAGGGTGAAGACGCGGCGTGGCGGCGGCTGGGGGTCGAAAGTGAGAGAGATTTGCTCCACCGGATGTCTGCTCCAGTTTAGCTGCGGCAAACGTTTCCTTTGCGGGTCTGCGGCGGGCTAGCTGGTCAGCGCTTCGAGCGCCTTCAGATCCGCGGCGGTGAGCTTGAACTGCTTTGCCGCGAGGTCCTGCCGCATATGTTCGGCGTCGGAGGTTCCGGTGAGCGGCACGATGCCGATTCCCGCCATGAAGCGGAAGATAATCTGCGCGTTGGTGGCCTTGTGCCGCTGCGCGATGGCGCTGACGAGCGGGCCGCGCACGACCGAGGCGTTGGCGGTGAGGATCGAAAAGCCCTGATAGACGATGTTGTGCCTGCGGCAGTAGGCGCGGACTTCGCGGTCCCATCCGAAACGCGCGTAGCAGCGGTTCTGAACGAAGGCGGGGCGCTCTCCGCCCGCGGCTTCGAGAGCTTTGAGCTGATCGAGCGAGATGTTGCTCACGCCGAGGAGGCGCGTCCTGCCGGCGTCGCGTTCGGCGCACATGGCGCGCCAGGTTGCCGCGTCTTCCTCGGACCAGCCGTAGCCGGAGGAGGGACCGTGCAGGATGAAGCTGTCGATCACGTCGACGCCCAGATGCTTCAGTGAACTCGTCAGAGACTGGTTTACCTGCCTGGCCACGGGGGCGAAGGCGTCGAAGGGCAGGCGGTGATCCTGCGCCGCGGGGCTGGTGAATTTGGTCTGGATGAAGAGGTCGTCGCGGGTGACGATGCCTTCCTTCAGCGCGGTCGCCAGGGCCTCGCCGACGCCGGCTTCGAAGTAATGACGCCGCTGGTTGGCTGTGTCGATGGCGCGAAAGCCCGAGCGGAGGGCAAGTAATGTGAGCTCGGCGGTTCGTTCTTCCTTCCACGCGGTGCCGTAAAAAAAGTCCGGAGTCATCGTCACCTTCGATGATGCCATGCGATTCACACCGAAAAACACTGACAAAAGAGAGTGTTAACTTCCGCCTGGAGAACCGGTAGGCTGAAAGTGCCATGAGATTTGACGGCACAGTGTTGGTACCAATGACGGCTCTGGTGGCGGCTTTCGCCATCTGCATCGCGGCACTCTGGTTCCGCCATCAGGCGCGGCGGTTGCGGCATCAGGAAAGGCTGGCGGCGATCGAAGCGGGCCAGACGCTGCCGCCGGAAGGAGCGGGCCCGGCGGCGTGGCTGCTCCGCGGCATGATGTGGCTTGCCGGCGGAGTGGGCATTTCCGTGATGCTGGGCGCCATGTTCCTGGTGCATCACGATGCGGCGGCGCTGGGCAGCGCGGCTGTCGGGGTGATTCCGATGGGGATTGGCGCGGCGTACCTGATTACGTACCGGCTGGCCGGCGGGCGGGGGCAGCAGTCCCGCGTCTGAATTGCCGCGTCTGAACTCTGTTTGCGCCGCGGGCGCGGCGTTGGCAAATCGGATATCTTAAATTCTGATGTCGATTCGCGCTGTCCGCCATGTTGTTGCGTTGTGCCTGCTGGGCGCTGTGACGGCGCCCGCCCAGTGGTACAGCCTGCCTTCGAAGGACACGCCGCGCACCGCTGCCGGCAAGCCGAACATGACGGCACCGATGCCGCTGACGGCGGCCGGGCATCCCAATCTGGAAGGCGTTTGGCGCACGGCAGCGGCGCAGTTGCACAATGCGGCGGCCGATCTGAAGCCGGACGAAGTGAAGTTTCTGCCGTGGGCGAAGAAAGTTTTCGATGCGCGGCAGGACGCCGGTTACGACGGCAAGAACGATCCGGCGGCGCGCTGCATTCAGGGGATGCCGAAGATGAACGTGCTGCCGTATCCGTTCAAGATCATCGACAACCCGAAGGAAGTCATCATCCTCTACGAAAGCTTCAGCACCTTCCGGCAGATTCATCTGGATGGGCGCGAGCTGCCGAAAGATCCCGATCCGATGTGGCTTGGTTACAGCGTGGGGCACTGGGAAAAAGACGCGCTGGTGGCCGTGACGACCGGCATCAACGACACGACGTGGATCGATAACGCGGGGCATCCGCATACCAAAGATCTGAAAGTAACGGAGCGTTATCGCCGCATCGACTTCGGGCACATGACGATCGAAACCACGATCGACGATCCCGGCGCGTATGCCGAGCCGTGGACGTACGTGGACCACGCGACGCTGCTGCCGGAAACGGAACTGCTGGAATTTATCTGCGAGAACAACTCAGAAGTGCTGCCGCATCTGGTGCGGTAAGCGGGGCCGGGTGCAGAGCCCGGTAATGCGGACCTAGCGGCCTTCGCTGAACTCTTCGTGCCACGCCATCTGGATGGCCTCCAGCTTGCCTTCGGATGACTTTGCCGGATCGTCGCGGAAGTTGGGCAGTTCGGTCACCCAGCGGTGCAGATCGGTAAAACGCACGGTCAGAGGATCGAGCGTCGGGTTGTTTTCGAACAGTTCGATGGCGATGTCTTCGGTCGAATCCCACGTGAGGTCTGGCATCTGAATCATGTTATCCTGCCCGTGACTTCCCGTGTCCCGTGCCGCAAGATTCGCGTTCGCTCTGCTCGTCACCGCCGGGGCTGAAGCGGCCCACGCGCAGCTTTCCTCCGCGCAGCAGGCGGCGAATCTTGAATCCTTCGATCTGGTGTGGCAGACCGTCCGCGACCGGCATCCGGATCCGAAGCTGAACGGACTCGACTGGGCGGCGGTGCGCGGGCAGCTGCGTCCGCGCATCGCGCAGGCCTCCGATATGCAGGCGGTGCGGCGAATCATGGAAGAGATGCTTCACGAGCTCGGCACGTCGCATTACGCGATCATTCCCGCGGCGCTGTATGGCCGGAGTGACGTTGCGCCGGCGAGCGACGATGAGCAGGCGGAGCGGCGCGTGGCGCTGAATGCGGTCGAACCCGCCGGGGCGAGTGCGCAACCGGAACCGGCGCGCGGCGAGGCGGCAGCCGTTCACGCGGACGCCGCGCTGGTCACGTTCGGCAATCTGCCGGCGATACGGCTCACGTTCGAATCGCGCCGGCTGGCGGGCGGCGCGGGCTACATCCGGTTCAGCGAATTTCTGGATCCGGCGTCGGTTATGCCGAAGATCGAAGCGGCGCTGCGAGAGTTCCGCGACGCGCCCGGCGTGGCGCTGGACCTGCGCGGAAATCCCGGCGGCATCGGCGTTATGGCGATGGGCGTGGCGGGATTCTTCATCGACAAGGCGGGGCAGAAATTAGGCGAGATGAAGATGCGCGATTCCACGCTGAAGTTCGTCATCTTTCCGCGGCCCGAAACCTACGGCGGCAGGCTCGCCATCCTGCTCGACGAAGGCTCGGCTTCGACGACGGAGATTCTCGCCGGCGGACTGCAGGACCTTGGCCGCGCGCGAATATTCGGCACGCGCAGCGCCGGCGCCGCGCTGCCGAGCGACGTGATCCGGCTGCCCAACGGCGATGGGTTTCAGTACGTGCAGGCCAGCTACACGTCGGAAAAAGGCAAGGCGCTGGAGGGCGCGGGCGTTACGCCGGACGTGGTGGTGCGGCAGACGCGCGAGGCGCAGATCGCCGGCCGCGACCTGGTCATCGAGGCCGCGGAAGCCTGGCTGGAGGAAGGCGTCAGCACGCCGAAGTAGCAGCCGGGCGCCCTCAAAAACGGCGCGCGGGATTGCATCGTCTAAACTCGTTTCATGCCGATCGACGCAGCCTCTGGTCCTGCGGTGGCGAAACTCAACCGGGTTCGGGATGAGATTGCGCGCGTGATCGTGGGGCAGCGCGACGTCGTCGATGGCGTGCTGATCTGTCTGCTCTCCGGCGGTCATGTGCTGCTCGAAGGCGTGCCCGGACTTGGGAAGACGACGCTTCTCCGTACGCTCGCCCGCGCCCTCAGTCTGCGCTATTCGCGGATTCAGTTCACGCCGGACCTCATGCCCGCCGATATTGTGGGCAGCATGATCATGGAGACCGATGAGCGCGGCCACAAGATGTTCCGCTTTCAGCCTGGCCCGGTCTTCGCCAACCTGGTGCTTGCCGATGAGATCAACCGCGCCACTCCGCGCACGCAGTCGGCGCTGCTCGAAGCCATGCAGGAGCGCACGGTCACCAGCGGCAACACGACGCACGAACTGGAATCGCCGTTCCTTGTGATGGCGACGCAGAATCCCATCGAGATGGAAGGCACCTATCCGCTGCCGGAAGCGCAGCTCGATCGTTTTCTGATGAAGATTGTGGTGCGGTATCCGTCGCGGGAGGAGCTCTCCGGCATTGTCGACCGCACGATTACGCGCGAGGAGATCAGCGTTCATTCGGTGCTGGACCGCTCGGAAGCGCTCGAGCTGCGCGCCGCCTGCCGTGAAATTCTGGTTGCGCCGCACGTTCGCGATTACGCCGTGCAGCTGGTTATGGCGACGCAGCCTTCCGAGAAAGATGCGCCTGAAGCGACGCGCCGCTACGTGCGGTACGGCAGTTCGCCGCGCGGCGCGCAGGCGCTGGTGGAATGCGGACGCGCCCTCGCGCTGCTGCGGGGACGCTTCCATCTCAGCACCGACGATATTCGGGAGATCGCGCCCGCCGTGCTGCGCCATCGCGTCATTCTGAACTTCGATGCCCACGCCGACGGCCAGACGCCCGACATGTATCTGCAGAAGATTCTGGCTGACGTGAAGCCTTCCGCCGCGCAGGCCGGCTAAGTTCAGGGCGCGGACCGGGTTGTTATCCGCGAGCCCGCGATTAGGAGCGGCCTGCCCTGATTGCGGAACGAAACCGGACCCGGCACCGTGCTCCCGTGCCGGCAACGCGATTTCAGTTCCACCGTATAATTGGAGTCCCGACGTGGCGAACCCCGATACTCCGCTGCTGGACCGCGCATTTCTCGAACGTCTGGAACGGCTGACCATCTACTGGCAGCGTTCCTTCGCCGGACTTGTGGGCGGGCACAACAGTTCGCGCTATCCCGGCGGCGGCCAGGAGTTTCTTGAGCACCGGCAGTTCCATCCGGGCGACGACCTGCGCGCCGTCAACTGGCGGGCGTACATGCGGCTGGACAAAATGTTTCTCAAAATGTTCCAGGTGGAGCCGCGCGTTCCGGTTCGTCTGCTGCTCGATACGTCGGCTTCGATGGCCGCGATCTCGCCGGAGAAATTCGACTACGCGCGCCGGCTGGCGGCCGCGCTCTGCTACGTGGGCCTCGTGCGGCTCGATACCATCCGCATCCTGCCGTTTGGGGACAGTCTGAAGGAAGGCCGCAACGCGTCCGGCGGGCGTCATCGGTATCGCGAAGTGGCGGAATTTTTAGAAGCGCTGCGGCCCGCCGGCGTGACGGACTTTCCGGCCGTGGTGCGCCGCTTCCTCGACGAATATCCGCAGCGCGGCCTTGTGATCGCGATCTCCGATTTTCTCGACGACGGCTCCTGCGGCCGGGCGCTGCAGTACCTCAGCGACTACGGCAACGAGCTCATGCTGCTGCAGGTGCGGGCCGATGAAGATCGCGAGCCGCCATGGAGCGGTGAGGTGGATTTTGTCGACGCCGAGACCGGCAGCCAGGTGCGTCTGCAGGTGGACGCCGACACACGCGCGCGCTACACCGCCGCCTTCGATGCCTTCAGCGAATCGCTGAATCAGCTGGCGTTGCGCAGTGGCGGACGCTACGCCGCAATCCCCGTGTCGATGCCGCTCGACGAAGCCATCTTCGACAACATGGTGCGGATGCGCGGGGTGGCCTGAGCGGGGACTGCGTCGATGGGCTTTCTCAACCTCACTGCCGGGCAGTTCTTCGCGCTTCTGGGCGCGGTCACGGCCGTCACGGTGGCGCTCTACATGCTGGACCGCGCGCGCCGCCGCCAGGTGGTGGCAACGCTGCGGTTCTGGACGGAGGCCGCCAACGCGGCGCCCGTGACGCGCCGCAGACGCATCCGGCAGCCGCTCTCGCTGGCGATGCAGTTGATCGGGATGCTGCTTCTGCTGCTGGCCGTCGCCGAATGGCAGTGGCCCGGGCAGACTGCCGCACGCCGCGATCACGTGCTCGTCCTCGATACCTCCGCCTGGATGGGCGCCGCCGCGCCGCACGGCAACAATAACGAAACGCTGATGGACGTTGCCCGCCGCAGCGCGCTGGCCTGGCTGCGCGCCGTGCCCGCCGACGATCGTGTGGTTGTGATTCGCGCCGACGGTCTTGCCACGCCGGCGACCGCGTGGGAAACCGACCGCCGTGTGCTCGCGCGCGCCATCCTCGAATCGCAGCCCGGCGCGACGCTGCTCAATATTTCGCAGAGTCTCGATTTCGCCCGGCGGCTGCAAGTGGCGGGCGGCGGGGCACCGGGAGAGATTGCCTACGCCGGTCCGGCCCGCATCGGCGCGCGGGAGGCGAACAATCTGGTGCTGCCGCGCATTCCGGCGCTGCGCGTGCTGGCGGTGGATGACGACGTGGACAACTGCGGCCTGCGGGTGGTGGGCGCGCGCCGCTCCGCCGTCGATCCAGGCGTATGGGATGTGCTGGTTCGCGTACGGAACTACAGCACGCGGGACCTGCCTGTCACGGTGACGCTGAACTTCGGCAATACTCCGCAGGGAACGCGGCCGCTCGTGATTCGCGCCGGCGAAGATCGCGAAGCCGCGTTTGCGGTCCGCACGAAAGCAGCGGGTCTGCTCGAAGCCCGCATCTATCCCAAAGACGCGTTTGCGGCGGATAACTACGCGTCGCTCGAACTGCCGGAAGTGCGCAGCATGCCCGTGCTGGTTTATTCGGATCAGCCCGCGCTGATTCGTCCGGCGCTGCTGAGCGATCCGCGCATCGACGCCGAGTTTCGCCCGGTGTCGCAATACGGCGCTTCGGCCCGCATGACCGCGGCGGACGGCGCCGGTGAAGCGCGCAGGCCGGCGCTCGTGGTGCTGCATCGCTTCGGCCCCGAGCAGGCTCCCGACGCCAGTGCGCTGTGGATCGACGCGCCTGCCGGCAGAGCGCCCATGCAGGTGAAGGAACGGCTGAGTCAGCCGGAAGGCCTGTTCTGGGTGCCCGATCAGCCGCTGACCGCCGGCCTTCGCGCGCGGGACATGCAACTGGGTCAGGTGTCGGTTCTGGTGCCGGCGGCGAAGGACGCGATACTGGCGGGCGTCAAGGCCGGCCCGATACTGGTTGCGCGGGGCGACTCGGAACGCCGCACGATTGTTCTCGGCTTCGATCCGTTCGAGGGCGCGCTGCGCTTCGAACTGGCGACGCCGCTGCTGATTGCCAACGCGCTCCGCTGGATCTCGCCCGATGTTTTTCGCGATGTGGACGTGGCGACGCAGGCGGCGGGCGTGGTTGAGTCCGCGCTGCCGCCGGGTCGTGCAAAAGTGGAAGTCCTCACGGATACGGGCGCGGCGCTGCCGTTCGCGGCGCGCGAAAATTCGGTGTCATTCTTTGCCGGCGAGGCGGCGCGGGTGCGCGTTGTGGCCGGCAACTCGGAACGGGTCTACTCGCTCACGCTGCCGGAAATGTGGGACGCCCGCTGGCAGCCGCCTGGCGGAACACGCCGCGGCATTCCGGCGGTGAGCGAGGCTTTGCGCCGCGGTCCCGGTCTTTGGCCGTGGCTCGCGCTGCTCGGCGCTGCGTTGCTGGTGGCCGAGTGGCTGATTTTCGCCCGATTCCGAAGCTTGCCGGCAGATGCAAAGAGCGGGCCGTTCGGCGCGGCGTCCGGCACAAAGGAGAAGGCAGCATGACGTTCGCGCGCGCCTGGATCCTGTGGCTGCTCCCGATTGCGCCTGGCTGGATCGCGTGGGAGTGGCGGCAATCGGCGCGTCGCCGCCAGGTGCTGCTCAAGGGCGGCATGGTGCTGGCGGTGCTGCTCGCGCTGGCCGCTCCGGAACTGAATTTCCGGCAAGCCCGCGTGGCTGTCGCGGTGTTGGCTGACACGTCGGCGAGCCTTTCGGACGCCGACCTTGCGAAAGAAAATGCGCTCCTTGCGCAGATCAGCGGAGCGCGCGGCGGCAACCGCGTGGAAGTGATTCCGTTCGCTCGTTATCCGCGTGCTTTGGCAGCCGGCGAATCCGCACTGCGGCTCCGCGCAACGCAGGGCCCCGATGGCCGCGGCACCAATCTGGAAGCCCCGATCCGCGAGGCGCTGGCTTCGCTGCCGGCCGGTCTTGTACACCGCATCGTGCTGCTGACGGACGGCAACGAAAATGAGGGCGCGGTCACGCGCGCCGCCTGGCAGGCTCGCCAGCTTGGCGTTCCGCTCGATACGATCGCTCTGGCCGGACGCGAGCGGCCGCTGATCCGCACCGAGGCAGTTGGCATGCCCGCGGCGGTGTTCACGGGGGAGCGCTTCCCGGTGGACCTCACCATCTCCACGCCGCGCGCCGCCGAAGCCACCGTTGAGCTTGCGGCCGAAGGCAAGCCGATCGGCTCGCACAGGATCGCGCTGACGGCCGGCGAGAACCGCGTGCGCATTCGCATTGCGCTGAATGCGGCTGGTGCAATCGACCTGAGCGGCCGGATTGCCGCTGCCGGCCTCGGCGAATCGCGCTTTGAAAATGCCATTGCGGTGCGCCGCCCCAGGGTTGTGTGGATTTCCGGAGACCCGGCGGGGAGCGACGAGCACATCGCCGCGGTGCTTGGCGCCAACAAGTTCGATGTCGCCAGTGAGCATGCGGTTCCCGCCGACCTCGACGGAACGCAGTTGCTGGTGTTCAACAACGTGGATCTTGAAGCTCTGCCGGCGGGCGATAAGAAGCGCGTGGAAGCTTTCGTGCAGTCCGGCGGCGGCGCGCTTTGGATCGGCGGCGAAAACAACATCTATGTGGATCATCAGGGCGCGCCCGAGGATCCGCTGGCGCGGACGTTCCCCGCCAAACTCTCGCCGCCGAAATCGCCCAAAGGCACGACGGTGGTGTTGATTATCGACAAGTCCTCCTCGATGGAGGGCACCAAGATCGACCTTGCGCGCCGCGCCGCGGTTGGCGTGGTGGAAAACCTCAAGCCGGATAACCGCATCGGGGTGCTCGACTTCGACAACTCCTTCGAATGGGTGGTGCCCATCCGGCTCGCCGACAACAAGGCCGCCATCGCCAAAGCTATCAGCGGCATCACGCCGGACGGCGGCACGCAGATTCCGCCGGCACTTGCCGACGCGTATCACAAAGTGCTGCCGCTGACCGCCGCCTTCAAGCACATTGTGCTGCTCACCGATGGTATTTCCGAAGAGGGCGACAGCTTCGCGCTGTCCGCCGAAGCCGCGCGGAACCACGTTACGATCTCCACCGTGGGGCTGGGGCAGGATGTGAATCGCACGTACCTCGAAAAGATTGCCGAGGCCGCAAGGGGGCGCTCGTATTTCCTCACGGACCCGCACGGCCTCGAGCAGATTCTGCTCAAGGACGTGCAGGAACACACGGGCACCACGGCGGTGGAGAAGCCGAGCCGGGCGGCGGTGAAGCATGCGTCGGACCTGCTCGATAAGGTCGACGCGGCGGCGGCGCCCGAGCTGCTTGGCTACACCCGTTTCGAAGCGCGGCCCGGCGCCGACGAAATCCTCGCGGTGGACTCCGATCCGCTGCTGGTGCGCTGGCAGTACGGGGTGGGCCGTGCCGCGATCTTCGCTTCCGATGCCAAGAGCCGGTGGGCGGCGAACTGGGTCACGTGGCCGGGCTTCGACCGCCTCTGGACCAACATCTTCCGCGACCTGCTGCCGCACGGCGATGCCAGCGAAGCGGCGGCGCGCTACGACGGCGCCAATCAGGACATTGTTGTGGAGTACCGGCTTTCGGGCGGCGTTGCGGAAGCCGCCACACCACCCGACATCTTTGCAATAGGGCCGGCTGTCGGACAGGCTGTTGGGCCGGCTACCGGATTGGCCACCGGGCAGGCTATCGAGCAGGGCGGCTTTCGCAAGCCCGTTGAGCTGACGCGTCTTGCGCCGGGTCAGTATCGCGGCCGAGTGCACATCGGCGCGGCGGAGGGACTGTTCCGGGTTCGTCCGCTGAACGAATCGCGCGCGTTTCCTGAAGTCGGGCTATATCGAGCGGAGACGGAGCTTGCCGAATTCGGTTCGAACCCGGAGCTGCTGCGATCGATTTCGGCGGCCACGGGCGGCCGCTTCAATCCGTCGCCGGGGCAGGTCTTCGACTCCGGCGGTCGCTCGATGGAGGCCACGGTGCGGCTCTGGCCCTGGCTGCTCGGCCTCGCCGTGCTGCTGAATCTGCTGGAACTGACGCTGCGCAAGTGGCGAGGCATTACCGACACGCTGCGTTCGGCGAAAAGGGAAGCGCCGCAGGCGGCGTGACGGGGCCGGGCAGGGAAGATCCGGCCCCTGGCCGAGGTACATTGGAGTCAGCTATGCCCATCTACGAATTCCTTTGCGAATCCTGTGGTGACCGGTTCGAAAAGCTGGTACGGAGCGCCGAGCAGGCAGTTGAGGACGGCTGCCCGGCCTGCGGCGAAAAGCATCTGACGCAGGAATATTCCACGTTTTCCTCGAAAATGGCGCCGTCGAGGGGGCGCGTCCCCAACGCACAGCCCCGTATCTGCGAGCAGCCGTTTACGGCCGGGTGCCCGGCCCCCCGCGGTCCGCGTGGCGGCGGCTGCGGCTGCAACTGAGCGCTGGTGCGGTAAGCAACCGATCAGGATCCTCAATGGACAGCATAAAAAGAACCTATCCATTGTGGGCATAATCGGCTTGCCGAATGCATTGCGGATCATTGATAATCAGAGTTTCATCCGGCGAAAAAGCTCGATTCCGGGCCGTTCGCCGCGCGAAAACAGCCCGAAGAACTTCTTTAGACTTAGCGTTTTACAGGAGATAAATGGCTACTAAATACAAACTCGAATATATCTGGCTGGATGGCACTCAGCCGGTTCCCGGCCTGCGCGGCAAGACTCAGATGAAGTCGTTTGAGACGCCGCCCACCCTCGAGGACATCCCCAACTGGGGTTTTGACGGCAGCTCCACGATGCAGGCGGAAGGCAAGAGCTCCGACTGCGTTCTGAAGCCGGTTGCCCTTTATCCCGATGCCGCGCGCGAGAATGCGTTCATCGTGCTGAGCGAAGTCATGCACGCCGATGGTACGCCGCACTCGACCAACTACCGTGCGACGATCGAAAACGATCCGGACCTCTGGATCGGGCTCGAACAGGAATACTTCCTCTACCAGGACGGCCGCCCGCTCGGCTTCCCGAAGGACGGCTACCCGGCTCCGCAGGGTCCGTATTATTGCGGTGTTGGTTACAAGCACATGGGCAGCATCGCCCGCCAGATTGTGGAAGAGCACCTTGAGCTTTGCCTTGCGGCCGGCATCAACCACGAAGGCATCAACGCCGAAGTGGCCAAGGGCCAGTGGGAATTTCAGGTGTTCGCCAAAGGCTCGGCCAAGGCGGCTGACGACCTGTGGTGCGCCCGCTACCTGCTGATGCGCCTTTGCGAGCAGTACGAAGTGGATGTGGAATTCCACTGCAAGCCGATCAAGGGCGACTGGAACGGTTCCGGCATGCACACCAACTTCTCGACGAAGTACCTGCGTGAAGTGGGCGGCAAGGAATACTTCGAAGCCCTCATGGCGGCGTTCAAGGCGAACGTTGCCGAGCACATCGCGGTGTACGGTCCGGACAACCACCTGCGCCTGACCGGCCATCACGAAACGCAGTCGATCGATAAGTTCAGCTACGGTCTTTCCGACCGCGGCGCTTCGATCCGCATGCCGATCAACTTCATCAAGAACGGCTACAAGGGTTACCTGGAAGATCGCCGCCCGAACTCGGCCGGCGACCCCTACCAGATTGTTTCGCGGATCCTGCACACCATCAACAGCGTGCCGAAGCCGTAATCGCAGCGAACTCTGCTTCAGACAAAAGGCCCCGGTCCCGCCAGCAGGCGCGGCCCGGGGCCTTTTGAATTTCAGGCGGCTTGTCGCGGCAGCACTTCCCGCTCAATCGCCGCCCGGTCGATGCTCTCCAGATCGTACCGGTTCTGAATGTTCAGCCAGTACTGCGGGCTGGTCCCGAAGAACCGCGCCAGCCGCATGGCCGTATCGGCCGTAATCCCGCGCTTGCCGTTGACGATCAGGCTCACCCGGTTCGCCGGGACCCGAATCGCCCTCGCCAGGGCGTTGATGCTGATCCCTTCCTCGTTCAGATCTTCGAGCAGGATCGCACCCGGATGAACAGGCGGCAGCTTAGTGATAGTCCGTGATTTCGACATCGAAAGGTCCTTTCTCTTCCCAGCGGAAGCAGATTCGGTATTGATCGTCGATCCGGATGCTGAAGTGTCCTGCCCGGTCACCGCTTAGCGCTTCGAGCCGGTTACCGCGAATCGCACGCAGATCGTCGAGAGACGTGGCAGCGTCGAGCCGGATCAGCCGCGCGCGAGCCTGGCTCTCAATGTTCACCAGATCCCGCACCCGCTCGGCCGCCAGCAGCCTTGCCGCGCGGGCATCCCGGAACGACTGAATCATTACTGAAAGGATATTACCTGGAGCGTAATATCGTCAAGGGTGCGGGCGGCTGAACCTGAGTCTGCCGCCCTGCTCAATAAACAAACATACGATTCACGAACCGGTTCCGGACGGCGATGAGGCGCGAATTAACCTGTGCCGGAATCCGCGTTTTGAGAAAGGGGCCCAATCGATGATCGGTGGCGGTGGCTTCGCCAAACGGATTCAGTTCAAATCCCCGCCAGCAGCGTTTCGAGTACCGTCTTTGCCAGCCCCCACGACCCGGTCACCTTACGCCCCGCCTGTTCGAAACTGCCGGTCGTGAGTACGGCCAGAATCGGATCGTCCTGCGCCTCGTGCGCCTTCGCCTGCGCTTCTTTCAGCTCCCCGGTTGCGATCCGCAGTTCGCTCGCCAGCACCTTCGCGTCGTCGTCGGATTTGCACGAGGCCTGCAGCCGCGCCTCGACGCCGGTTGTTGTGGCATCGAAGGTCACTACGACACGCTCCGCCGCGCCGAGCGCAGTCAGCAGGAACCGCAGATTCGGCGCGCCCGCGCTCTCGCGCCGCAATTCGGCGCCCGGCACGGAGATCCATACGGGCGAACCCGGCAGGGTTGCGGTCACCGCGTCGCCCGCCCGGGCGAGCCGCGTCGCCGCCATATCGCTCGTGCTCACGGCCAGCGCCATGGCGTCGCTGCGCAGGGGCAGCCACGAAATCCGCCGCTCCGCCGTCGAGCCCTGCATCCGGCACAACTTTTCGTAGCACGAGCCGCTGTTGCGCTCGGCGTACGTCTCCAGCTGCTTCCAGTTGAATCGGCCCTGCAGGATGAAGTATGTGCCGCTCGGCGACAACGCAGCCGTCAACTGGTCCAGATCGCGCCGGTAATCGAAGCCGGTGCCTTCCAGAAACGCTTTATATTCGGGTTCGGGTGGAGTCTTCGAAGGGCCGAGCAGACCGGCGCGCCGGAGCAGCGCCACGTCGGCGCTGAATACCAGCGAGTCTTCTGCGGGAAAACGAGAGAGGAGAAAACGGGGATCGCGAAACTCGCGATCCGCCCGAACGCCGCGCCAGATGGCCGCGCCTGCCACCAATACGGCAGCGCAGCAGACACCGAGAACGAAACGGTTCGGGCGGATCGCCAAACCTTACGCCGTGACGGCCATCTCGGCCATCCGCTCCTGCTTCCACAGTTCGATGTAGCCCTTCAGCTCCTTCATCATCTTCTGGAAGCCTTCGATGGTCAGCGACTGCGCTCCGTCGCTCACGGCCTTTTCGGGGCAGGGATGCACTTCCACGATGATGCCGTCGGCGCCGATCGCGACGCCCGCCTTGGCCAGGGCCGGCACGATGCTGCGCTTGCCGGCGGCATGGCTCGGGTCGAGGATCACGGGCAGATGCGTGAGTTCGTTCAGCACGGGAATCGCTGAAATATCGCACGTGTTGCGCGTCGCCGTTTCGAAGGTGCGGATGCCGCGCTCGCACAGCATCACATGCTGGTTGCCGTGCGCGACAACATATTCGGCCGACATCAGCAGTTCCTTAATCGTGGCCGAAAGGCCGCGCTTCAGCATGACCGGCCGCCCGCATTTGCCGAGCGATTTCAGCAGCGAGAAGTTCTGCATGTTGCGCGCGCCGATCTGCAGAATGTCGGCGTACTGGGCCACGAGCGGCACATCGGCGTCGCTCATGACTTCGGTGATGATCGCCATGCCCGTTGCCTCGCGCGCCTTGGCCAGCAGTTTCAGGCCTTCCTCCGCCATGCCCTGGAAATCGTAGGGCGAGGTGCGCGGCTTGAACGCGCCGCCGCGCAGAATCTTCGCGCCGGCGGCCTTCACGGCCTCGGCGGTTTCCATGATCTGCTTTTCGCTTTCCACCGAGCAGGGTCCGGCCATCATGACCATGTCGTCGCCGCCGATTTCGGCGCTGCCGACCCGGATCACGGTCCGCTCCCGGCGGAATTCCTTGCTGACGAACTTGTAAGGCGCTGAAATCCGCATCGCCTTTTCGACGCCGGGCGTCGCTTCGAGCGACTCCAGACACGCCGTCACGTCTCCGCCCACGCCTACGACTCCGATCACGACTCGCTCCTCGCCCTCGATCGAATGCACACGGAAGCCGAATTCGCGGATTCTTTCGCAAACATAATCGACCTCTTCCTTCGACGCCCGGGCCCTCATTGAAATGATCATGTGACTCTCGAAACCTTCCCTTATTTGAAAACTGAAAAACTAAAATCTCTGTCCCGAAAATAAAAAACCCACTCGTGCGAGTGGGTTGGTTTTGTTTACTGCTGGAAATCGCAAACCAACGCCACTATGGAGTGGGGCTCCAAAATCGGTATCCAAAATATCCGAAGCGGATGGTCATGAAATTTCACTATAACACTACGGCCCGGCGTCTGCCAGACCCCGCGGTACCAGACCCCGGGGCCGCGATGATCAGGGCGCGGCCGGCGAGGTGATTTCGATCTCGGCGGTGGCGTTCTGCCAGTCCGGCAGTTCGTACAGCTTGAGCTTCGTCTTCAGCGGCGAGGTGAGCTCCTTCGATTCGTTCGGCCCGATCTTCGGCAACTTAAAACTGAACGTTCCGACGGAATCTTCTTCCGAGCGCGAGGTGCTGGCCCACAGCTTCACGTTCGCCGCCAGATCCCGGAGCTCGCCCGAGGAATGATTCACCACGACGAACTTCGCCACCGGATCCTTGCCTTCGCTGATCATGCGCAGTCCGACGACTTCCACATACTTCTGCAGCGGGTTGCTGACCTTCTGCTGTGACGGATTGGCGGG